>Ga0209676_1001005_pt1 | contig 33061 bp, 41 predicted proteins | sample AraplaCvi_mLB_r2_FD_184282 | JGI IMG/M metagenome (GOLD analysis project Ga0209676, IMG submission 184282) | Arabidopsis root microbial communities from North Carolina, USA - plate scrape MF_Cvi_mLB_r2 (SPAdes) (version 2) | ecosystem: Host-associated > Plants > Roots > Endosphere | place: USA... | reverse complement strand
CGGACAGGCTGAATCTCGCGGGCGCTATAGACCCGCTTGCCGCTTGCCTCAAGCATCTCTAACACTATTTTGCGGCTGGATAATCTTCGCCGCTCAAACCCGCTCGCCCACCGTGGGCGACGCACAGGACAAAAGAATAATTCTCCCATGACCGATGACGAAATCCTGGCCGAGTTCCGCGCAGCCGACGCCCTGCTGCAGGGCCATTTCCTGCTCTCCTCGGGCCGCCACAGCGAATATTATCTGCAGTGCGCGCGTGTGCTGATGGACACCGAGCGCGCCGGCCGCCTTGCCGTCGCACTCGCCGCCAAGCTGCCGCGCGACCTGAAGCAGGCGATCGATATCGTCGTCTCGCCGGCGATGGGCGGCGTCATCATCGGCCATGAAATGGGCCGCGCGCTCGGCAAGCCCGCGATTTTCGTCGAACGGCCGACGGGCACCTTCGAACTGCGCCGCGGTTTTACGATCGATCCGGGCGCGAAAGTGCTGATGGTCGAGGACGTCGTCACCACCGGCCTGTCGTCGCGCGAAGCGATGGAGGCCGTACGCGCCGCGGGCGGCGATGTGATTGCCGAAGCCGCGCTCGTCGACCGCTCGGCGGGCAATGTCGAACTTGGCGTGCCCTTCTATCCGCTCGTCGCGATCAATTTCCCGACCTATTCCGAAGATGAACTGCCCGAGACGCTGGCAGGAAGCGAAGCGGTGAAGCCCGGCAGCCGGAGCAAGGCGGCTTGAGCGGCGGCGCCCCTTCGCGCCTGCGGCTCGGCGTCAACATCGACCATGTCGCGACGATCCGCAACGCGCGCGGGGGCGAGCATCCCGATCCGGTACGCGCGGCCGAGATCGTCGCAGCAGTTGGCGGCGACGGCATCACAGCGCATCTGCGCGAGGACCGGCGCCATATCCGCGACGACGACCTCGCGCGCATCCAGGCCGCGACCGACCTGCCGCTGAACCTCGAAATGGCGGCGACCGACGAAATGGTCGAAATCGCGCTTCGCCACATGCCGCACGCGGCATGCATCGTCCCCGAAAAGCGCGAAGAGCGCACGACCGAGGGTGGGCTCGACGCCGCGGGGCAGCATAATCATCTCGCGCCGATCGTCGCGCGGCTCAACGACGTAGGCATCCGCGTCAGCCTGTTTATCGAACCCGACGCCCGCCAGATCGAAGCGGCGATGCGCCTCCGCGCGCCCGTCGTTGAATTCCACACCGGGCGCTACGCGCATGTCGAGGGCGAGGAACGCGCGGCCGAACTCCGCCGCCTCGCCGATGCTGCCGCCCTCGCGTGGAAGAATGGCATCGAGCCGCACGCCGGCCACGGCCTGACCTATGAGAATGTCGTACCCGTCGCCGCGATCCCGCAGCTCGCCGAACTCAACATCGGCCATTATCTGATCGGCGAAGCCATCTTCACCGGCCTCGAAGACGCCGTGCGCCGGATGCGCGCGCTGATGGACGAGGCGCGAGGCGCGCTGTGATCATCGGGCTTGGCTCCGACCTCTGTAATATAGAGCGTATCCAGGCGTCGCTCGACCGCTTCGGCGAGCGCTTCGAAAATCGCGTCTTCACCGATGTCGAACGCGCCAAGGCGGCGCGGCGCCCCTTCACCCGCGCCGGAACCTACGCCAAACGCTTCGCCGCGAAAGAAGCCTTCTCGAAAGCCGTGGGGACCGGCTTCAAGCGCGGCGTGTTCATGAAGGACATCGGCGTCGTCAACGCGCCGTCGGGTGCGCCGACGCTCGCGCTCACCGGCGGCGCCGCCGAACGCCTCGCCCAAATGGTCCCATCCGGCCACACCGCGCATATCCATCTGACGCTGACCGACGACCATCCATGGGCGCAGGCCTTCGTCATCATCGAAGCAATCAAGGACTGAATGAATGGCCAAGACAAAGGCAAAGGGTGACGAAAGCTGGGGCAAGCTGATCCGCGATGTCGTGGTGATCCTGCTCTTGGTGCTCGGCATCCACAGCTGCGTCGCCAAGCCTTTCTATATCCCGTCCGATTCGATGATGCCCGTGCTGCGCAACGGCGACCGGCTGATCGTCAGCAAATATCCCTATGGCTGGTCCTATTCGTCGGTCAGCTTCCACCTGGCGCCCAAGATCGCGGGTCGGCTGTTCGGCAAGCTGCCCGAACGCGGCGACATCGTCGTGCTCGAACATCCGGTGACGCGGATCGACTATATCAAGCGTGTGATCGGCCTACCCGGCGACACGATCGAGCTTCGCAACGGCGAACTCAGCATAAATGGCAAGCCGGTGAAGCGCGAGGTTCAGCCGATGCTGGCGATCCCGGTCGATCTCAACACCCCCGGCCCCGACAGCAGTCTGTTCCGTTTCGTCACCAAGGACGCGAGCGGCAAGGAAACACTCGAACTGCCGATCGTGCGCGAAACGCTTCCCGGCGGCGCGACCTTCGACACGATCGACATGGGCCCCGGCTACACGACCGACGATTATGGCCCGGTCACCGTGCCGGCCGATCACGTCTTCCTGATGGGCGACAACCGTGACGGCAGCGCCGACAGCCGCGTCGACACGAACCAGAAAGGTCTCGGCGGCCCCGTCCCCTTCGACGCCATCGCCGGGCGCGCGGAGATCATCAGTTTTTCGACCGACGGAACCGCCGAGTGGTATAACCCATTGAGCTGGTTTAACGCCTTGCGATCGGGGCGCGCGGGAACCGACCTGCGGCCCGAGCGTCAGGGCGACTAAGGACAACGGGGAATTTGAATATGGCGGCGACGCGAAAACCAGCAGCAACGAAAACCGCCGCATCTGCCACCGCCAAGGCCGAGGCACATAAGGAAGCCCCCGGCCCCACCGAGATCCGTAGCCAGCTTGTCCGTAGCGAGCTATTGAAAGCCGGCGTCTGGATCGGCCTCGCGCTGCTGATCGGCGTGTGCATCGTGCTGATCCAGCCGATCCTGCTGATTTTCGCCGGCATCGTCATGGCGTCGATGCTCGACGGCGGGACCCGGCTGCTCGGGCGCGTGCTGCCGATCGCGCGCGGCTGGCGCTTGCTGATCGTCTGCCTGTCGCTGCTCGTCTTCCTCATTTGGACCGTGATGTTCGCGGGCTCGCAGATCGCCGATCAGGCCGCGACCTTGCAAAAGGTGGTGATGGGACAGGTCGAACGCATCGCTGCCTGGGCGAGTGACCACGGCATGGGCAATCTCCAGCTCGACACGAAAACGATCACCGACAATCTCGCGGGAACCTTCGGCCGCGTAACCGCCGCGGTCGGCACCGTGCTGGGCGGACTCACAAGCCTCGTTATGATCCTCGTCCTCGGCATCTTCATCGCGATCGAGCCGCGCCTTTATGAGCGTGGCGTCGCATGGATGCTGCCGATGAAGAGTCGCGAGAATTTCTACATCACCACCGCGCGCATGGGCTTCACATTGCGCCGCCTGATGGCGGGACGCCTGCTCGGCATGCTCGTCGAGGGGATCGGCACCTGGCTTGCCTGTCTGGCCGTCGGCATCCCGATGGCGGCGCTGATGGGCCTGCTCACCGGCCTGCTCGCCTTCATCCCCAATATCGGCGCGATCGTGTCGGGCGTGCTGCTGGTACTCGTCGGCTTTTCGGCGGGGACCGACACCGGCCTGTGGGCGATTGCCATCTATTTCATCGTCCAGACGGTCGACGGTTATCTGATCGTCCCGATGGTCGCGAAAAAGACCGTCGACCTCGCCCCCGCCCTGGTTCTCGGCGCGCAGATCTTGTTCGGCGCGTTGCTCGGGCTGATGGGGCTGTTCCTCGCCGATCCGATCGTCGCGATGATCAAGGTCGCGCTCGAACGCGAGGCAGAGCGCAACGCCGACGGCGCCAAAACGAAAACGGCGGCGGGCACCTAAGCCCACCGCCGTTTTCGTTTCGTAGGTTACCGCTGACTTACTGCGGCGGCATGCCCGGCGGAGGACCGGCCGGGCCACCGGGGCCGCCCTGCATCTGCTGTTGCTGCTGCATCATCTGCTGCTGTTGCTGCATCTGCTGCTGCATCGCGCGAACCTCGGCCTCCGAACGGAAATCAAGCAATGTCACGTTGAAGTGGAGCGTGCTGCCTGCCGGGATCGGTCCGACGGCGCGGTCGCCATAGCCGAGCTGCGCCGGGATGGTGATCTTGTACTCGCCGCCCTTTTTCATGCGGGTCAGCGCTTCCGAAAAGCCCGGAACGACCTGCGCGACCTGCATCGGCGCCTGTTCGTTGGCATCGAAGACGGTGCCGTCGTCGAGCTTGCCTTCATATTTCACCAGCACGACATCGGCCTTGGTCGGGCTCGGCCCGGTGCCTTCCTTGACGACTTCGAATCCGATGCGCGGGGTCATGTGCCAGGCAAAGGCCGCGCCCGCGACGAGCAGCGCCGCAAGGCCGAACCACATCAGCCACAGGCCGCCCTTGCTCACTGGACGCAATGGAACCGTCGTTACGCTCATCTTAGATGATCCTTCCGCTGCCCCGGACGGGGCGAAAATGCTGGCGAGGCCTATAGGCGGTGCGGCGCGGAACGGTCCAGAGGCAATATTCCGCCGCGAACAACGAAAAAGGGCGCCGCGTTGCCGCAGCGCCCTTTTCTCGATCATTATCCCAAGCGGGAGACGGTCTTACTTGATACCGTCGCGCTCCATCCGCTTGCGCTCCATCTTGCGGGCGCGGCGGACAGCGGCGGCGTGCTCGCGCGCTCGCTTTTCGCTGGGCTTCTCGTAATGACGGCGCAGCTTCATTTCGCGATACACGCCCTCACGCTGCAGCTTCTTCTTGAGCGCGCGAAGGGCCTGGTCGACATTATTGTCGCGAACGATGATTTGCATACGCCGTGTCGTCTCCGGTTCGTCCAACGATGAATGACTACCGGCCATCCGGTCCGCCAAAAATCGCCGATATAAGGGCAATAAAAGAAGCGCCGCGAACCCGCGACGTTCCGATGGCTGGGCCACTAAAAGGATTCGCGGCAAAATGCAAGCCCCTGCGCGGTAAACCGCGCCTCATGCACCTTCGGGCGTCCTACCCGCTCTCGGGATTGTGCCGCGCCCCATCCTTATGGCATAGGTAGCAGGACGAAACTAACATCATAATGAGGGACAGGCCATGGCGACCCAGCTTAAGCGCAACAGCAAATATAGCGAAGCCGAATGGACGGCGCGGCAGGAGCTTGCCGCCTGCTACCGCATCTTCGCGATGATGGGCTGGGACGAGATGATCTTCAACCATATCACGGTGAAGGTCCCCGACGAGGAAGGCGCCTTCCTGATCAACCCCTATGGCCTGCATTTCAGCGAGGTTTCAGCGTCGAATCTGATCAAGATCGACATCGACGGCAACAAGGTGGACGAGGACAATCCCTGGCACGTCAACAAGGCGGGCTTTGTTCAGCACAGCCTGTTCCACCGCGTCCTTCCCGATGCGCATGCGATCATCCACACGCACACGACCGCGACGGTCGCGGTCTGCGCGCTCGAAGGCGGGCTGCAGCCGGTCAATTTCTACGCCTGCAACTTCGCCGGCCAGCTCGCCTACCATGATTTCGAGGGCGTCACGGTCCGCGAAGAAGAAGGTGAACGCCTCGTCGAGAACCTTGGCGACAAGCGCATCCTGATGCTCAAGAATCACGGCCCCGTCGTGATGGGCAAGACGCTGACCGAAGCCTTCATCAAATATTGGGCGCTCCAGCGCGCGTGCGAGATCCAGATGGCGACGATGAGCATGGGCCAGCCGATCACCGTCCCGAACGAGGTGATCGCGGTCCATCAACGCGACTTGTTCATGGCCTCGATCCCCGGACAGGCGGGCAAGGCCGAATTCGACGCGATGGTGCGCAAGGTCGACAAGATCGACACGAGCTGGCGTGACTAATCCGGCGGTTGCGCTAACAGGAACCGCATGACGCGATTCTCGGTCAACGACCGCCCGGTCGAATATCGCATGGAACCCGAAACGCCCCTGCTGTGGGCGCTACGCGACGCGTCGAACCTGACGGGCACCAAATATGGCTGCGGCACCGGCGAGTGCGGCGCGTGCACCGTCGATATCGACGGCGAGGCGATTCGCAGCTGCATGGTCACGATCGCCGAGTGCGAGGGACGCTTCGTCACGACCATCGAGGGCCTCGCACGCGACCGCAGCCATCCGGTGCAGCAAGCGTGGGTCGCCGAACAGGTGCCGCAGTGCGGTTTCTGCCAGTCGGGGATGATCATGGCCGCCGCCGCCCTCCTCAGATCCAACAGCAACCCCAGCGACGCCGACATCGACGCCGCGATGACCAACATCTGCCGCTGCGGCACCTATCCGCGCATCCGCACCGCGATTCGCCTCGCCGGTCGCGTGATCCGCGGCGAGGAGCGCATCGCCGCCGCGCCGCCGCCGGGCATCCGTCCCGAGGATGCCGCACGCGCCGTCCCTGCCCTTCGGCTACCGCCCGGGACCTGAACGTCCCCGTTCATCTAGCTGAACCGCAGGCAACAGCGCGGTCAGCCATCGATCATCTTGCGGAGCGTAAGAATCGATTCATCATCCCGGCTGGTGTCTCCAGCACACGGGACATGAGTTGGAGAATGGCGAGATGAAAAAGATGTTTGGAGGGTTGCTGATCGCTGCAACGATCCTGACTCCGATCGCCCCGGCCGCCGCACAGGCACCGGGCGAGCGGGTGCAGATCGCGCAGCGCGGCGACCGGGGGGACCGCGGACCACGCGGCCCCGAAGCACGCCGCGGCGGCAATTGGGGCGGCGAAGCCCGGCCCCAGCGCGAGCAAAGCCAGCAGCCGCAGGTCGAACGCCAACAGCGCAGCGAAATGCGCGCGCAACAGCGTGGCAACGATCAGCAGCGCCAAGCCCAGCGCCAGCAATGGCAGCAACAGCGCGGCGGTAACGATCAACAGCGTCAGGCGCAGCGCCAGCAGTGGCAGCAGCGTGGGAACGATCAACAGCGTCAGCAATGGCAACGGCAGAACGAGCAGCGCCAGGCGCAGCAGGTTCAGCGCCAGCGCGGCGGCACCTATGATCGCAACCGCGACGGCCGCACCGGCCGTCAGTGGGACCGCAATCGCGATGGTCAAGTCGACCGTCAATGGGATCGCAACCGCAATGGCCAGGTCGATCGCCGCTACGACCGCAATCGCAACGGCGATCTCGACCGCCGCTGGGACCGCAACGACAACAACCGCGTCGATCGCCGCTATGACAATAACCGCAACGGCTATGTCGACCGGCGCTATCGCGACGGCCGCAACGATCGCTGGGACCGCAATGACCGCAACAATCGGTGGAACCGCGATTGGCGCAACGACCGCCGCTACGACTGGCGTAGCTATCGCAACCAGAACCGCAGTCACTATCGGATGCCGCGCTATTACAACCCGTATCGCGGTTATGGCTACACGCGCTTCAGCATCGGTTTCAGCCTGGATTCGCTCTTCTATAGCTCACGCTACTGGATCAACGACCCCGGCTATTACCGCCTTCCGCCCGCCTACGGCGGCACGCGCTGGATCCGCTACTATGACGACGCGCTTCTGGTCGACACCTACTCGGGCGAAGTGATCGACGTGATCCACGATTTCTTCTGGTAATATTCCTTTCGGTTATCAGATGACAAACTGAGGGGCTGGCTTTGCCGGCCCCTCTTTTTATGCGCTTGCCCTCCCCCGTCCGCCACGCCACGGTGCGGCAACAAACAGGGGAGACTTCATGCGTAAATTGGGAATGGTCGCGGCAGCGACGCTCGCGCTGCTCGGCACGACGGCATATGCAAAAACCACTATCGTCTATGCCGGCCGCGTCATCACTGACGCCAGCAAACCCGCGCAAGGCCCCTCGACGATCACCATCACCGACGACCGCATCACCTCGATCGTCCCCGGCCGCACCGAAGCGCCCGCAGGCGCCGAGGTCGTCGACCTTGGCGACAAGACCCTGCTCCCCGGCCTCATCGACCTCCACGTCCACCTGACCGGCGACCCCGGCGACGACTATCGCGCGGCTGCCGTCGATCCCACCGAATGGGGCGTCGTCGTCGGCGCGAAGAACGCCGGCATCACGCTGCGCGCAGGCTTCACGACAGTGCGCGAGGCGGGTTCGGCGCAATATACCGCTTTTTCGCTCCGCCGCGGCACCGCGAACGGCTTTATCGAAGGGCCGCGCATCATTGCTGCCGGCCCTGCGCTGTCGATCATCGGCGGGCACGGCGACGTGACGGGCTTTCGCGAGGACATTCATGCCGTGCTCGATGAGGGCTATACCTGCACCGGCGCGGTCGAGTGCGCCGAGAAGGTCCGCAAAGCCTCACGCGCGGGCGCCGACGTCATCAAGATCACCGCGACCGGCGGCGTCTTGTCGCAGCAGGCGCGCGGGCTCGAAGGCCATTTCACCAGCCCCGAACTGCAGAGCATCGCCGACACCGCCCACTCGCTGGGGCTGAAGGTGATGGCGCATGCGCATGGCGCGGGCGGGATCAAATCCTCCGCTGCAGCCGGTATCGACAGCATCGAGCACGGGACGTTCGCCGACGACGCGACGCTCCAGGTCATGAAAGCCAAGGGCACCTATCTCGTCCCGACGCTGATGGCGTTCGAGGGCATTCGCGAACGGCTCGGCAAGGGCATTTATACCCCGACGGTCGAGAACAAGGTGCGCATGACGCTCGGCGACGTCGGCAAGGCGGTGACACGCGCCAAGGCGCTCGGCGTGCCGATCGCGTTCGGCACCGATGCCGGTGTCTTCGAGCATGGCCGCAACGGCGGCGAGTTCGCGCTGCTCGTCAAATATGGGCTCACTCCGCGCGAGGCATTGGCGAGCGCGACGACCGTCGCTGCCAAGCTGCTGTCGCTCGAAAGCGAAATCGGCCGCATCGCGCCCGGCATGTCGGCCGACATGATCGCGGTCAGCGGCGATCCGCTGAGCGATGTGACCGTGCTCGAAAAGGTCGACTGGGTGATGGCGCGCGGCCGCATCGCCCATTGACCGAAGCCGTCACGCGGCGCGGCGGACCCGTCCCCGCGCCGGTGCGACGATCTTCGGACCGATCAAGTCTTCGATATCGACCGCGACGGCGAATTTGACGCCGACGCGGTTGCCATCCGACCAGCGCGCCTCGGCATCCACGACCTGCTCGGAACCGAATTCCAGCGTCAACGGCGTTCCGGGCGGAACATTCCATAGGCCCTCGATCAGCGCGCCGTGCGGCGACATGTTGCGGACGATCCCCTCATATTGATATCCGCCGCTACCGACCTGGATCGTCCGGAAGGTCGTCAGCCGCGGCTCGCGGGCGCTCTTGTACCCCTTCGCCTCGACGCGCCCGCCGCCCTCGCGCAGCAACGCCAGCACCTCGGCGAGGTCCATCGGCTTGCCATAAATATAGCCCTGCACATGGCTGCACCCGAGCCCGCGGATCAGCGCAAGGTCGTCGTGCGTCTCGACCCCCTCGGCGGTCGTCTCCATCTTCAGCGCGGTCGCCAGCCCGACGATCGACGAGATGATCGCGGCATTCATGCTGCTGGGATCGGCGGCGCCGAGGACGAAGCTCTGGTCGATCTTGATCTTGTCGAACGGCGCCTTCTTCAGATAGCCGAGCGCCGAATAGCCGGTGCCGAAATCGTCGAGCGCCAGCCGCACGCCCGTGCGTTTCAATTTCTGGAACATTGCCAGATTCTCGGCGCTCTCGTCGAGGAAGACCCCTTCGGTGATCTCGAGCTCGAGCTGCTCGGGACGGATGCCCGCCGCCGACACCGCGCTCATGATCGTCGCGGGCAGCTTTTCGTTCGCGAATTGGCGCGGCGAGACATTGACCGCGACCCGGTATCCGGGGCCGAGGTGCGCGATGGTCGTACAGGCGGTGCGGATGATCCACTCGCCGATCGGCACGATCAGATTGGCCTCTTCCGCAATCGGAATGAACTTCGACGGACTGATCAGGCCAGCCGTCGCATGATGCCAGCGGATCAGCGCCTCGAACCCGGTAATCCGTTCGCTCTCGACATCGACGATCGGCTGGTAGAGCAGCCGGAGCTCGTCCTTCGCCAGCGCGTCGCGCAACGCATCCTCGATCGCCTTCCGCTCGCTCGCCTGATTGTGCATCGCATCGGCATAGAAACGATAGACGCCGCGCCCCGCATCCTTCGCCGCATAAAGCGCGAGGTCGGCGTTGCGGACGAGCGCCGACGCGGAGACCCCCTGCCCCTCCGACACCGCGATGCCGAGCGACGATCCAACACGCACCTGCTCGCCCTCGATCGCGAACGGTTTGGCGAGGCTCAGGAGGATCGCATTGGCAATGCCCGCGAGCTTCTCGGGCTGGCTCATCTGCGGCACGACGATCTGGAACTCGTCGCCGCCGAGCCGCCCGACCTGCCCCTTGTCGCCGACGATCTGCGTCAGCCGGCCCGCGACCTGCTGCAACAGCTGGTCGCCCACCGGATGCCCCAGCGTATCGTTCACCGCCTTGAACCGGTCGAGATCCATCAGCAGCAGTGCACAGGGCTGCGGCTGCCCGCTATGGCTCTTGAGCGCGCGCTCGAGCAAGTCGGTGATATGGCGCCGGTTCGCGAGGCCCGTGAGCGTGTCGTAGCGCGCAAGCTGGTTGATCTCGCGCTCGGACCGTTTCTTGTCGGTCAGGTCGGTTCCGCTGCCCCGAAAGCCTTGGAAATTACCGAGTTCGTTGCTGATCGGATGACCCGAGATCGACCACCAGCGCTCCTCGCCCGGCACCGCGGCCTGCACCGTCAACTCCTTGAACGGCGTGCGCGACGACAGGCTGAACCCCAATGTGCGCTCCTCGCTCTCGTCATTGCCGATCCGCTTGCGGATGATGTCGGTAAAGGGGTGCCCAAGCAGCTCGGCGAGCGGCCGGTCGAGCCGCGCGGCGACGGTCGGCGAGACATAGACGAGCTGGCCATGGCGATCGGTTTCCCAGAACCAGCCACGCCCCGCGCGCTCGAAATCGCGCATCAGGTTCAGCGCACGCTGCTGGTCGCTGACGCTCAGGCGCGCGGCGCGCGTCGCACGGCGCTGGTGCCGCACATCCTCGCGCATCATGACGATCAGCAGGCCAAGGAAGACGAACCCCGCGACCGCAAACGGCCACGATGCCACGCCGATGGCCCCGCCCAGCGCGGTCGCCCCCGCGAAGGCAAAAAAGGCCGGACGGACCACCGCAACGGCGGACGCCGCGACAAGCAGCGAGCCGATATGGATCGCGGTAAAGGCATCGAAATGGCGGCTGCCGTCGGGGACCGAGAGCGCATCGAACATCGCGGCGGCGTTAAGCAGCGTTCCAAGCGCGATCAGCACCATGCACAGCATCGCCATCAGCCGCACGCGGCTGTGCGCGATCGGACGGGGTTTGCGCATCACCTGCCCGATCACCGTCAGCGCGACATCGCAGGGCAGGCCCGCCGCCATGACCAACCAGTGCGAAGGATGATCGAGGAAGCCGGCAAGGCCCGGCAGAAAGGCAAAGGTCAGGAATGCCAGGACGCGGCCGATAAGCACATAATGCCACAGCTTCGCCACGCGCATCAGGTGCGTGACGAATTCCGGTGAATCGAACAGCGATTCGCCCGTTGGCAAATCGCCGCGCGCCGGCCGGATGATGTTACGCCGAACCCCCAATTTCCCGATAATCCCCGCTCGTCTGGTCGCGATCAGCAGTGGCTCGAAGGGGTTTCCAAAACCTTACCAAATGGCGTCCATTTCCGCCGTTGCTGTGCCAAAACGGAAGGGGTTTGGTTTCGGATCGCAACTTGTTATAGTTCGATCATGCCCGCCGTCCGCCTCTTCCCGCCCGACCGCTTTTTCGACCGCGCCGAATGGTCCGCGATCACCCGCGCGTCGTCGTGGCGCGGTATGTGGCTCGTCGCGCACGCATGGATCGTCAGCATTGCGCTCGTCGGCCTTGCCGCCTGGTCGCAGAACCCGCTCGCCTGGTTGCTCGCAATCGTCTTCGTCGGCGGACGCCAGCTCGGGCTCGCGATTTTGATGCACGACGCGGCGCATGGCGCACTGCATCCAAACCGGAAAATCAACAATTTCCTGGGCCAATGGCTGACGGGCGCCGCGGTCGGATCGGACCTGATCGCCTATCGCACCTATCATCTCCAGCATCATAAATTCACCCAGCAGCCCGAAGATCCCGACCTGTCGCTGTCGAAACCCTTCCCCACCACACGCGCCAGCCTGTGGCGGAAAGTGCTGCGCGACATGACGGGGCAGACCTTTTTCAAGCAGCGGGTCGCCCAATTCGGCTTCGCCTTCGTCGGCCTCAAGGCGATGCTGCGCGGCGAGCGGGGCCAGAAAAACGGCGCGAGCACTAATGCCGGGACTCCATTCAACAAGCAGTCCGACGACGGCATGACGTCACCGACGATCGACGTTACGGGCGCGATGGCCGTGGCGCGCGCGGTCGGCCGTTTCCTGATCGTACAGGCGGTGCTCCTTGCCGCCTCGCTCGCGCTCTATGGCTGGACACCATATCTGCTTTGGCTCGCCGGGCTCGCGACGACCTTCCAGCTCTACCTTCGTGTCCGCAACATCGCCGAACATGCGTGCACGACCACGGGCAGCGACGATCCCTTTACCCATGCGCGTACGACCAACGCGGGCTGGCTCGCGCGCGCGACGGTTGCTCCATATTGGGTGAATTATCACGCCGAGCATCACCTGTTCATGGGCGTGCCCTGCTATCGCCTGCCGCAAGTTCATGCCGCGCTGGGCCGCGCGGGCAAGCATGATTCGATGACGATCGCGCCGGGCTATGCCGCGGTGCTGCGGCAGGTCACCGCCAAAGGCTGATCAGCCTTCCTGCACGAAACGCGACCCGGCGCGGTCCTTGACTGTCTTTTCGGGGTCGAAGATCATCCCGTTCATTGCAACATAGACCCCGGGCGGCAGCGTCTGCGCCGCCGCGAGCGCGAAGCCGACGTTGAACTCGGCATCGCTCGCGCGCACCGACGCGGGCTGCATCGCCCCCGTCATCACGATCGTCTTACCTGAAATCCCCGCGAGCATCCGGCCGGTGACGACCATCGTATCGGTGCCGTGCGTGACGAGGATGTGCGACGCGTCGCTCGCGGCAACCGCGGCACGGATCGCCTCGCGGTCGGTATCGTCGAGTTCGAGACTGTCCTTGCGCATCAACTGCGTCACGCGGTGCGGGACGTGGACGTTGTTTTCGCGCAGCATATCGGGGATCGCTGCGGGGCCGATCTGGAACTCGGACAGCGCATCGAAATAGACCTTGTCGATCGTCCCGCCGGTGGTGAAAATGTCGATCATGTCGCTCACGCGCACTCATCCTGGACAGGCAGCGCCGGGGTGCCATCGGGCGCAGCGAACGGCCGTTTGAACGTAAAGGCCTCGGCCGTCGGGCCATTCGCCTCGATCATCGCGATCCGTTCCATCCCCTCCGCAACCGTCGGACGATGCCCCTCCGGAACCCACCACAAAGCCTGATAGAGCGCCATATGCTCGAACCACTCCTTGCGCCGCTTCATCACCGTCAGATGGTCGGGGGTGCGATAGACATAAGCCGCGAGCGCATCGATATCGCGCCACACCGACATGTTCGCGATCAGGTGCGGATCGTCGGTCACCGGCACGTCGGTCGCATTATTGCCGTCGCCGGTGAGCCGCCACACAAAGCCGTCCGCGGCTTCGGCGACCGCGTTCACATGGTCGAGCGCGTCCATGAAATCGCGGTTGGCGACATGGTCGGGCGGCAGGCGAAAGCGGCCGATGTTGATCTGCGCCAGCTCGTAACCCGCCATGCTCTACTCCCTCAGGCCAGTGCCTCGGCGATCAGTCGCCGCGTGTTGTCGATCCCGAACAGCGCGATGAAGCTGCCCATGCGCGGGCCGGCGCTCGATCCGAGCAAGGTCTCGTAGAGCGCCTTGAACCAATCGCGCAGGTTTTCAAAACCATAGGCCTCGTTCTTGCCGATCTCGTAGACGATATTCTGGATATCATCGGCACCGGCATCGGCGGGCAGCGCCGCGAGCTTGTCGTCGAGGTCCTTCAGCGCCGCGCCCTCGCCGCCCACCGGCTTGCGGCGATTGAGCGTCGGCGCGACATAGTCGCGGTTATACGCCATCGCATTGTCGATCAGCCGGTCGAGTTCGGGATAGGTCGCGGCGCTCGCGCCGTCGACATATTGGCCGAGGTAGCGCCAGATCTGGTCCTTCGACGCATCGGCGCCCATCACCCCGACGAGGTTGAGCAGCAGCCCGAAGGTCACCGGCAGCTCGGCGCTCGGCATATCCTCGCCGCGCGCCGCATGGACGTGGTGCACCGGATTGCCGAGCTTCTTGTCGGGCTCCTGCGCCGCATAATTGCCGCGCATCTGCAGATATTCGTCGACCGCCTTCGGGATCACACCGATATGCAACTGCTTCGCTGCCTTGGGCTCGCGGTACGCGAAAAACGCCAGGCTTTCCTCGCTGCCATAGTCGAGCCACTGCTCGAGGCTGAGGCCATTGCCCTTCGACTTCGAAATCTTCTCGCCCTTTTCGTCGAGAAACATCTCATAGATCAGCCCCTCGGGCTTGCGCCCACCGAGCGCCTTGGCGATCTTGCCCGACTGCGTGCCGCTGTCGGTCAGGTCCTTGCCATACATCTCGTAATCGACGCCCAGCGCGACCCAGCGCATCGCCCAGTCGACCTTCCACTGCAGCTTCGCGCCGCCGCCGAGGATCGAGTGGGTGATCGTCTCGCCCTCATCCTCGAACGACACAAGGCCCGCGTCGGCATCCACAACCGTCACCGGCACCTGCAGCACGATGCCCGACTTGGGGCTGACCGGCAGGATCGGCGAATAGGTCGCGGCGCGCTCGGCGCGCAGCGTCGGCAGCATGATGTCGAGAATGTCCTGATTGTGGCGCAGGACATTCTTCAGCGCGTCGTCGAACGCGCCGGCCTTATAGCGTTCGGTCGAACTGACGAATTCATATTCGAAGCCGAACCGGTCGAGAAACTCGCGCAGCATCGCATTGTTATGATGCGCAAAACTATCGAACTTCCCGAACGGGTCGGGAATCGCGGTGAGCGGCTTGCCGAGATATTCGCGCAGCATGTCGCCGTTCGGCACATTGTCGGGGACCTTGCGCAGGCCATCCATGTCATCGCTGAACGCGACAAGCCGCGTCGGCGCGCCGCCGGTCAGCGCCTCATAGGCGCGGCGGACCATCGTCGTGCGCAGCACTTCGTTGAAGGTGCCGATATGCGGCAGACCCGAGGGACCATAGCCGGTCTCGAACACTATCGCTTCGCCGCCGGGCTTGCCGTCCGGATAGCGTTTGACCAGCTTGCGCGCTTCCTCGAACGGCCAGGCCTTGGACGTTTGCGCGGGTTCGCGCAGCGAAGGGTGAAGGTGCAAGTCAGTCATGCCGCGCCCATAGCGGCAAGAAGCGAGAATGGGAAGAAGACCGCACCGGCCCTCTTACCTTCGGCCTCATCCGCGCGGCTGCGTCGCGGGCATGAAGCTGCTCCGGCGCAGCAGCGCGGCCGACACGAGCGACACCAGCAATGCAACGGGCAATATCTCGGTCAGGGTCATTGCCATTCGAAACAGCGGATTCTCATATTGCTTCCCGAACGCCTCCATCTCGGAAGAGAATTGCGCGATCTCTGCCGCCGATTTGCCACCAGCGCGCATGATCTCGATATTGTTGGCGGCATATTCCGCGATGAAGGTACCACCGGTGCGCCACATATAGAGCTCCCAGCCGAGAATATAGAAAACCGACGCGACGAGCCCAATGCCCAGACCGACCCCAACCGCTTTCCAGAAGGTGATCACACCGCCCAGATTGACGTCGCGATAACGTTTGACCCCGACGAAACCGAAAATCAGCGCAACCAGCATCGACAGATAGCCGGCAACCATCCCCATCATGCCGTAATCGGCGACGAAGCTGATGTTGATGAACATGCCGATGGCGACGATGACGCCTGCGATGGCGCCGTAGACTACAATAATCCTGCCCATGTAGCTTCTCCCCTATGATGAAAATGCCATGCAAGGAGAACAGCGACAACCGGCGAAATCCATCGCCCAAATGGGTGATTTGATGGGTTTAGTCCGATTTTACGGCAGGATGTCGAGCGTCCGCGCTTTCTGCACCGCCTGCGTTCGGCTCGCGACCGCCAGCTTCTCAAAAACCCGCGCCACATGCGTCTTCACCGTGTTCGGCGAGATATCGAGCTGGCGCGCAATGACCTTGTTGGCGTGCCCCGCCGCGAGCATTTCGAGCACCTCGCATTCGCGCGCGCTGAGCCTCAGCGACGCGATCGCCGCCTCGTTGCGCGCGAATGCCTGCCGTGGCCGTGCGGTCAGACGGTTGCCGACCCATACGCCGAGCGCGACGCAAAGGACCGCGATGACCGCTATATAAAATTCGATCGACCAGCGGTGCACAACATGTTTGTAGTTCAGCCACTCGAGCAGAAACGCCGCAGCGGCAAGCGCGATGCCATACAGGATGATGGGGCGGGCCATGATCCGCATAGACCATCGCTGGCGACTGCTTGCAACATTGTCCCGGCGCGAGCCAACATCGTTACCAGAAAATTTACCATGCGGGCGTAGCGTCCCGGACATGGACAATTTTCGCACCCCCACCGCTCGCGGCCACCGACGCACCGCCGTTTCGATCGACGTCACCGTCAACGGCGTGCTCAACTTCGTCGACGGCCGCATCACCGACCTGTCGGAAGGCGGCGCGCGCATCGACGGGGCGAGCATGCCCGCGCGTTCGCGGTGCGAAGTCCATTATGGCGGGGGGGTGACCTATGCAGTCGTCATGTGGTCCGAATATGACCGCATGGGCGTGCGTTTCCCGTACGAACTGACGCACGGTCCGCTCCACACTGCACTGAAGCGCGCACGCCGCGCGTCGGTGATCGAACCCGCGCAGATATTCCAGACGGCCCGCGCGCCCGTCTTCGGACGTCGCGGCCTCAGCTAAAAGTCAGAAGGGCGCGATCGCAACGCCGTCACGCTCATTATCCCAGATCATCGCCATGATCCGCCAGCCGAGATCGGGATCCTTGAACAGCTGGATCGAATTGATCCCGCGCCGCTCGGGATCCGTATCGTCGAGCGCGGCGCGCGCCTCATAGGCGCTCCACACATGGGCGATGTTGCCGAGCACATCGATCCGCCGCCCGATCTCGATCTCGAAAAAATCATTCGCCGCGAAGAAGGGCGTCGTGTCGCGGGCATAATCGTCGAGCCCCATGCTCCGGAACGTCGTGCGGCCGTCGGCATCGATCCCCGTGCGGATCTGCCGCGCGTCGGGATGAAAGCAATTCGCCTGCCGCGACCAGTCGCGCGGCCCCTTGGGGCCAGAGATCATCGCATACATCTCGTCGACCACCGCACCGATCGCCGCCTCTTCGCTCATCCCGATTGTCCTTTCGCCTAGCCTGGATCAAACGTCGCCGAACCGCTCCACAGTCGCAAGAAGAAAGCTCTCGATCGCCCGCGCCATCTTGCCGCGTTCGCCTTTTGTCCCTAGCGTCGGGCGATGGCCCCCGACCCGCTTACCCTGCCCGCGATCCACGCGAGCCATATCGGCATCTGGATCGCCGACACGCACGGTCGTGTCCAGCGCGTGGGACGCGGGGAGGCGATCGCCGCGGTCGCGGCCACCCCGCACCTGCTGTTGAATGCCACGCTGACCGGCGACCGGCTGGGCTATCCCGAATTGTCGGGGCTCGACCTGCTCGAACTTTTCGCCTTCCTCTATCCCGCGCGCTTCGCGGTGCCGACCCCGGCGGGAATCGCCGCTGCGATCGGCCTGACGCCGCCCAAGAGCGAGGAAGACATTGCCGCCTTCCTGCCAAAGGCGGCCGCAGCGATGCTGGGCAGCCTCGACGATCCCGCCTGGCCCGAGCGCGAGGGCGCCTGGCATGGCATGCAGGCGCTCGCCCGCCAGCGCTGGTCATGGTCGCCGCTGATCCAGCGCCTGTCGGCGCCCGACGCCAACGAACGCTGGCTGTTTTCACGTCTGCCCGAATGGGAAGAAGGGCCGCCGCGCGGACCACCGCGACAGGTGACGATCAATGACGCCGATGTGTCCGCGCGGCTCGACCGGCTGACCGGCGACGGCGCCGAACGCCGGCCGGGACAACAGGATTATGCCCGCGCCACAGCGTCGATCTTTGCCCCGCGCGAACGCAAGGACGCGCCGCAGATGCTGGTGGCCGAGGCCGGGACGGGAATCGGCAAGACCTTGGGCTATCTTGCCCCTGCCAAGCAATGGATCGATCAGTCGGCAGGCAGCGTGTGCATCTCGACCTTTACCAAGGCGCTGCAACGCCAATTGTCGCGCGAGACCGAGAAGCTCTACCCCGACGCCGAAACGCACCGCGAAAAGGTCGTCGTGCGCAAGGGACGCGAAAATTACCTCTGCCTGCTCAATCTCGAGGACGCGCTGCAGGGCGGATTTTCGGGCCGCGCCGCAATCCTCGCGCAGCTTGTTGCGCGCTGGGCCGCTTATACGCGCGACGGCGACATGGTCGGCGGCGATTTGCCCGGCTGGCTCCCCGCGCTGTTCCGCCGCAACGGCACCACCGCGCTGACCGACCGGCGCGGCGAGTGTATCTATGCGGGCTGCCCGCATTTCCGGAAATGCTTCATCGAACATTCGGCGCGCGCCGCGACGCAGGCCGATATCGTCATCGCCAACCACGCGCTGACAATGGTGCAGGCGGCGCGCCCGCGCGACGGCGGCGCGCCCGCGACGCGGCTGATCTTCGACGAAGGCCATCATCTGTGGGACGCCGCCGATTCGATGTTCGCTGCGGCGCTGACGGGACAGGAAGCCGTCGAAATCCGCCGCTGGGTATTGGGCCCCGAGGGCAAGTCGCGCGGACGGCGGCGCGGGCTCGCGGCACGGCTCGCCGATGTCGCAAGTTATGACGAGGCAGGTGACCGCGCGATCCAGGCGGCGATCGCCGCCGCGGCCGAACTGCCCGGCGACGGCTGGCTCGGGCGGTTATCCGAAAACGACCCCTGGGGTGCGATCGAGCGGCTGCTCGTTGCGGTGCGCGGGCAGGTTTACGCACGCGCGGTCGACACGCGCACCGCCGACGCGGGTTATGGCCTCGAAACCGAGCTTGCCGACCCCGATGCCGCGCTTGTTGCCGCCGCCGCCGCCGCGAGCGACGCGATAGAGGCGCTGCTCCGTCCGCTGATGGCGCTCGGAAAACGCCTCGACGCGCTCGTCGACGATCCGCCCGACTGGCTCGACGGACAGGCGCGCGCGCGTGTCGATGGCGCGCGGCACAGTCTCGGTACGCGGATCGACACATTGGGCAGCTGGCTCTCGCTGCTCGGGCGCGTCGGCGGCCCCGCCGATCCCGATTTCGTCGACTGGCTCGCGGTCGACCGCTACGACGGGCGCGAGTTCGACACCGGGCTGCACCGCCATTGGCTCGACCCGGCCAAGCCGATCGCCGAGGTCGTCTATCGCCCGGCGCAGGGCGTGTTGGTGACTTCGGCAACGCTGCGTAACGGCGGTCATGGCAGCGGCGGTTGGGCAGATGCCGATATCCGCACCGGCGCGCGCCACATGGACAGCGGAGTCCAGCATTTCGCGGTCCCCAGCCCGTTCGACTATGCGCGCCAGTCGGAGGTGCTGATCGTCACCGATATCGCTCGCGGTGACCTCCCTGCCCTCGCCGGCGCGTACAGCCGCCTGATCGAGGCGTCGGGCGGCGGCGCGCTCGGGCTGTTCAGCGCGATCCGGCGCTTGCGAATCGTCCATGCCCGCATCGCCGACCGATTGGCGCGTGCGGGGCTGCCGCTCTACGCGCAGCACGTCGATCCGCTCGACACCGGCACGCTCGTCGATATCTTCCGCGCCGACCCGCACGCCTCCCTGCTCGGCACCGATGCCTTGCGCGACGGCGTCGATGTCCCCGGCGAATCGTTGCGCCTCGTCGTGATGGAGGGCGTGCCCTGGCCGCGCCCGACGATCCTGCACGCGGCGCGGCGCGCGGCGCAGGGCGGCAGCGCCTATGACGATATGGTCATCCGCGGCCGCATCGGCCAAGCGTTCGGCCGCCTGATCCGCCGCGCCGACGATTTCGGCCAGTTCGTGATGCTCTCGCCCAGCTTTCCGTCGCGCCTGCTCAGCGCCTTTCCCGAAGGCACCCCGATCCGCCGCCTGCCGCTCGACGAAGCGGTCAACCATGTCGCTGCGGCGAACGTCGAACGCAGAAAAAGCGCCTATGCCGCCTTTTCACCGTCATAAGATTGCGGCACAAGGCGGGCGAACCGAGGGATAGCGCAGCGGCGCGGGGAGAGATTTTGAAGACTTTGACGATCCTGCGCCACGCCAAATCGGGTTGGGACGTCCAGGTCGAGCGCGATTTCGACCGGCCGATCAACAAGCGCGGCGCACGCGGTGCCGAACTGATCGGGCAATGGCTGAAGCGCCAGAAGCTGCCCGTCGACCGCATCATCGCGTCGCCTGCGGTCCGCGTCACCGAAACGCTCGATATTTTTCAGCCCGCCGCCGATCTCGACAATCTCGAGCCGCATTGGGACCGGCGCATCTACCTCGCCTCCGCAGCGACGCTGATCGACGTCATCCGCGACACCGGCAAGGATGCCGAACATCTGCTGATTTCGGGGCACAACCCCGGGCTCGAAGACCTGATCCTGATGCTCGTCCCTGAATCGGCGGACGATGAATTGCGCGCAAAAGTCGATGAAAAGCTGCCGACTTCGGCGCTCGCGCGGCTCGAACTCGACATCACTGACTGGCACGACCTCGACACGAACAGCGCGCGTTTCATCGGCTTCATCCGCCCGCGCGACCTCGACCCGGCGCTCGCGCCGGCGATGGATAACGACTGAAGCTTAGCCGAGCGCCGCAGCCAGCCGCTGGCGAAGCGCGACCAGCGCCTCGACCGGAATCCCCGTCGCACCCCCCACCGGCGCGGCGCTATCGAGCACCTCGCGCATCAACGGCGCGCGCGCAGTCGGCGCCGCCGTCGGCTCGGACAGCGCCTTGCGCGCCCCTTCGACCGTAAAACCCTGCACATGCAGCAAATGGTGAATACGCTCGGCGAGCGCGACATCTTCGGCGCGGTAATAGCGGCGGCGGCCCGACCGCTGGAGCGGCTTCAGCTGCGGAAAACGTGTTTCCCAATAGCGTAGTACATGCGTCGGAACGCCGATCCGGACGGCGAGTTCGCCGATGGCGAGCATGGCGCCAGACGCCTTGCCGCCATCGTCGGTCATGTCAAAACCCGCCATGGGTCAGGCCCGGTTTATTTGCCGGCAACGCGGGCTCGCATCGTCTGGCTGGCGCGAAATGTCATCACGCGCCGCGGCAGGATCGGCACTTCGATGCCGGTCTTGGGATTGCGGCCGATCCGCTGCGCCTTGTCGCGGAGCACAAAGGTACCGAAGCCCGAAATTTTGACGTTCTGGCCGACGGCAAGCGCGTCGGACATATGATCGAGAATCGATTCGACGATCGATGCCGATTCATTGCGTGACAGGCCGATCTGCTGGTTGATCCGCGTCGCAATGTCGGCCCGTGTGAGCGTCCCTGCTGTCATGTTGATCCCTTCCCCCTCACTGAAGCGAATATGGTAGTTCGTTCCCCGGACAGCCCCCACCGTCACGAGTCCCATTACCATATGTAACAAATGCGAATTAATCCGCCAAACTGAAACGGATGGAGCGAGAAGTTGACGCGCCGGATCGAAGCGTCAGACGCGCAGGACGGCAGCGCCCCAGGTAAAGCCACCGCCCATGGCCTCGAGCACCACCAGATCGCCGCGCTTGATCCGCCCGTCGCGCACCGCAAGGTCCAGCGCGAGCGGCACCGAAGCCGCCGACGTATTGGCGTGCTGGTCGACGGTCAGTACGACGCGTTCGGCCGGCAAACCCAGCTTTTTGGCGGTTGCGTCGATGATCCTTTTGTTCGCCTGATGCGGAACGACCCAGTCGATCTGCTCGGCCGACAGGCCGACGTCGGCCATCACTTCGCCCAGCACCGAGGCGAGGTTGGTAACGGCATGGCGGAACACTTCGCGGCCGTGCATACGGACATGACCGACCGTACCGGTGGTCGACGGACCGCCGTCGACGTAGAGCATATCTGCGTATTTTCCCTCGGCATGTAAACGCGTTGCGAGGATGCCCTGGTCGTCGTCGACATCCTTCGCCGACAGGACGACCGCGCCCGCACCGTCGCCAAAGAGGACGCACGTCGTGCGGTCTTCCCAGTCGAGGATGCGGCTGAAGGTTTCCGAACCGATCACCAGCGCATGTTTGGCGGCGCCGGTGCGTAGCATCGAGTCGGCGACCGACACGGCATAAAGGAAACCCGAGCAGACCGCGGCGACATCGAAGGCGATGCAGTCGGGTGTGCCAAGAAGCGCTTGCACCTTGGTAGCGCTGGCTGGGAAGGTGTTGTCGGGGGTCGCGGTGGCGACAATGATCAGGCCGATATCCGACGGCTCAAGCCCAGCGGCGGCCAGCGCCTGCTTGGCGGCATCGGCGCCCAGCGTCGCGGTCGTCTCGTCGGCCTCGGCGATATGGCGAAAGCGGATGCCGGTGCGCTCGACGATCCATTCGTCGCTGGTGTCGACACGTTCGGCGAGTTCGGCGTTCGAAACGCGCGTCCGCGGCAACGCCGAGCCGGTGCCGGCCAAGATGGCGCGTAAGGTCATGCTGCGGCGCCGCTACGGAAATTCGCGAGATCTTCGGTCACCTGACGCGTAATGTCCTTTTCGATCAGTTCGGCGCAAAGGTGCACGCAATTGGCGACCCCCTTCGCATCCGCGCTGCCATGGCTTTTAAGCACCACGCCATTCAGCCCCAGGAACACCGCGCCATTGTGGTTGTTGGGGTCGAGGTGATGCTTGAGCAATTCGGTTGCGGGGCGCGAGATCAGGAAGCCGATCTTCGAACGCGTCGAGCTGGTGAAGGCGCGGCGGAGCAGGTCGGTGACGAAACGCGCGGTACCCTCGATCGTCTTCAAGGCAATATTGCCCGAAAATCCGTCGTGGACGATCACATCGACATCGCCGCGCGACAATTTGTCGCCCTCGATAAAGCCGGTGAAGTCCATCGGCAGCCCGTGCGCTTCGCGCAGCCGTGCCGCGGCATCGCGAATCTCGTCGGTGCCCTTTAGTTCCTCGGTGCCGATGTTGAGCAGCGCGACGCGCGGCTTTTCGAGCCCCATCGCCGTGCGCGCATAAGCTGCGCCCATGACAGCGAACTGGATCAAATTGTTGGCGTCGCAATCGGTGTTGGCACCGAGGTCGAGCATCACGACGTCGTTGGCGCCGAGCGTCGGCAGCAACGCCGCAAGCGCCGGCCGGTCGATCCCCGGCATCGTGCGCAGCGCGAGTTTCGACATCGCCATCAGCGCGCCGGTATTGCCCGCGGACACGGCGCCGCCGGCGTCGCCGCGCTTTACCGCGTCGATCGCCAGCCCCATCGAGGTGCTCTTCGCCTTGCGGATCGCCTGGCTCGGCTTGTCCTCGCCCGTCACCACGCCGTCGGTGTGGATGATATCGGACGCCGCGCGCAGATTCGGGTGGTTTTCAAGCGCCGCCTTGATCTGCACCTCGTCGCCGACGAGGATGAAGCGGAGACCGTCGTGCTTGTGGCGCGCCATTGCAGCACCGGCGAGCATCATGCGCACGCCGACGTCACCGCCCATCGCATCGATTGCGATTCGCGGTGTCAGTACCATTGCGACGCCCTCCGGCTAATGCTTATGCGCCGACCGACACCACTTCGCGGCCATTGTAATGGCCACAGGCGTTGCAGAGGTTGTGCGGGCGCTTCAGCTCGCCGCAGTTCGGGCATTCCTGAAAGGCTTCGACCTTCAGGCTGTCGTGGCTGCGACGCATGCCGCGCTTCGAGGGCGAGGTTTTTCGCTTGGGAACGGCCATGATATTTCCTGCATTCTAAATAGTGTGTCACGAATCGGCTACCCGGATTTGTCACCCCGTCGCCGGAAATGACTGGCCCGCCCGCCGTGCGAAGGCTTGTTCCTGCCTGTATCAGCCAAGAAAAATCTTCCGCCGGAGGGTGCCTCAACGCCAGATGGTGTCGGGTGCCGGATCGGGCGGGGCTATAGCGTTTTCGCCCGCAAAGGCAAGCCCATTGCGTCCATCATCTCGATGGCTTGCCGCCTTGGTTCGAGGATGTCACAGCTATGTTGCTCGATCACGACAATGTGGCAGCTAAGATTTGGGGGAAGCAACATGATAATCTTGCCGATCAGCCTGACGATCGCCGCCGGCGCCGCGCTGCTCAACCTGTGGCTTTCGGTTCGCGTCGGGCGCGTGCGCACGAAAGAAAAGGTCTTTATCGGCGACGGAGGCAACGAACCGCTGACCCGGCGGATGCGCGCGCACAGCAATTTCGTCGAAAACACGGCCTTCGTGCTGATCCTTCTGGCGCTCGTCGAACTCGGCCTCGGCTCGTCGATGTGGCTGTGGGGGGTCGGCGCGCTCTATCTTCTCGGCCGCATCTTCCATGCGCTGGGCATGGACGGGATGATGTGGGGCCGCATGGTGGGCACCGTGATCACGATGCTGACCCAGCTTGGCCTCGCGATCGGCGCGCTTGCCGTCGTCTATCTGACGCCGACGAGCATCACCACGACCGAGATCGTCGAAACCGAAGTCGCGGCTCCGAAGTAATTCGACTCAATTTCCCAGCGCCATATCGCTCACGAACGGATTCGTCCGCCGTTCGTGGGCGAAATTGCTGTGCGCACCGTGTCCGGGCAGGAAGGTCGTGTCGCCGCCGAGCGGCCACAGCTTTTGTGTGATCGAATCGAGCAATTGCTGGTGATTGCCGCGCGGGAAGTCGGTGCGCCCGATCGATCCCTGAAAGATCACGTCGCCGACGATCGCCAGCTTGGACGGGCCATGATGGAATACGACATGCCCCGGCGTGTGCCCCGGGCAATGGATGACGTCGATGGTCAGGTTGCCGACGGTCACCGTGTCCCCGTCGACCAGCCAGCGGTCGGGCTCGAACGACTCGCCCACCATGCCGAACCGCGCGCCGTCTTCCGCAAAGGCGTCGATCCAGAAGCGATCGTCCTCATGCGGCCCCTCGATAGGCACGCCGAGTTCCTTCGCAAGCATCCCCGCCTGCCCGCAATGATCCATGTGGCCATGGGTGACGAGGATCTTCTCGACCTCAACCCCGGTCTGGCGGGCCGCGTCCTTCAGCTTGTCGAGATCGCCGCCGGGATCGACGAATGCCGCCTTGTTCGTCTCGGTGCACCACAGAAGCGTGCAATTCTGCTGGAAAGCGGTGACGGGCACGATCGCGGCGCGGAGCGGAGGATTGGGAGCGTTCATGGCGCTCGATGTGGGGAAATGCGGGCCGATTGGCAAGTCTGTGCCTCAGCGCAGAGTCATCGTATCGTCTTCGACATTCACCGCGTCGAGTTTCGCGAGGAAGCTCTGCCCAAGCAGCGATACGCCCATGTCGGCGTCGACCACCGCCGCCTCGACCTGCCGCACCTCGATCCCGTCGACCTCGACGCTGTCGAGCATGACGCTGCGCATCGGGACTTCGCCCCCCGCGGTACGCGCGGTGCCGCTGATCGGCAGGCGATCGACGTCGATGCCGATCGCCTCGGCATCGCGGCGCGTCAGCGCGACGATCGATGCGCCGCTGTCGACCATCATCCGGATATTCGTGCCGTCGACTTCGGTGTCGGCGTAGAAATGCGAGTCGCCAGACCGGTCGAGCCGCACCGTTCCGCCCGAGGATTTGGGGCTCGATGTCGAGGACCAGGTGCCACCCTTGCTGCGCTGGGTCGTCCAGTTTCCGTTGTCGTCGCTGCTGCTATCGGCAGAACCGCGCGCATCGGCGACAACCGGCGACCGCCCGGCGATGCCCGCCATGCCGATCGACACCACAGCAATCCCTGCGGCCAATGTGAGAAATCGCCCCAACATGGCCGATCTTGTCGCAAAATTGGGTTGGAGATTGGTTAAGCCGGCCCGCGCAAGGCCGCAGCGGCAAGCGGACCGCCCTCGCCCTGCTCGATGAACGCCCGCCATGTCGGCGTTTCGCCCCGAATGCTGTATGCGATCCGCGCGCAGGCATAGGAACGTCCCGGCAGATTATCAGCCTCGATCGCGGTTGCCGGCCATGGCCCGGTGCCGGTACCGCCCGCCGACCAGCAAACCAGCGCCTCGGCCTCCTGGCCTCCCTCGATCGCGGCCCGTTCGTCCGCGCTCAGCGACGCGGGCGCGTTCCAACCGAAAATCGCACGGTGGGTAAAGCCCTTCGAGAAGAGCGCATGCTGGAGCGGGCTGTTCCGGTCGCTCAGCAGGTTCGCAACCCGCGCCCGCTCCTCGGCGGACAGCCATTGTCCGCCGAGGAGCGGGCCCCACTGCGCCTCATCGCGCGAGCGAAGCGCCGTCGCCAATTCCTCCGCTGCAGCGGCAAAGCGCGGCGTCCACGCCGAATCCGCGGCGAGCGGCGCGAGTCTGGAAGAAGGTTGCGCCGCCTCGGGTTCGGTCGGCAACAACGACGTCGGCGCCGCAACTGCGGGGGCCGACAGGGCGAAAGCGGCGACGAGCGCCGACGAAATCAGCATAGCGCGCATGGCCGTCAATCTAGCAGCAAAGGCTGCATCTGTCATGAACCGACCGCGAGCCCCTCGCGCATCCACGCTGGTGCGGCCGCGGCATCGATGCCCTCGACCCGGCGATGCTCGACCGACCAGCCGAGATCGGGATAGGCGATGACCTGCCGCTTTTCGTCGGCCTCGGCGATCGGAACGACGACGAGCCGGCGGTTCACTTTCTGCCGCCAGTTCATCCGCGCAGTATTTTCCTGCCCGACGTAACAGCCCTTGGTAAAGCTAACCCCGTTCAGCTCGACGGCGTTGCATTCGAGCCAGAGCGTCGTGCCGTCGCCGAGTTCGGCGCGGCCTTCGGTGATGCCAAGCCCAAGCCGATGCGCACGCCACGCATCATCGGCGCCCTCGCCCTCATCCGCCGGCGCGAGCCAGCGCTGGCCAAGTTCGGACAGCCGGGGATCGACGACGCCAAGGTCGCCTTCGGGCGCCCAGTGGACGCAAAGCTCTTCCTCGCGCGCGATCGTGATCGCGCGGCGGAGGCGATAGAGCGTAAGCCGCTTGGCAAGGTCACCCGCCGCATCGCGCTCGCAATCGATGAGAATATCGTCGCCATCGCCCCAGATCAGGAAATCGAACAGCGCCTTGCCCTGCGCGGTCAGCAGCGCCGCCCACACCGGCAGATTGCCCGACGTGTCGTTGGTGACGAGACCTTGCAGGAAGCCGCGAGCATCCTCCCCCGAAAGACGGATGAGGGCGCGGTTGACCAATGTGGTCGAGAGGGTGGTATTGGCCATGGCGATAATCTAGGGACGCCCCAGCCAAAACCAACCCGCAAGTTGACGAGCCCGCACATGACCGACCGCCTGACGATCCGCCGCCCCGACGACTGGCATGTCCATCTGCGCGATGGCGCGATGCTGAGCCATGTCGCGCAATATACCGCACGCCAGTTCGCCCGCGCGATCATCATGCCGAACCTGTCGCCGCCGGTGACGACGGCCGACGAAGGCCGCGCCTATCGCGACCGTATCAACGATGCGGTGCCCGTGGGTCTCGATTTCACGCCGCTGATCGTTGCTTACCTCACCGACCACAGCAATCCGGACGAAATGGCGCGCGGCTACGCCGAGGGCGTATTTACGGCCGCAAAGCTCTATCCCGCGCACGCGACCACCGGCAGCGCGCATGGCGTCACCGACATCGCAAAGATCATGCCGGTGCTCGAACGCATGGCCGAGATCGGCATGCCGCTCCTGATCCACGGCGAGGTCACCGACCATGACGTCGACATCTTCGACCGCGAGGCAGTGTTTATCGACCGCACGCTGAAGGGCCTCGTTCGCGACCTGCCGAACCTGAAGATCGTATTCGAACATATCACGACGTCGGAAGCGGTCGAATTCGTTCAAGCCACCCCCGCCAATGTCGCCGCGACGATCACGCCGCAACATCTGCACATCAACCGCAACGCGATGCTCGTCGGCGGCATTCGCCCGCACGCCTATTGCCTGCCCGTCGCCAAACGCGAGGCGCACCGGCTAGCGGTCCGCGCCGCCGCGGTATCGGGATCACCCAAATTCTTCCTCGGCACCGACAGCGCGCCGCACGCGGTGCACACAAAGGAAGCCGCGTGCGGCTGTGCGGGCATCTTCAACGCGCCCTATGCGCTCGAATCCTATATCCAGGTGTTCGACGAGGAAGACGCGCTCGACAAGTTCGAGGGTTTTGTCAGCGAACATGGCCCGAATTTCTACGGCCTGCCGCTAAACACCGGCACCATCACCCTCGAACGCGGCGAAACCGTCGTGCCGGACAAGATTGGCGAAGTCGTCCCGTTCCACGCTGGCGAAACGCTCGGCTGGCGGCTCGTCGCTTAAGCTGCCGGCATCATCCGGTCGGCGCGCATCTTGCGCCACATATCGAAACTGAACACCGCGATGCTGGCCCATATCAGCAGGAAGCAGACGAGCTGCGCGGGTTTCAGCGGCTCGTGAAACACGAAGAGGCTGAGCAGGAAGGCGATGCTCGGCGCCAGATACTGGACGAAGCCGAGCGCGGCGTAGCTCATCCGCCGCGCCGCGGTCGCGAACAGCAGCAGCGGCACCGCGGTGACGACCCCGCCCGCCGCGAGCAGCCAGCTGATCCCCGCCGCTGACCCAAAACCGCGCCCGTCACCCACCCATATATAATAAGCGGCGCCGGCAACCGACAGCGGCAGCAGCAAGGTGGTCTCGATCGCGAGCCCCGGCAGCGATCCGACCGGCACGATCTTGCGGATCAGCCCATAGGTGCCGAAGCTGAATGCCAAGGTCAGGCTGATCCACAACGTATCGAGCGCGCCCGCGAGCAGGATCGCAACGCCGATCCCGGCGATGACGACCGCGAGGGCCTGAAGCCGCGAGAGCCGCTCGCCGAGAAAGATCATCCCCAGCATCACATTGACCAGCGGATTGAGATAATAGCCGAGGCTTGCCGCGAGCACATGGTCGGTGAAGATCGAATAGATATAAACGAGCCAGTTGAGCGCGATCAGCACCGAGCTGACCAGCAGTAACCGCAGCACGCGCCAATCGCGAAGCGCGGCGAGATACTCGCCGATCTGCCGCCGGAACGCCATGATCAGGAAACAGAGCGGCAGCGACCAGACGATCCGCTGCGCCAGCACCTCGGCGGGCGGCACGCTCGACAGCAGTTTGAAGAAGAGCGGGACAAAGCCCCAGATCAGATAGGCGCCGAGTGCGAAGGGCAAGCCGCCCTGATGGCTCCCCGCGGGGGCGGAAGGCTGGTTCATGATCGTCTAGCCCGGCTGGATCAGATGATGCCGCCACCGAGCATCAAGCGGATGACGCCGATGACGATGACGACGATATTGAGGTTTCGCCCGCTCGTCTTGTCCGACATCGCGCCGAGCGCGAGGCCGACAACCGCAAAAGGCACGATCACCCAGTTCGCCCAGCCGAGCAGCGGGATGAACGCAAAAACGGCCAGAACCAAGGCGATAGCGCCAATGACGAGCGATCCGATGTTGAGCATGCAGCGGTTCTCGCATGCCGCCGCCGATGCGGCAAGGCCCTTTCGGTTCGTCGATGGAAGCACTCAACTCATCTTGTTGCCTTGGGTTCATGCAACGGGTTTCGGGCCCGGCTCGTTTTCCCGTCGAAGCGCCGCTCTCGTCAAACGGGATGAGGCGCCGAACCAGGAAAGGACTTTTTATGCGTAATTTCACCAAGGGCCTGATGGGCGCTTTCGCTGCCGCCAGCGTCGCGCTGACCGCGCCTGCCTATGCAGGCATCGCGGCTCCGGCGAAGGCCGATGGCTTCCATCAGCTCGACCAGTCGTCGAACTTCTATCGCAAGAAGGATCGCCGCTATTATGCCCGCGACGAACGCGTCAATCGCAACACCCGCGTGTGGCGCGGCGACGACGGCCGTTATCGCTGTAAGAAGGACAATGGCACGACCGGCCTGCTGATCGGCGGCGCGGTGGGCGGTCTCGCTGGCCACGAAATCGCCGGCGGCGGCGACAAGCTGCTCGGCACGATTATCGGTGCGGGTGCCGGCGCCCTCATTGGCCGCGAGGTCGACCGCGACAAATATCGTTGCCGCTAAGGCAAAACCGCAAACCGTCTCGAGTGTGAGTTTGGACCCCTCCGCTCACGCACGCTGATGGCGAGGGCGCCGGTTTAACCACCGGCGCCCTCAAGCGTATCCGCTTGCCGAATACGCTCGTCTGCCGCAGAAGCATCGGCCAATTGCTGCGGGAGAATGAATATGTTGAACGGCCCCCTGCTCGTCACCGAGCGGCTGATCCTGCGTCCCCCCGCGACCGAGGATTTCGACGGCTTCGCCGAAATGTGCACCGAAGAAGAGACGATGCGCTTCATCGGCGGCACCTGCCCGCGATCGGCGGCGTGGCGCATGTGGTGCACGCTCGCCGGCGCCTGGCATATCCGCGGCTTTTCGATGTTCTCGGTAATCGAACGCGCGAGCGGCGAATGGGTCGGACGCCTCGGCCCATGGGAACCCGACGGCTGGCCCGCGCCCGAAATCGGCTATGGCGTGCGCGCCAAATTCGCCGGCAAGGGCTATGCGCTCGAAGGCAGCGTTGCCGCGTGTGACTTTGCGGTCGAGTTCCTGAAATGCCCGAGTTGATGCACAGTATCGATCCGGCCAACACCCGCTCGCAGGCACTGGCAAAACGGCTCGGCGCGACCAACAGCGGCCCGACCCGCCTCCCCGCGCCCTTCGAGGATGCGCCCGTCGATGCATGGACGCAGAGCGCCGACGCGTGGCGCGTCAAGCGCAAGGAGTTCCTGCCGTGAGCGACCACCATATCGACCCCGAACGCGAACAGTTCGACGCCTTCAAGGCACTACCGCGCGACACCGTCATCCACATGCTCAACCTCGTCCGATTCAAGGATAAGGCGACCTACCCCGACGGGCATGCGCTTGCGGGCAATGGCCTGACGGGTGCCGAGGCCTACCGCCACTATGGCGCCGACAGCGGCCCGGTGTTCCAGCGCGTCGGCGGCCGCATCGTGTGGCGCGGCACGATGGAGGCGATGGTGATCGGCCCCGCCGACGAGCATTGGGACGCGGCGTTCATCGCCGAATATCCGAACAGCGGTGCCTTCATGGAAATGGTCACCGATCCCGTCTATCGCGAGGCGGTCGTCCATCGCCAAGCAGCGGTTGAAACCTCCCGCCTGATCCGCTGCGCGCCAAAAGCGTCTCGCTCCGAGACAGTTTTCGCCTAACAAAGCCTCGGCCGTTAACGCATTTTATTTGGGCCTTTTTGAGCTAAATCGGGCATTCCCTGTCAAGGATAAGGGAGTGTTAGCGATGATGTTGCGCGGAAAATGGCTGGTTACCGGCATGCTGATGGCGGCGGCTCCGCTCGCCGGGTGCCGGGACAATCCCACGGCCAAGGCCGACCTCGCGCCGCTCGACGACGGGCTGACGAGCGACGATCCCGCGGTCAAGGGCTCGCTCGAAGACAAGATCATGGTTGACCCCAAGCTCGCGGGCCAGTCGAACAAAAATGCCGTGGGTCCGGGCAACAAGCCCGTCGACGGCGGCGTTCCCGGCATCGCGGGCGGCAAAGCCGCGACCGCCGCCGAAGCCGCGGCGGCGCAGGCTGCGGGCAAATTGCTCACCGCGCCAAAGGCCCTGCCCTTCGAGGCCGGATGCGACGGCTGCGAAACGCAGAAGCGCCCCGTCACGATCGGCGCGCTCGCGCGCGACCAGAAAAAGGGCAGCTGCGACGCCAAGCTGACCTACAGCAACGCGTGGGCCGATCGCCTGCCCGCCGCGTTTAAAGTCTATCCGCGCGCGACGCTGCGCGAAGCTGCGGGAATCGCCGGCGGCAAGTGCAACATCCGCGTCGTCAATTTCCAGACCGCCGCGTCGATCCAGGGCGTGCTCGACTATTATCATACGATGGCGGTTCGTGCCGGCTACACCAGCGACCACCGCGTCAACGGCAACGAGCATATGCTCGGCGGCACGAAGGGCGACCTCGCCTATGTCGTGATGCTGCGCCGCGACGGCGGGATGACCGACGTCGACCTGGTCGCCTCGGGCGGCAAATAAGGCGGTTTACGATACGCAGAGAAAAGCCCCCGGGGAGAGGGAGTCCCGGGGGCTTTTTCTTTGCTTGCGTGACGAGCAAGCGGTCAGATCTTGTCGCCGAGCGCGCCTTGGACCTTGCCCTTCAGATTCTGGGCTTCGCCCTTGCGCTCCTGCGCTTCGCCTTCGGCGCGCAGGCGCTCGTTGTCGGTCGCCTTGCCGGCCGCCTGCTTCACATTGCCGGCAGCTTCGTTCGCGAGGCCTTTTGCCTTTTCGGTCAGTTCACCCATGGGGAATCTCCTTGGCTATCGAGGCGGGAGGGGCTCGCCTCGTGCAGGAGAAACGGAACAGGACGGCCGATGTTCCCTGACATGGGATAAAGCGTTCAAGGCGAAGGATAATCAGCCGGCCGTGCCGAACAGGGCCTTCGCATTGCCATGGCGGATCTTTGCCTTCTCCGCCTCGCTCAAGTCGAGCTTTTCGAAAGCCTCGAGCGTCTGTGCGAGCGAGAATTGCGGATAGTCCGACCCGATCAGGATATGATCGATCCCGACATTACGCATCGTCCAGATAAATTCCTCCTCGATCGGCGCGTCGGCCGCGAGGGTGACCATCGCCGAAATGTCGAAATAGATATTGTCGCCGAACAGTCCCTCGGCGGTGCGCGCCATTTTCAGGATGTTCCAGAAGCGGAAATTGAGCCCGCCCATATGCGCGAAGATGAACTTCGTCTTCGGCGCCGCCAGCGCCAGATTGAACAATTTCTCGCTGTCGCCGCCCGGCACGATATTCGCATTGTCTATCACGACGACGACGTCCAACTCGCCCGCACGCCTGACCAGCGCCAGCACGCGCGGGTCGGCCGGATCGAACTTCTGCGTATGCGGGTGAATCTTGAG
>Ga0209676_1001004_pt1 | contig 33087 bp, 29 predicted proteins | sample AraplaCvi_mLB_r2_FD_184282 | JGI IMG/M metagenome (GOLD analysis project Ga0209676, IMG submission 184282) | Arabidopsis root microbial communities from North Carolina, USA - plate scrape MF_Cvi_mLB_r2 (SPAdes) (version 2) | ecosystem: Host-associated > Plants > Roots > Endosphere | place: USA... | reverse complement strand
TTTTCTTATTGGTGCTACCCAGTTTGGGAGTGATAGGAGAAGAAGACGTGAGCGGAGGAAAAAGAACCATTAGGAGGAAATAAAATGTCAGTAATTTCTATGAAGCAATTATTAGAAGCTGGTGTTCACTTCGGTCACCAAACACGCCGTTGGAACCCAAAAATGAAACGTTACATCTTCACTGAGCGTAACGGTATCTACATCATCGACCTACAAAAAACAGTTAAAAAGGTTGAAGAGTGTTACAACGTAATGAAAGGTATCGCTGCTGAAGGTGGAAACATCCTTTTCGTTGGTACTAAAAAACAAGCTCAAGAAGCTATCAAAGATGAGGCAATCCGTTCTGGAATGTACTTCATCAACCAACGTTGGTTAGGTGGAACTTTAACAAACTTCCAAACAATCCAAAAACGTGTTAAGCGTTTAAAAGATATCGAAAGAATGCAAGAAGATGGTACTTTCGAAGTATTACCTAAAAAAGAAGTTATCCAACTTAAAAAAGAATTAGAACGTCTTGAAAAGTTCTTAGGCGGAATCAAAGACATGAAGCAACTTCCAGATGCATTATTCGTTGTTGATCCTCGTAAAGAGCGTATCGCAGTTGCTGAAGCACGTAAGTTAAACATTCCAATCATCGGTATTGTTGATACTAACTGTGATCCAGATGAAATCGATCACGTTATCCCAGCAAACGACGATGCTATTAGAGCTGTAAAACTTCTTACATCAAAAATGGCAGATGCGATTCTTGAAGCGAAACAAGGCGAAGAAACAACTGCTTAATGAAGTTAAAGGTGATAAGAGGGTTTAGCCTTTTATCACCTTTTTTTAAGGTTTAATTCTAAAATAGAATGTTTACCTTTTAAAACTATTGAATAAAATAAGCTTACATATAGGAGATGAATAATATGGCAATCACTGCACAAATGGTAAAAGAATTACGTGAAAAAACTGGCGCTGGTATGATGGATTGTAAAAAAGCGTTAACAGAAACAGACGGAAATATGGATCAAGCGATTGACTACCTTCGTGAAAAAGGTATCGCAAAAGCTGCTAAGAAAAACGATCGTATCGCTGCTGAAGGTTTAACTTTCGTAGAAGTTTCTGGAAATGATGCTGTTCTTTTAGAAGTAAACTCTGAAACAGATTTCGTTGCTAAAAACGAAGGTTTCAAAGAATTAGGTGCTGCTTTAGCAAAACACATCGTTACAAATAAACCTGCAACTGTTGAAGAAGCTTTAGCTCAAACAATGGCTGATGGTGAAACATTAGAAACTTTCATCAACCACTCAATCGCTAAAATCGGAGAAAAAATCTCTTTACGTCGTTTTGCATTAGTTTCAAAAACAGATGCAGATGCATTCGGTGCTTACTTACACAGTGGCGGACGTATTGGTGTTCTTACATTAGTTGAAGGAACTACTAAGGAAGAAGTAGCAAAAGACGTTTCAATGCACGTTGCTGCAATCAACCCTAAATACATCTCTCGTGATGCTGTATCTCAAGAAGAAGTTGAGCATGAGCGCAACATCTTAACTCAACAAGCATTAAACGAAGGAAAACCTGAAAATATTGTTGCTAAAATGGTTGAAGGCCGTATTGGTAAATATTTTGAAGAAATCTGCTTATTAGATCAATCATTCGTTAAAAACCCAGACGTAAAAGTTGGCCAATTCGTTAAAGCTGCTGGCGGAACTGTTAAATCATTCGTTCGCTATGAAGTTGGAGAAGGCTTAGAAAAACGTGAAGATAACTTTGCTGAAGAAGTAATGAATCAAGTAAAAGGTAACTAATAAGTTACTTTGAATGAAAATAGGGGACACTTAGTGTTCCCTATTTTTTAAAGCAAGAGAATACATAGGTATGTACGTAAATGGAGGGAATTATGAGTAGAGCAAAGTATAATCGCGTAGTATTAAAACTTAGTGGTGAAGCATTAGCTGGTGGACAAGGATTTGGTATAAATCCTGCAGTAATTAAATCGATTGCAGAACAAGTAAAAGAAATAGCTGAACTTGATGTAGAAGTAGCAGTTGTAGTTGGTGCAGGAAATATTTGGCGTGGTAAAACAGGTAGTGAGATGGGAATGGACAGAGCGACAGCAGATTATATGGGTATGTTAGGTACTGTAATGAACTCATTAGCACTTCAAGATAGCCTTGAAACATTAGGTGTACAGTCTCGTGTACAATCATCAATTGAAATGCGTCAAGTTGCAGAACCATACATCCGTCGTAAAGCAATTCGTCATTTAGAAAAGAAACGTGTTGTGATTTTCGCTGCTGGTACAGGAAATCCTTACTTCTCTACTGATACAACAGCTGCATTACGTGCTGCTGAAATCGAAGCGGACGTTATTTTAATGGCTAAAAATAATGTAGATGGTGTATACACTGCCGATCCTTCAATTGATAAAACTGCAGTTAAATATGAAACACTTACATACTTAGATGTATTAAAAGAAGGTTTAGGCGTAATGGACTCAACAGCTTCTTCATTATGCATGGACAATGATATTCCACTAATTGTCTTCTCAATTATGGAAGAAGGTAATATTAAACGTGCCGTACTAGGCGAAAATATTGGAACAATTGTAAAGGGGAAATAACTCATGTCAAATCAAATCATTTCTTTAGCAAAAGAAAAAATGACAAAAGCAGTTGCTGCGTTTTCAAGAGAATTAGCTACAGTTCGCGCAGGACGTGCAAACCCAGCTATATTAGATCGTGTAACAGTTGAATATTACGGTGCACCGACACCACTTAACCAAATGGCTAACATTTCAGTACCAGAGGCAAGATTATTATTAATTACGCCTTACGATAAAACAGTAATCAACGATATGGATAAAGCAATCCAAAAAGCTGATTTAGGTTTAAATCCATCAAATGATGGTACGGTTATTCGTATTACTTTCCCACCATTAACTGAAGAACGTCGTCGTGATTTAGTTAAGGTAGTAAAAAAATCAGCAGAAGATGCAAAAGTTGCAGTTCGTAATGTGCGTCGTGATGCAAATGATGATCTGAAAAAATCTGAAAAGAATGGCGATATTACTGAGGATGAATTACGTGGCCTTGTAGAAGACATTCAAAAGCAAACTGATTCTCATATCGAAAAAATTGATGCAATTACGAAAGATAAAGAAAAAGAGATTATGGAAGTTTAATACTTCTGTATTGAAGGTATATCATACTTTAGCGCTTAGAATTGTTACAAAAATTTTCGAATATTAGTATTTAAAATTTTCGTTTATATCATATAATTAATTAACTAAGCGCTTTTGAGTAAAAAGACCCTCTGTTTAAGGGGGTTTTTTTACTCAATAATGTAATTTGATGTACTTAAACGGAGGATTAAAAATGTTTAAATTATTTTCTTTCTTGAAAAGAAATAAGCAAGAGATAAATGTCCCTCCAAATTCGCAATTAATTGGGGAAGATGGAGTCATACCGGAGCATGTTGCCATCATCATGGATGGTAATGGAAGATGGGCACAAAAAAGGAATTTACCTAGAATTAAAGGCCATTATGAAGGCATGAAAGTCGTTCGAACAATTGCAAGAACTGCTAGCAAACTAGGTGTGAAAACGCTAACGCTTTATGCATTTTCAACAGAAAATTGGAAAAGACCAAAAACAGAAGTTGAATTTCTAATGAAATTACCACAAGAGTTTTTAGGTACATTTTTACCTGAACTAATTGAAGAGAATGTTCAAGTTAGATTAACAGGGAATAGAGAACAACTTCCAAGTTACACTTTAGATGCAGTATTAAAAGCGGTAGATGATACGAAGAATAATACTGGAATGATTTTAAATTTTGCATTGAACTATGGATCAAGAGATGAAATTATTACAGCGGTTAAAAAGATTTCTTCAGATGTTTTGGATAATAAAATAAATAAAGAAGAAATTAATGATGAGTTATTCGGAAAGTATTTAATGACGCATGATTTAAAAGATCCGGATTTATTAATTCGTACAAGTGGTGAATTAAGAATCAGTAACTTTATGTTATGGCAAATTGCCTATTCGGAATTATACTTTACGAATGTATTATGGCCAGATTTTACAGAAGAAAGCTTTATTGATGCGATAAAGGAATATCAAAATAGAGCACGAAGATATGGTGGTATTTAAGAAAGCGGTGAACGAAATTGAAGCAGCGAATACTTACAGGAGTTATAGCTGGAGCACTTTTTTTAGGGTTAGTAATATTTGGTGATTGGCCTTTTGGACTACTAGTATTTGCACTAGGTACAATTGGATACTATGAACTGATTAGAATGAAAAAGTTAAATCTATTTAGTGCACAATCTGTACTTGGGTTACTTTTAACATGGGTAGCAATTACACCAAAACAAGTGTCAGATTCGATTTTACCAGTTCAAATAGGGAAAACCGAAGTGGCAATTGTACTAATCCTATTACTTTTATCATATACGGTGATTACAAAGAATACATTTACTTTTGAAGATGCTTCTTTCATCGTACTAAGTAGTTTTTACGTAGGGTTTGGATTTCACTTTATGTATGAATTAAGAAACATGGGTATTGAAGACTTCTTTTTCCCATTATTTGTAATCTGGGCAACAGACTCAGGTGCATATTTTATTGGAAAATCATTGGGGAAATCAAAGCTATGGCCAGATATTAGTCCAAACAAAACAATTGAAGGATCTATAGGCGGGATATTATGTGCCGTTGTAGTTGCGATAATTTTGTCGAATGTGTTAACTTTAGATTATTCAATGCTATATTTAATTTTAGTATCAATTTTAGTATCAATTTTTGGACAATTAGGTGACCTTGTTCAATCTGCATATAAAAGATATTACGGGGTTAAAGATTCAGGGAAACTACTTCCTGGCCACGGTGGAATTTTAGATAGATTCGACAGTATTATCTTTACATTACCTATTGTCTATTTACTATTTGTAATTTAGCATTAGTTTTTTGTGTATAAGGAGACGTACCATATGAAGAAAATCAGCTTACTTGGAGCCACTGGTTCGATCGGCATACAAACTCTTGATATTATTCGAAACCAATCAGATGATTTTGAGTTAGTAGCATGTTCTGCTGGCAAAAATATCGAAGAATTATACAAAATTATTTTAGAATTCGAACCAAAACTAGTTTCAGTTGCAGGTAAAGAAGAAGCTGACAAGTTGATGAATTTAAAAATTCCTGCGCATACAAAAGTTCTTTATGGTGAAGAAGGACTGATTGAGGTTGCAGTTCACCACGAAAGTACGATTTTAGTGAACGCTGTAGTTGGAAGTGTAGGATTAGTTCCTACTATGAAGGCAATCCAAAACAGAAAAACAATTGCTTTAGCAAATAAAGAAACATTAGTAACTGCAGGACATATTGTCATGGCAGAAGCAGAAAAATACGGGGTCTCAATATTACCTGTTGATAGTGAGCACTCAGCGATATTTCAATGCTTAAATGGTGAAAATCAAAAAGAAATACATAAGTTAGTCATCACTGCTTCAGGCGGTAGTTTTCGAGATAAAACAAGAGAACAATTAAAAAATGTAACTGTTGAAGATGCCTTAAACCATCCAAATTGGTCAATGGGTGCAAAAATTACGATTGATTCTGCAACTATGATGAACAAAGGATTAGAAGTAATTGAGGCACATTGGTTATTTGATATGCCGTATGAAAAAATTGAAGTGATTCAACATCGAGAGAGTGTTATTCACTCAATGGTAGAGTTTGATGATGGTAGTGTTATGGCACAGTTAGGAACTCCTGATATGAGGGTACCAATTGCATATGCACTGAATTATCCATCTAGAAAACCGATTCACCAACACAAACCACTTGATTTGATTCAGTTTGGAAAGCTTCACTTTCAAGAAATGGATTTTAACAGATTTAAATGTTTAGCATTCTCATATCATGCAGGAAAAGTAGGTGGAAGTCTTCCGACAGTACTGAATGCTGCGAATGAAGAAGCAGTAAGTGCTTTCCTACAGAAAAAAATATCATTCTTACAGATTGAAAATTTAATTGAAAATGCTCTGGAAAAACACGAGTGTATTAGCAAACCTTCGTTAGAAGAAATTCGTATAATTGATGAGCAAACTAGACAATTCGTTTCATCACAAATAAAGTAAGGGTGGTCATATCATGAATACAGTAATTGCGTTTATTGTGATCTTTGGGGTACTAGTATTCTTTCACGAATTAGGTCATTTATATTTTGCAAAACGAGCAGGGATATTATGTAGAGAATTTGCAATTGGATTTGGTCCAAAGGTCTTTTCATTTTATCGCAATGAAACAACTTATACGATCAGACTACTTCCACTTGGCGGTTATGTAAGATATGCCGGAGAAGACCCTGAAATGGTACAAGTAAAACCTGGGTCACATATCGGTTTACAATATAATGACCACGGTGAAGTTTCTAAAATTGTCGTGGATCAATTTGATCGTTTTGCTGATCTTCGATTTATTGAAGTAGATTCAATTGATTTAGAGCACAAACTAGAAATTATCGGTATTGAAGAAGGAAACGAAGATCTATCGACAATCCGCGTAAATGAAAAAGCTTTTATTTATAGCGAGGGACAAGGTCATCAAATTGCACCTTATAATCGACAATTTAATAGTAAATCAGTCGGGAAAAGAGCAATTGCTATTTTTGCTGGACCGATGATGAACTTTATTTTAGCTCTATTTATTTTTATCCTTTTAGGATTGCTTCAAGGTACGCCAATTGATGATGCAAAAATTGGTGAATTACTACCAAAAGGCGCAGCTTCAACAGCTGGCTTAAAATCAGGAGATACAGTGTTATCAATTGATAATAAAGAAGTAAGTAAATGGGCTGAAGTGGTTAAGATTGTAAGAGAAAGTCCTGAAAAAGAATTATTATTTGAAGTGAAACGAAACGATGAAGTTATTTCAATTCCAGTTACACCTAAAGCAGAAAAAATAGATAACTAAGTAAATGGTTTAATCGGTGTATATGCACCAGTTGAAAAGAATGTTATATCATCTATTAAATATGGTGTAACAGAAACAATTGGATGGACGAAGGAAATCGTATTTGCTGTAGGTCAATTAGTGACTGGTAAATTCTCGATTGATAGTCTATCGGGTCCAGTTGGTATTTATCAAGTTACAGATCAAGCGGCACAATCTGGCATTTTCTACTTGATGAAATGGGCGGCATTCTTAAGCATTAACTTAGGGATTATGAATTTGCTACCTTTACCAGCTCTTGATGGAGGAAGATTAACATTTTTCGCAATCGAAGCATTACGCGGTAGACCAATTGATCGTCAAAAAGAAGGCGTCGTTCATTTTATTGGATTTGCATTATTAATGTTATTAATGATAATTGTTACATGGAATGATATAAAAAGATTATTTATGTAGAAAGAAATTTGAGGTGAATTTTTTTGAAACAAAGTATAGTGTTTAGCCCAACTCTTAGAGAAGTACCATCAGATGCAGATATTAAAAGTCATCAACTTTTACTAAGAGCCGGATTTATTAGACAAAACGCTTCTGGTATTTATAGCTTTCTTCCTTTAGGGAATAAAGTTCTTCAAAAAGTAGCAAATATTGTGCGTGAAGAAATGAATAATGCAGGTGCGATGGAAATGTTAATGCCTGCTTTACAAGCTCAAGAATTATGGGAAGAATCGGGAAGATGGGATAATTTCGGACCTGAATTGATGCGTTTACGTGATCGTCACGGACGTGGATTTGCCTTAGGGGCAACACATGAAGAAGTTGTTACTTCAGTCGTACGTGATGAATTAAAATCATATAAAAAATTACCGATTACACTATACCAAATTCAATCTAAATTCCGTGATGAAAAGCGCCCTCGTTTTGGTTTATTACGTGGACGTGAATTTCTGATGAAGGATGCATATTCATTCCATGCATCACAAGAAAGTTTGGATGAAGTTTATGATCGTTTATTTACTGCATATAGCAATGTATTTAGACGTTGTGGATTAAATTTTAGAGCAGTTGTTGCCGATTCTGGTGCAATGGGAGGAAAAGATACTCACGAATTTATGGTATTATCTGAAATCGGTGAGGATACAATTGCATTTTCAACAGAATCAGATTACGCTGCGAATATTGAAATGGCACCAGTTGTTACAGTCTATGAACAAACTGATGAAAAAATGGACGAAGTACAAAAAGTATCTACGCCAAATCAAAAAACAATTGATGAAGTGATTGATTATTTAAACTTACCAATTGAAAAAAGCATTAAATCAATCATCTTTAAAGCAGACGAAGAATTTGTTCTTGTACTTGCTAGAGGTGATCATGAAATAAATGATATTAAATTAAAAAATTACTTAGGTGCACATTCTGTTGAATTAGCTACTAAGGAAGAAGTAAAAGAATTAATGAATTGTGAAGTCGGTTCATTAGGTCCAATTGGTGTAAAACCAGATTTAATGATTTTAGCTGATAATGCAGTTCAAGGGATTGTAAATGGTTGCTGTGGCGCAAATGAAGAAGGTTACCACTATATCAATGTCACTGTAAATCGCGATTATACTGTAAAAGAGTTTGTTGATTTACGCTTTATCCAAGAGGGTGACCCATCACCAGACGGAAACGGTGTCATTCAATTTGCTAAAGGTATTGAGGTTGGACATGTTTTCAAACTTGGTACAAAATATTCAGAATCTATGAATGCAACATTCTTAGATGAAAATGGTAAATCAAATCCGATTATTATGGGATGCTATGGTATCGGCGTATCACGTACATTAGCTGCAATCGTGGAACAATTTAATGACGAAAAAGGAATTGTCTGGCCAAAAAATCTAGCTCCATTTGATGTACATGTTATCACAGTTAATACTAAAAATGATGAGCAAGTACAATTATCAGAAGACATTTACAAAATGCTAAAAGAAAATGGCCATGATGTTCTAGTTGATGATCGAAATGAACGAGTAGGTGTTAAATTCGCTGACGCTGATTTATTTGGTATTCCTGTACGTATTGTAGTAGGAAAACGTGCGCCTGAAGGAATTGTTGAATTAAAAACAAGAGATGGTCAATATAGTAAAGAAGTAGAAATTTCTAACCTTATGAATGAATTAAATATGTTAAAATAGAATAGCTAAGTTCATACGCTAAAAAAAGGCGTTAAAACAAAACAAATAAAGTACCTCTTTTTAGAGGTACTTTCTGTTATGTATTCACATTTGTAATATTCGAAGGTTGGTGAAAAAATGGGACAAACTCGACAGGAACGTTTTCAGCTCTTATTAGATCAGCTTCAATTTCCGCAAGAATTTCGTGAAACGTATTTTAACAACGGGGAAATCGTAAATCTTGAGGTTAATAAAAGCGAAAGAAAATGGCAATTTACATTTAAAATTGAAAATGTTTTACCTTTTGCTACGTTCCAAATATTCGTTACGAATTTATTAAGAACTTTTAAACATATAGCAGATATCTCTGTCGTTATTAAAACTAATAATACAATTGTTGAGGAACAAAAAGTAATCGATTATTGGTCTTATATGATTCAATCGGTTGATTCAAAATCACCGATCCTCCATCATATTGAAAGTGCAATCCCTTCGGTTGAAAAAAATAAAGTTTGCATTAATTTAAATAGCGTCATTGAAGAAAATGCATTTACAAATAGATACGCACCACAGCTTCAAGAACTTTATCAAAATGTCGGCTTTCCAAAGTTGTTTTTTGAAAATAAGATAAACGATAATATTGAAGAAAAAAATGTATTCCTTGAGAAAAAAGCAGAGGAAGATCGAAAGCGTGCAATGGAAGTACTCGTTGAATTAGATAAACGTGAAGCTGAGGAAGCTGACGGAGAAGAACCACAAGGTCCATTAGTTGTCGGTTATTATATTAAAGAAAATGAGATTAATACAATTTCATCTATAATAGAAGAAGAAAAACGAGTGATCATACAGGGCTATGTTTTTGATTCTGATGTACGTGAATTAAAAAGCGGCCGTGTATTAATTACATTCAAAATAACTGATTATACGAGCTCAATTCTAGTTAAGATGTTCTCACGAGATAAAGAAGACATACCGATGCTTAATAAAATTAAAAAAGGTATGTGGTTAAAAGTTAGAGGGTCTGTCCAAAATGATACATTCGTACGCGATTTAGTCATGATTGCGAATGATATTAATGAAATAACACCTGATGAACGTAAAGACGAAGCACCAGAGGGAGAACGTCGAATCGAATTACATGCTCATACTCATATGAGTCAAATGGATGCAGTCGTATCTGCGGGTGATTTAGTGAAACAAGCAAGTAAATTTGGCCACGAAGCAATTGCGATTACTGATCACGCTGTAGTCCAATCTTTTCCAGAAGCGTTTGGAGCGGGTAAAAAGCACGGGGTCAAAATTTTATATGGTGTAGAAATCAATTTAGTGAATGATGGTGTCCCAACAGCCTATAATCCTTCTCATGTTTCTTTAGATGATGCAACATATGTTGTATTTGACGTTGAAACAACAGGACTTTCTGCTGTATATGACACGATTATCGAATTAGCAGCTGTAAAAATTCATAATGGTGAAATAATAGACCGCTTTGAACGATTTGCAAATCCGCATCATCCTCTTTCTGCTACAACGATTGAATTAACTGGTATAACGGATGAAATGGTGAAAGATGCACCTAATGTTGATGTAGTTTTACGTGAATTCAAAGAATGGATGGAAGATTGTATATTGGTTGCACATAATGCATCCTTTGATATGGGCTTTATCCAAATGGGATTCAAAAAATATGAGATTGGCATTACTGAAAATGGCGTAATCGATACACTAGAACTTGCGCGAAATTTATATCCTGATTTCAAAAATTTCCGTTTGAATACACTTTGTAAAAAATTCGATATTAATTTAACACAACATCACCGTGCAATTTATGATGCTGAAGCAACAGGCTTCTTAATGATTAAAATGTTAAAAGATGCAGCGGAACAAGGTATGAATTACCATGATGAATTAAATAACAATATGGGTAAGGGTGATGCATATAAACGTGCTCGTCCATCACATGCAACATTGTTAGCTACAAACGAAGTTGGACTTAAAAACTTATTTAAACTTGTTTCTTATTCTCATATTCATTATCATCATCGCGTAGCGAGAGTTCCAAAATCTTTATTAGTTAAACATCGAGAAGGTTTATTAGTAGGGTCGGCTTGTGATAAAGGTGAAGTATTTGAAGCAAGTGTGCAAAAGTCACCTGAAGAAGCAGAAAAATTAATGGAATTCTATGATTATATAGAAGTCATGCCACCTGAGGTCTTATTACACTTAGTTGAGTTAGAAATCGTTCGAAATGAACAGCACTTAAGAGAAGTCATTACGAAATTAGTGAAAATGGCCGAAAAAGCGGAAAAGATTGTCGTAGGTACTGGGAATGTTCATTACCTACAAAAAGAAGATCAAATTTACCGTAAAATTCTAATTGGTTCACAAGGCGGAGCGAATCCTTTAAACAGACATCGTTTACCAGATGTTCATTTTAGAACGACGGATGAAATGTTAAAGGCTTTTGCATTCTTAGGTGATGAAAAAGCAAAAGAAATAGTAGTAACAAATACTCAGAAGATATCTAGTTTAATAGAAGATATAAAACCAATTAAAGACGATCTTTATACTCCTAAAATTGAAGGAGCGGAAGATGAAGTTCGTAATATGAGTTACAGTATGGCTCGTTCAATCTATGGCGAAGATTTACCTGAAATTGTAGAAGCTAGGCTTGAAAAGGAATTAAAAAGTATTATAGGACATGGTTTTGCGGTTATTTATTTAATTTCACATAAGCTTGTTAAAAAATCATTAGATGATGGTTATCTAGTAGGGTCACGTGGTTCTGTAGGTTCGTCACTGGTCGCAACAATGACAGAAATTACTGAAGTAAATCCATTACCACCACATTATGTATGTCCGAATTGTAAGCACTCGGAGTTTTTCAATGATGGTTCTGTAGGTTCAGGTTTTGATTTACCAAATCAAGATTGTCCTGAATGTGGAACTGCTTATAAGAAGGATGGTCATGATATTCCGTTCGAAACATTCCTTGGATTTAAAGGGGATAAAGTACCCGATATTGATTTGAACTTTAGTGGTGAATATCAACCAACAGCTCATAACTATACAAAAGTACTATTCGGTGAGGATTATGTATATAGAGCTGGTACAATCGGAACTGTTGCAGATAAAACTGCCTATGGATATGTAAGGGGCTATGCGAATGATCATAACTTAATGTTAAGAGGTGCTGAGTTTGATCGTTTAGCAATGGGATGTACTGGCGTAAAAAGAACATCAGGACAGCATCCAGGAGGTATTATCGTTGTTCCAGATTATATGGATATTTATGATTTTTCTCCAATCCAATTTCCAGCAGATGATGTAAAATCTGAATGGAAAACAACACATTTTGATTTCCATTCTATACATGATAACTTATTAAAGCTTGATATACTTGGCCACGATGATCCTACAGTTATCCGTATGCTTCAAGACTTAAGTGGGATTGATCCAAAAACAATCCCGACAGATGACCCAGAAGTGATGAAAATCTTTGCTGGCCCAGAACCACTTGGTGTAACAGAAACTCAAATTGGTTGTAAAACTGGGACATATGGGATACCAGAATTTGGTACAAAATTCGTGCGACAAATGTTAGAAGAAACAAAACCATCTACGTTTTCTGAGCTAGTACAAATTTCGGGTCTATCACATGGTACAGACGTTTGGCTAGGAAATGCATCTGAATTAATAAATAGCGGCACTTGTACTCTATCAGAAGTAATTGGTTGTCGTGATGATATAATGGTTTATTTAATTTATCAAGGACTGGAACCATCACTAGCATTTAAAATAATGGAATCTGTTCGTAAAGGTAAAGGTGTACCACCAGAGTGGGAAGAAGAAATGAGAAATAATAAAGTGCCAGCATGGTATATTGATTCATGTAAAAAAATCAAGTACATGTTCCCTAAAGCCCACGCAGCTGCCTATGTATTAATGGCTGTTCGTATCGCTTATTTCAAAGTTCATCACCCAATTCTTTATTATGCTGCTTATTTTACAGTTCGAGCTGAAGATTTTGACATCGAAGCAATGGTAGCCGGACCTAGTACGATTAAAGCGAAAATAGAAGAAATCGCCATTAAAGGTTTAGATGCTTCTGTTAAAGAAAGAAGTTTAATGACTGTTCTTGAATTAGCATTAGAAATGTGTGAACGAGGGTATTCTTTTGAACGAATGGATTTATATAAATCAAGTGCAGATGAATTTTTAGTGAATGGAAATAAATTAATCCCTCCATTTAATGCAATTCCTGGTTTAGGAACAAATGCGGCAAAAAATATTGTTTTAGCTAGAGAAAATGGCGAATTTTTATCGAAGGAAGACTTGCAACAAAGAAGTAAGATTTCAAAAACAGTTCTTGAATATTTAGATAAACAAGGCTGTTTACAAGATTTACCTGATCAAAATCAACTATCCTTATTTGACGGGTTTTAACAGTTTGCAAAACTTGGGAATTATGGTATAGTTAGTACAGATGTAATTTTAGCGCGGGAATTTCTTTAAGAGCAGGGGCAACCTGCTCTTTCTTATTACCCTAAAGACCCGATTCATCTTTTTCGTATTAATTGTCAAAGTTTTTACTAACGATTTTTACGTAAATTGGAAATACTAAAGATAATTTCCCTGCTAAATAGCAGGGAATTTTCATCTTGTAATGTTTGGAAGGAGGATTCTTCTTGAGTAAGAAGGTCACAGAGGTTGTTACTGAATTAGCACAACCAATTATAGAACAACTAGGATTAGAATTAGTTGATGTCGAATACGTAAAAGAAGGAAAAGACTGGTTCCTTCGAGTATTTATAGATAATGAGTCTGGAATTGACTTGGAGCAATGTGCTGCGGTGAGTGAAAGACTTAGTGAAATTTTAGATGAAAAAGATCCAATTGAAAATCTATACTTTTTAGATGTATCTTCGCCAGGTGCTGAACGTCCATTAAAGAAAGAACAAGATTTTTTAAAGGCAATTGGAAAGCAAGTTAATATCAAGACATATGAACCAATCCAAGATGAGAAGAAATTTGAAGGTAAATTAATTTCTTATTCTTCTGAGGAAGTTCAACTTGAATTAACGATTAAAACAAGAAAAAAAATGATTACAATACCAACGCAAAAAATCGCAAGTGCAAGGCTTGCTGTGACGTTTTTCTAAGTAGGGGGTACTTTTAATGAGTTCGGAGTTAATAACAGCACTGGAAATTATTGAAAAAGAAAAAGGAATAAGTAAAGACGTAGTAATTGAAGCGATTGAAGCAGCTTTAATTTCTGCTTACAAACGTAATTTTAATCAAGCACAAAACGTTCGAGTTGACTTTAACTTACATAATGGATCAATTCGTGTTTTTGCTAGAAAAGAAGTAGTTAGCAATGTGTTTGATACACGTTTAGAAATTACTGTTGAAGAAGCTCGCCAACACAATCCAAACTTTATCGTTGGCGACATTATTGAATTAGAAGTAACGCCTAAAGATTTTGGTCGAGTTGCTGCTACAACTGCGAAACAAGTCGTAACTCAAAGAGTACGTGAAGCTGAACGTGGTGTCATTTACTCAGAATATATTGATCGTCAAGAAGATATGATGACAGGTACAGTTCAACGTATCGATTCTCGTGCAATATATGTAAACTTAGGCAAAATCGAAGCAGTACTTCCTGTGACAGAGCAAATACCTACAGAAAAATATAAAATCCATGATAGAATTAAAGTATTTGTAACAAAAGTTGAGAAAACTTCAAAGGGTCCTCAAATTTTTGTATCACGTACTCATCCTGGTCTTCTAAAACGCTTATTTGAAACAGAGGTACCAGAAATTTATGATGGTATTGTAGAAATTCGATCTGTTGCTCGTGAAGCAGGAGACCGTTCTAAAATCTCTGTATATACAAGTAATTCAGATTTAGATCCTGTAGGTGCTTGTGTTGGACAAAAAGGTCAACGTGTACAGTCGATCGTAAACGAATTAAAAGGCGAGAAAATCGACATTGTTCGTTGGTCTAGTGATCCAGTTGAATTCGTTGCAAATGCACTGAGCCCTTCACAAGTTATTCAAGTACTTGTTAATGAAGAGGAAAAAGCAACAACTGTAGTAGTACCTGATCATCAACTTTCTCTTGCAATTGGAAAAAGAGGTCAAAATGCACGTTTAGCTGCACGTTTAACAGGTTGGAAAATTGATATAAAATCACAATCTGATGCAGATAAACTTGGTATTGATTATCAAACATCAACTCCAGTACATGCTTCAAAAGATGAGTATGATGCTTACGCTGAAGACTTTAATGAGGAGTGAGTCAACTCATGAATCGAAAAATTCCATTACGTAAGTGTGTAGTTACACAAGAAATGAAACCTAAAAAGGAATTAATTCGTGTTGTTCGTTCTAAAGAAGGGGAAGTTTCAATTGACCCATCAGGTAAAAAATCTGGGCGTGGTGCTTATCTTACAAGGTCAGCAGAAGTTGTAAAACTTGCCCAGCAAAAAAATACATTGGAACAACAATTAAATGCAAAAATTGATTCAAATTTATATGAAGAACTTTTGGCTTTTGTTGAACAGGACAAAGTATGAGTAATAAAGGATTGTCCTTATTAGGACTTGCAGCTAGAGCTCGAAAAGTGGTTTCAGGTGAAGAATTAGTTGTTAAAGAAGTTCAACAAAGAAGAGCCAAACTTGTTATCTTATCAAAAGATGCTTCTGAGTTAACAGCAAAAAAAATCAGAGATAAGACAACTTTTTATAAGACTCCACTTGTGTTTGTTGAAAATCGTTATGATTTAGGGCACGCTATTGGGAAAGACGCTCGCGTGGTCGTTGCAATTACTGATCCAGGATTTGCGACAAAACTTCAGACATTATTAAATTAATGGACTAATCTGGGGGTGAACGTATGACGAAAATTAGAATTTATGAGTATGCTAAAAAGCAAAATGTTTCAAGTAAAGAAATTATTGAAAGACTCAAGGATTTAAAAATAGAAGTAAAAAATCATATGGCCACAATTGCTGAGGATATTGTTGAAAAATTAAATAGTAGTTTTCAACCAAAGTCTGTAGAGGTAAAACAACCCCAAAAAGCAGCCTCAAAACCTTCTATTAAGGTAATACCTGCGTTAAATTTTGAAACAAGTGAAGAACTTGATATTGAAGTAGACTACCAACTAGAAGACACAAAAGTGAAATCAAAAAAGAACAGTAATAAAAAGAAAAAGACTGATAGCCAAAAGCAAAGCAGTCAAAATGAAGATCGACAAACGAATGGGAATAAGAAAGGCAACCAAAATATGAATCATAAAAACAACTCAACTGAGAACAATTCAAATAAAATCGTTTTCTCAGGTTCTTTAAAAGTATCTGAGCTTGCAAAAAAATTAGGTAAAGAACCATCTGAATTAATTAAAAAATTATTTTTACTTGGAATTATGGCAACAATTAATCAAGACCTTGATAAAGACACGATTGAATTACTAGCTAGTGATTATGGTGTAGAAGTAGAGGAAGAAGTTATTGTTGACGATTCTGATTTCGAAAACTTTATTGATGAGGAAGATGATGAGTCTCAATTATCAGAACGTCCTCCAGTTGTAACAATTATGGGTCACGTTGACCATGGTAAAACGACATTACTTGACTATATCCGTAAATCAAAAGTAACTGCTGGTGAAGCAGGTGGTATCACTCAACATATTGGTGCATACCAAGTTGACATTGAAGGTAAGAAAATTACTTTCTTAGATACACCAGGTCACGCTGCATTTACAACGATGCGTGCTCGTGGAGCTCAAGTAACTGATATCACAATTATTGTTGTAGCTGCTGATGACGGTGTTATGCCTCAAACAGTAGAAGCAATTAACCACGCAAAAGCGGCAGAAGTACCAATTATTATTGCAGTTAATAAAATGGATAAAGAAGCAGCAAATCCTGATCGCGTAATGCAAGAACTAACTGAATATGGTTTAGTTTCTGAAGCATGGGGTGGAGACACAATCTTCGTTCCAATCTCTGCATTAAACGGTGAAGGTGTAGATCAATTATTAGAAATGATTCTTCTAGTAAGTGAAGTAGAAGAATATAAAGCAAATGATACTCGTAAAGCAGTTGGTACTGTAATCGAGGCTGAGTTAGATAAAGGTAAAGGTTCTGTAGCTACACTTTTAGTTCAAAATGGAACATTAAAAGTTGGTGACCCAATCGTAGTTGGTACATCATTTGGACGTGTACGTGCGATGGTAAATGATTTAGGTCGTCGTATTAAAGAAGCTGGTCCATCTACTCCTGTTGAAATTACAGGATTAAATGAAGTACCTCAAGCAGGTGACCGCTTTATGGTATTTGCTGATGAAAAACGCGCTCGTCAAGTTGGGGAAGCTCGTGCATCTAAAGCAGTTCTTGAACAAAGAAGCGAAAGCTCAAAATTATCACTTGAAGATTTATTTGCACAAATTCAAGAAGGTAATGTAAAAGAGATTAATTTAATTGTTAAAGCTGACGTTCAAGGTTCTGTAGAAGCAATGGCTGCATCTCTACAAAAAATTGAAGTTGAAGGCGTTAAAGTTAAAATCATTCACACTGGCGCTGGTGCAATCACTGAATCTGATGTTATTTTAGCATCTGCATCAAATGCTATTATTATTGGATTTAACGTACGTCCAGATGTAAATGCAAAACGTACTGCGGACTTAGAAAATGTAGATATTCGTCTACACCGCATCATTTACAAAGCAATTGAAGAAATCGAAGCTGCTATGAAAGGTATGTTGGATCCTGAGTTTGAAGAGAAAGTTATTGGTCAAGCTGAAGTTCGACAAGTATTCAAAGTATCTAAAGTTGGAACAATTGCTGGTTGTTACGTAATCGATGGTAAAATTACTCGCGATAGTGGAGTACGTCTAATCCGTAACGGTATTGTAGTATTTGAAGGTCAATTAGACACGCTTAAACGTTTCAAAGATGACGTGAAAGAAGTTGCAACGAACTACGAATGTGGTATTACAATCGAAAAATACAATGACATTAAAGAAGGCGACATCATCGAAGCCTACGTAATGGAAGAAATTAAACGATAAAACGAAAAGCGGAGCAAGCTCGTCTAGCTCCGACAAGAATAAGACAAAGACCGAACCATTCTGTAAAAAGATGGATTGGTTGAGTATAATAAATAATATCGAATACATTTAGTTAAACTAATGTATGTAAGCCAGAAATGTTTTGCTTTGTAAGATAGAGGTGAAAGTATGAAAGTTAGAGCACATCGTGTTGGGGAACAAATGAAGAAAGAACTTGGTGAAATTATCGGTAGAAAGATAAAAGATCCAAGAATTGGTTTCGTAACAGTTACTGATGTTCAAGTAACAGGAGATCTTCAACAAGCTAAAGTCTATATTTCTGTATTAGGTGACGATGAACAACGTCAAAATACATTAATTGGATTAGCAAAAGCAAAAGGATTTATTCGTTCTGAAATTGGTCAGCGTATTCGTTTACGTAAGACGCCTGAATTAATTTTTGAATTTGATGAATCAGTGGATTATGGTAACCGAATTGAATCATTGTTAACTCAAATTAACAAAGAAAATCAATAATAGTACTAGATGAAATGGATAGGCGATACTTCGTCTATCCATTTTTCTGCAATACATAAAATGATTAATAAGGTGATAAACATGAATGGTGTCATTGCACTTAACAAACCTGCTGGACTTACGTCTCATGATTGTGTGTTTAAAATAAGAAAAATACTAAAGACAAAAAAAGTTGGACATACTGGTACACTTGATCCAGAAGTTACTGGCGTTTTACCAATTTGTGTCGGTGAAGCCACAAAATTAATACCGTATTTAACGGATGATCGCAAAAAATATATCGGTGAAATTACTTTAGGATTTTCTACGGCTACAGAAGATGCACATGGTGAAGTAATTGAAGAGAAGAAAGTGGATCGAATCATCACTCGCAAAGAAATATTAGATGTTTTTAACAAGCTAACTGGTGAAATTCAGCAAACACCACCAATGTACTCGGCGGTTAAAGTAAATGGTAAAAAACTTTATGAATACGCTAGAGCGGGTATTGAAGTAGAGCGTCCAACTAGAACGATTACAATTTATGAATTATCTTTACTTGATGATCGAGAGTTATTTGAGGGCGAAACAATTTCATTTAAATTTGAAGTGTTTTGTAGTAAAGGCACATATATTCGAACATTAGCAGTGCAAATGGGAGAAATATTAGGGTATCCAGCACATATGTCATATCTAACTAGAACAAAAGCTGGCGCATTCACTATTAATGATTGTGTTACGTTTGAAGAGCTTGAAGAAAAAGCGGTAGAAGGTACATTAGACCAGGTCATGCTTTCAATGGAACAAGCTTTAAGTGATTACCCACGATTAAACGTGAATAAAGAAGATGAAGCAAAAGTATTTAATGGAAGTCAATTTAAAAATGAAATGAATGTAAAGGAAGAAGAATTTATCGCTGTATACAATGAAAATGAACGTGTGATTGCGATGTATAGTCCGAATCCGAAAAATCCAAAAATGATCAAACCTACAAGAGTATTTCATAATCAATAGAAAAAACTATATAATTTTTAGCCATTGTTCTATAATGGGGAAAGAGACTTGAATATAGAAGGTGATAAAAATGACGAAATTAATAAAAATCACCCATCCTCATTCGATGAAAAAAGTAGATTGCAAAGAAACGGTCTTAGCACTTGGCTTTTTTGATGGTGTACATAAAGGGCATCAACAAGTCATTAAAACTGCCAAAGAAATTGCGGATGAAAAAGGATTATTATTATCAGTTATGACATTTGATCCACATCCTTCAGCGATTCTTGGAAATCGAGATGAGTCGATTTCTTATTTGACGCCTTTGGAACTAAAAGTGAAGTGGATGGAAAAACTTGGTGTTGACCAATTATTTATTGTTCAATTTACTGAGGAATTTGCAAATCTCTTACCCCAGGAATTTGTTGATCAATATATTATTGCATTAAATGCGAAACATGTTGTCGCTGGATTCGATTTTTCATTCGGAAAATATGGTAAAGGTACGATGGAATCACTACCATTTCATTCTCGCAATGAGTTCTTACAAACAACAGTTTCAAAATTTGATATAGATGATGAGAAAGTAAGTTCATCAAGAATTCGTCAAGCAATAAAAGATGGAGAGATGGATGAAGCTGCTCGATTACTTGGAAGACAGTATCAAATCATTGGAACTGTCGTTGATGGTGATAAGAGGGGAAGAACAATTGGATTCCCGACAGCAAATATTTCCGTGTCAGTACCATATGCATTGCCATCAGTTGGCGTTTATGCAGTAAAATGTATCGTAAATGGCGAATTATATGAAGGTATGTGTAATATTGGTTACAAACCAACATTTTATCATGAATTCCAAAAACAAACGATTGAAGTCAATATTTTTAATTTTAATGAAGATATTTATGGAAAAGAAGTTGAGATTTTTTGGTTTACAAGAATTCGTGATGAGAAGAAGTTTAATGGAATAAATGAACTAATTGAACAACTTCATAAAGATCGCGAAACGGTCATTAGTTATTTTAAAGAGATTAACTAGAATACTTGCTTTTAGTATGAAAACATAGTACACTTAACAACGTATTTGAAAAACCGTTGCTTGGCTAATCGATATTCACCGACGACTGCTAGGTGATAGGTGTTCAACAATAATTTTATGAGGTGAAAAAACATGGCATTAACTCAAGAACGTAAAAACGAAATTATCAGCACTTACAAAACTCATGCAAACGATACTGGTTCTCCAGAAGTTCAAATTGCAGTTTTAACAGAAAACATCAACTCTTTAAATGGGCACTTACGTACTCACAAAAAAGATCACCACTCTCGTCGTGGTTTATTAAAAATGGTTGGTAAGCGTCGTAACTTACTTAACTACTTACGTAACAAAGATATTACTCGTTACCGTGAATTAATTACTAAATTAGGTTTACGTCGTTAATTTCGAGTACTAATCAGATACTTCTTGGAAAAGCGGGATTACTTCCCGCTTTTTCTTATACATATCGTTAATTTTATTAAGAAATATTTTAATCTCTTTATCGTTAGTTGATTTCTTTACTAAACATAGGAGATAATAGGTAATATGAAGATTTTTACATAATTCAAGGTATGTACAATGAATTGTCATTTAGAGAGGGGTATTTATACCATATGGAACAACAAAAGCACGTTTTTTCCACAGAGCTTGCTGGTAAACCACTTACAGTAGAAGTAGGCCAACTAGCAAAACAAGCGAATGGAGCAGTATTAGTTAGATACGGTGATACAGTCGTTCTATCAACTGTAACTGCCTCAAAAGAACCAAAAAATCTTAGCTTTTTCCCATTAACTGTAAACTATGAAGAGCGTTTATATGCAGTAGGTAAAATTCCTGGTGGATTTATCAAACGTGAAGGTAGACCAAGTGAAAAAGCAATCTTAGCAAGTCGATTAATTGACCGTCCAATTCGACCACTATTTGCGGATGGTTTCCGTAACGAGGTTCAAGTAATCAGCATGGTAATGAGTGTTGATCAAAACTGTTCTTCAGAAATGGCTGCAATGTTCGGTAGTTCATTAGCTTTATCAGTTTCAGATATTCCATTTAATGGCCCAATTGCAGGTGCAGTCGTTGGCCGTATTAATGGAGAATTTGTGATTAACCCATCTGTTGAACAAGCTGAAGAAAGTGATATTAACTTGACAGTAGCTGGAACAAAAGATGCAATTAACATGGTTGAAGCTAGTGCTAATGAAGTGCCAGAAGATGTAATGTTAGAAGCGATTATGTTTGGACATGAAGAAATTAAGAAATTAATTGCTTTCCAAGAAGAAATTGCAGCTCAAGTAGGTAAAGAAAAATCTGAAGTAAAACTTCATCAATTAGATGCTGAAATAGAAAAACAAGTTCGTGACCTTTGTGAAGCAGAATTAAATTCTGCAATTCAAGTTCATGAAAAACATGCACGTGAAGAAGCAATTACAGAAGTGAAAAATCGAGTAATTGCAGAGTTTGAAGAAAAAGAAGCAGATGAAGAAACGATTGGACAAGTTAAAGAAATTCTATCTAAACTTGTTAAAGAGGAAGTACGTCGCTTAATAACTGTTGAAAAAGTACGTCCAGATGGAAGAAAGTTAGACGAAATTCGTCCATTATCTTCACAAGTGGGACTTCTACCTCGTACACATGGTTCTGGTCTATTTACACGTGGACAAACACAGGCCTTAAGTATTTGTACTTTAGGAGCGCTTGGTGATGTTCAAATTCTTGATGGATTAGGAATTGAAGAATCTAAACGTTTTATGCATCATTATAATTTCCCATTATTTAGTGTTGGTGAAACTGGTCCAATCCGTGGTCCTGGTCGTCGTGAAATTGGGCATGGTGCATTAGGCGAAAAAGCTCTTGAGCCAAGTCTACCTGATCAGAAAGATTTCCCTTATACAATTCGACTTGTTTCTGAAGTACTTGAATCAAATGGTTCCACTTCACAAGCAAGTATTTGTGCAAGTACTTTAGCAATGATGGACGCTGGTGTACCAATTAAAGCACCTGTAGCTGGTATTGCGATGGGATTAATTAAATCTGGTGAATATTATTCAGTTTTAACTGATATTCAAGGAATGGAAGATCATTTAGGAGATATGGACTTTAAAGTAGCCGGTACTTCTAAAGGTGTAACTGCTCTTCAAATGGATATTAAAATTGAAGGTTTATCTAGACAAATTCTAAAAGAAGCATTAGATCAAGCGAAAATTGGTCGTATGCAAATTCTAGATTCAATGATTGCAACAATCAGTGAACCGAGAAAAGATTTATCAGAATTCGCACCTAAAATTTTAATGATGTCAATTAAACCAGATAAAATTAAAGATGTAATTGGACCTGGTGGTAAGCAAATCAATAAAATTATTGAAGAAACTGGTGTTAAAATTGACATCGAACAAGATGGAACAGTCTTTATCTCATCTGTTGATCAACCAATGAACGAACGTGCTAAACAAATTATTGAAGACCTTGTTCGAGAAGTTGAAGTTGGACAACTTTACATGGGTAAAGTAAAACGAATTGAAAAATTCGGAGCTTTCGTTGAAATCTTTGCTGGTAAAGATGGTCTTGTTCACATTTCTGAACTTGCTGAAGAGCGTGTAGGTAAAGTTGAAGATGTTATTGCACTTGGCGATGAATTCCTTGTTAAGGTTACTGAAATCGATAAGCAAGGACGAATAAACTTATCTCGCAAAGCAGTATTAAAAGAACAAAAAGAAAAAGCTGAACAACAATAAGAACAAAAAGTAATAGCTTTTGTTTCTCCTCGCTAATCATAGCTAATGCATAAGAATGGTTAATTTACCTTTTGAGGTTGGTTATTGACTGTGACTTTGAGAAGTATAGCGCTGAAACGAAATGAAAAATATAAAAAAAAGTCAGGTATAAATAGGAAAATTCCTATGAGTGCCTGACTTTTTTTTGGTTACACTAAAGTATAAAGTGAAACATCTTCATCCAATTAATGTGTATCATGCTTAAGTTGAATGATCTTGTTACATAATTTAGTAGAAAGCTTGTTCTATTTTCTTTAAAAAAATCATATTCCTTCTAGTAGGAGGGCGTCCGGAAATGAGTAGAGGTAAGTTGAAAGTATTTGCATTGTCAATCGCTATGATTATTGCTTTTTTTGTTGTCAATAATCAATATACTAATCGTTATGTTTCAGTATTAACAAAGAATTCTTCTTATGTAGCAGGCCATACTGATGCTTTATATGAAGAAATCAAAACAAAGGCACCTACATATGAAATCGCACCTAAAGACGCATATATCGATCGAGTATGGAAGGCTATTCCAGGTTATAATGGCTTATCAGTGGATATTGAAAGCTCTTATCAGAAAATGAAGAAAAAAGGGGAGTTTAACGAGAAGCAATTAGTATTTAAAGAGACTTCCCCGAAAGTTCATTTGCGAGATTTACCTCCATCACCTGTTTATAGAGGAAATCCTGAAAAACCTTTGGTTGCATTTGCAATAAACGTAGCATGGGGGAATGAATATATTCCACGGATGCTTGAAGTTCTAAAAAAACATAACGCAGAAGCAACATTTTTCTTAGAAGGACGATGGGTAAAGGAAAATCCAACCGTAGCACAATTAATAACTGCTGCAAAACAAGAAGTAGGAAATCATTCTTATACCCACCCTGATATGGCAAGATTAGGTACTAATGCGATATCAAATGAAATACAAAAAACCAATTCAGTCATTTTAGCAATTACAGATCAAAAAGTTGAATGGTTTGCTCCACCTAGTGGTAGTTTTCGAGACGAGGTCGTAAATATAGCTTCAAAACTAGGACTAGGTACAATCATGTGGACAGCTGATACAATTGATTGGCAGAAACCGCCAAAAGAAGTATTAATTAATCGAGTTATGAAAAAAGTAGAAAACGGGACAATTGTCCTAATGCATCCAACTGCTCCAACTGCCGAATCACTTGATGAGCTATTAACAAAAATAGAGGCATCAGGTAGGAAAGTTGTCAATATTTCAACATTATTAGACGAAAAAAGATACGACACCATTAAAAATGTTGAAAAAAAATGACTTTTTATGTCAGCTTTGTTAAGATGATTGTAAAATATAGTAAATTTTTTCAATTTATTACAATTGTAAATGACGGTGCATACATAGGAGGCAATACATGATAGTACGACATACTTGTAAAAATGGTGTTAGAGTTGTTTTAGAAAATATTTCAACTGTTCGTTCAGTTGCAATTGGTATATGGATTAAAACTGGTTCTACAAATGAAGTCCCAGAATTAAATGGTGTTTCACATTTTCTTGAGCATATGTTTTTTAAAGGTACAACCACAAAAAGTGCAAAAGAAATTGCAGAAAGCTTTGATTCAATTGGTGGACAAGTAAATGCCTTTACATCTAAGGAATATACTTGCTATTATGCTAAGGTTTTAGATACTCACGCTGATTATGCGTTAGATGTATTAGGAGATATGTTTTTCAATTCAACTTTTGATGAAGGTGAATTAGAAAAGGAAAAAAATGTAGTTTTAGAAGAAATAAAAATGTATGATGATACGCCAGATGATTTAGTACATGATCTATTAAGTAAAGTTATGTACGAGAAACATCCACTAGGATCTCCAATTCTTGGAACTGAAGAAACGTTAAAATCATTTAATGGTGATACATTACGCCAATATATGAAGGATTTTTATACACCAGATCAAGTTGTAGTTTCCATAGCTGGTAATATTGATGATTCTTTTGTTAGCAGAGTAGAAAATTTATTTGGAAATTACGAAGGTAAAAAGAAAGAAATCACTTTTGGTGTACCAACTTTACACTATGGCAAAATTGCGCGTAAGAAGGAAACAGAGCAAGCACATCTTTGTGTTGGTTACAGAGGCTTAGAAATTGGTCATGACGAATTATATCCATTAATCACATTAAATAATATTCTTGGTGGCAGTATGAGTAGTCGCCTATTCCAGGATGTACGTGAACAAAGAGGACTTGCGTATTCTGTATTCTCTTACCATTCTGCATATCAAGATAGTGGTATGGTTGCTATTTATGCCGGTACTGGCAAAAATCAACTAAACCAGCTTTTTGAAACAATTCAAGAAACATTAAAGATCTTAACAGTTGATGGCATTTCAGAAAAAGAGCTATTGAATTGTAAAGAACAATTAAAAGGGAATTTAATGTTGGGCTTAGAAAGTACAAATAGCAGAATGAGCCGAAATGGTAAAAATGAATTAATGCTTGGCGAACATCGCTCTTTAGATGAAATTATTCAATTAATAGACGGAGTAACAATTTCGAATGTTAATGATATCGCGCGATTTGTCTTTACAGATGACTATGCAGTTTCACTTGTAAGCCCTGATGGGATCATGCCGACTAGCATTAAATAAGAATTGATTAAGAGAGGACCTTCATTTATGAGGGTCCTCTCTATTTTTTACAAAGTATAAAAAGTGAGTTTGAGACTAAATTGAAAACGCTTGTCTTTCGAGGCGCAGAAGTTACCCTAAAGGGTAATGAGCACCACAAGCAAGGGAAGCAAGGACGTAAGCGAGCGGGACCTTCAAAGAATGAAGGTCCTCTTTTTATATTTCTTTTCACCAATGAGAAAGGAAATTCATAAGATATTTAGGAGAAAGATGTTAGGCGGTAGTCCTGCCTTAATTATATTCATTTCCATTTACCAAAGTGAAGTAAAGAAGGTGAATGCTGCATGTTAACTGGCTTGCATATAGCTGTTTTAGGCGGAGATGCCAGACAGCTGGAAGTTATTCGGAAGTTAACAGAGTTAGACGCAAAAGTAACATTAATTGGTTTTGAACAATTAGATAGTGGATTTACAAGTGCATCAAAAGAGTTGATCGCTGATGCAAGTTTTGAAGATTTAGATGCAATCTTATTACCTGTACCTGGTACAAATAATGAGGGAGTCGTCGATACAATTTTTTCAAATGAAAAAGTTGTTTTGACAAAAGAGATTCTTGATAGTACACCAGAACATTGTACGATTTACTCTGGGATTAGTAATAGTTATTTAGACGGTATCATAGCAGCCTCAAATCGTAAACTTGTGAAATTGTTTGAAAGAGATGATGTGGCTATTTATAACAGTATTCCGACTGTTGAAGGAACGATTATGATGGTTATTCAACATACGGAATATACGATTCATAATTCAAAAGTCGCTGTATTAGGTTTAGGTCGTACTGGAATGAGTGTTGCTCGAACGTTTCATAGTTTAGGTGCGAAAGTAAAAGTTGGAGCTCGAAGATCTGAACATATTGCAAGAATTGTAGAGATGGGATTAGAGGCATTTGAATTTAAAAATATCGAAGAATCCCTTAAAGATGTTGATGTTGTAATTAATACAGTGCCAACTTTAATTGTAACAGCTAGTGTGATTTCAAAACTACAACCACATGCACTCATTATTGATCTAGCATCAAAGCCTGGAGGCACGGATTTTCGTTATGCAGAAAAAAGAGGAATTAAAGCATTATTAGCACCAGGCTTACCAGGAATCGTTGCTCCTAAAACAGCAGGTCAAATTATTGGAAATGTATTAACACAGCTTTTAAGAGATGATCTTGAAAAAAGAAAGGAGCAACCGTAATGTCGCTTAAAGGTAAAAAGGTTGGTTTCGGAATTACTGGTTCACATTGTACGTATGAAGAGGTCGTTCCACAAATTCAAAAACTTGTTGATGATGGAGCTGACGTATATCCAGTCGTTACATTTACTGTAAAAAGTACAACAACAAGATTTGGTGTAGGAGAAGACTGGATTGAGAAAATTGAAGAAATCACTGGTCGTAAAACAGTGGATTCAATTGTTGGCGCAGAACCATTTGGACCTAAAGTTCAATTAGACTGTATGGTAATTGCACCTTTAACTGGAAATTCAATGAGTAAATTCGCAAACGCTCAAACTGATTCTCCAGTACTTATGGCAGCTAAAGCAACATTAAGAAATGGTAAGCCTGTTGTATTAGGTATTTCTACAAATGATGCTTTAGGGTTAAATGGTACGAATTTAATGCGTTTAATGAGTACGAAAAATATTTATTTTATCCCATTTGGGCAAGATGATCCGGTTAAAAAACCGAACTCATTAGTAGCAAGAATGGAATCCTTACTTGAAACAGTTAAAGCTTCGATTGAAGGAAAGCAGCTTCAACCTGTTTTAGTAGAAAAATATCGCGATTTGCAATAATAAATTTGGAAAAAATAACTCCGATTTATTTTTTCTATGTTAGAATGAAGAAAATTGAGTATGTGTCTAGTGATACATACTCGTTCCTATGAATAGAAATGTCCAAACTAAAAGCTTTGAAATATCACTAAAAATGACGTAAACTATTTAATAAAAGTTAGAAATAGGGAAGGTGCAAATAGTGGGAAATAAACAAAATTATGTTGTAGCTGTAGTCGGAGCTACTGGTGCAGTAGGTCAACAAATGATTGCTACTTTAGAAAAAAGAGACTTTCCGGTAAAAGAAATAAAATATTTATCTTCAAAACGTTCTGCTGGTACGACTTTATATTACAAAGGTCAAGAAGTTATTGTACAAGAAGCGACTCCAGACGCGTTTGAAGGTGTTGATATTGCATTATTCAGTGCAGGTGGTTCTGTGTCAAAAGAACTTGCTCATGAAGCTGTTAAAAGAGGCGCAGTCGTTGTAGATAACACGAGTGCATTTAGGATGGCTGAAGATGTTCCTTTAGTAGTACCTGAAGTGAATGATAAAGATTTATTTAACCATAAAGGAATTATTGCAAATCCGAACTGTTCTACAATTCAAATGGTAGTTGCACTTGAACCTATTCGTCAAACAATCGGTTTAAATAAAGTTGTTGTTTCAACATACCAAGCAGTTTCAGGTGCTGGTGTAACAGCAATTGAAGCATTAAAAGAGCAAGCTCAAGCATTTTTAAATGGTGAAGAAGCAACTCCTTCTGTATTACCAGTGAAAAGCGGAGAAAAGCATTATCAAATTGCATTTAATGCAATTCCTCAAATCGATGTTTTTACAGAGAATGGTTATACTTATGAAGAGATGAAAATGATAAATGAAACAAAAAAAATCATGCACTTACCTGAATTAAAAATAAGCGCAACTTGTGTAAGATTACCAGTTATTTCTGGGCATTCAGAGTCAGTTTATATCGAAGTAGATAAAGAGGTTACAGTTGAAGAACTTAAAACAATTTTAAGCGATGCACCTGGAATCGTACTTCAAGATGATCCAGATCAACAACTATATCCAATGCCATTTTATAGTATTGGAAGTAATGATGTATTCGTTGGACGTATTCGTAAAGATTTAGACAATCCATTAGGATTCCATTTATGGATCGTATCAGATAATTTATTAAAAGGTGCTGCTTGGAATTCAGTTCAAATTGCTGAAAAATTGATTGAATTAAGCATCATTTAGTGAGAAACAGCTAGAGAGGTGCAAGGATGAAAATTTTAGTCCAAAAATTTGGTGGGACTTCAGTACGTGATGAGAATGGTAGATCACACGCACTTAAACATATAAAAGAAGCTTTAGAAAAAGGTTATAAGTTAGTAGTAGTTGTGTCAGCCATGGGTCGAAAAGGTGAACCATACGCTACTGATACATTGTTAAACTTAGTAGGAGCAAAAAGAAGTAAGGTTTCTCAAAGAGAACTTGACTTATTAATGTCATGTGGAGAAACAATATCTTCTATTGTATTTTCTAATTTATTAAATGAAAATGGAATTCATGCTACTGCAATGACAGGTGCATCAGCGGGATTCCGTACAAATGATGAATTTGGAAATGCTAAAATATTAGATATGAAATGCGGTCGCCTACTCAAAGAGCTTGAAAACTACGATGTTGTAGTTGTTGCAGGTTTCCAAGGTGCTACAACTAAAGGTGATATCACAACTTTGGGTAGAGGTGGAAGTGATACTTCTGCTTCAGCTCTTGGTGTTGCAGTTGGGGCAGAAACAATTGAAATTTTCACAGACGTTGAAGGTGTAATGACGGCTGACCCAAGAATTGTAAAAGAAGCACGTCCTTTATCTGTCGTAACATATGCAGAAATATGCAATATGGCATATCAAGGGGCAAAGGTAATTCATCCACGAGCAGTTGAAATAGCAATGCAAGGTAAAGTACCAATTCGAATTCGTTCAACATACTCAAATAGTCTAGGTACGCTTGTAACGTCAAATCCTTCTCAAAAATTAATCGGTGGAGATATTCAAGATCGATTAATTACAGGGATTGCTCATGTGCCTAATGTTACTCAAATTCGTGTAACATCAAAAGAACATACTTTTGATTTGCATTCTCAAGTATTTAAAGCAATGGCAAATAAAAGTATTAGCGTTGATTTTATAAATATTTCACCAAATGGTGTTGTTTACACTGTTAGCGATGAGGTTGCTACTAAGGCAATCGATGTATTAAAAGGAATAGGCTATGAGCCTTCTTATACGACTGGATGTGCAAAGGTATCAATCGTTGGTGCAGCAATTGCTGGAGTGCCAGGTGTAACATCAAAAATTGTTACAGCTCTTTCCGAAAAAGGCATTCAAATACTTCAATCTGCTGATAGTCATACAACTATTTGGGTACTTGTAAAAAATGAAGATATGATTGAAGCGGTTACTGCCTTACATGAGGCATTTGAACTTAGCTCGGTAAAAATGGATTAATTATTTGATCGGAGTGGGAAAATGAGTAGATTTGGTAAAATTTCAACTGCGATGGTAACACCTTTTGATTCAAAGGGTAATATTGATTTCGCAAAAACAACAAAACTAGTGAATTACTTAATTGAAAATGGCACAGATTCAATCGTAGTTTGTGGTACAACGGGAGAATCTCCAACATTAACATCAGAAGAAAAATTAGCATTAATTCGTCACGTTGTTACGGTTGTAGATGGCCGAATTCCAGTAATTGCTGGAACAGGTAGTAATGATACAAGAGCTACTGTTTCTCTAACAAAAAAAGTTACTGAACTTGGTGTAGATGCAATTATGGTAGTCGTACCATATTACAATAAGCCAAATCAAGAAGGGCTATACCAACACTTTAAAGCAGCAGCAGAAAGTACTGAACTTCCTGTGATGTTATACAATGTGCCTGGTAGAACTGTTGCAAATCTAGCAATTGATACAGTTGTAAGACTTGCAGAAGTTCCAAATATTGTTGCAATTAAAGATGCTACAGGTAATTTAGGTGTTATGACTGAAATCATTGACCGCACACCTGAGGACTTTGAACTTTATTGTGGAGATGACGGATTAACACTACCAGCATTTGCAATCGGTTCAAAAGGAACTGTATCAGTAGCATCACATGTATTAGGAAATGAAATGCAACTATTAGCTGAAAGCTTCTTTACGGGAAATATGGAGAAAGCACAATTTTTACACCGTAAACTTTTACCGTTATTTGATGGTTTCTTTATGGCTCCAAGCCCAAGTCCAATTAAAACAGCTTTACAAATGAAAGGCTTAGATGTTGGTGGAGTACGTTTACCACTTGTTCCATTAACAGAAGCTGAGCGCACAACATTAAGTTCACTTATGAACCAATTGGAAGAAGCATTACAAAATTAATAAAATGTCAAACCATTTTTGAGCATGCAATGCTGTTCAAAAATGGTTTTTTTTATTGTCAAAAAATGAAAAAATTTTAATAAACCTATCTATTCTCTAGTCATCTATGCCATTCATTTTACACGTCTATTTTCCTTTTTAAGGAAGAATGTATCTTGTTTTCAATGTTCCTACTAGGATATAATGTTTGTAAGATTTTGAACGGTCTGTAAATTTAAAATGTAATAGGAGGAACATGTAGTGGCTAAAGAAATAAATGAACAAGTAAAAGTATTTGCCCTAGGTGGGGTTGGAGAAATCGGAAAAAATATGTATGTTGTTGAAGTAGGGGAAGCGATTTATGTACTTGATGCGGGTCTTAAATTTCCTGAACAAGAAATGTACGGAATTGATCATGTCATACCTGATGTGAGTTATTTAGAGAAAAACGCTCAAAGACTAGTGGGTGTTTTTATCACACACGGACATGAAGATCATATTGGTGCTATTCCTTATATTATGAAAAGGCTTCCGAATGTAAAATTTTATACAAATAAACTAGCATATTTATATATACGAGAAAAGTTAAGTGAAAAAGGAATTAAAAATATGGATCAATTTGAACTTTATGATGAGCAAAGTTCATTTGAATTCGGTCAAAGTTCAATTCGCTTTTTCCGTACAACACATAGTATTCCAGATTCTTTTGGTATTTGTATCGATACACCTCAAGGCTCTGTTGTATATACTGGAGATTTTAAATTTGATCAATCGAAAAGCCCTTACAAAGGCGCTGATATTGGGAAGCTAGCATTAATCGGTAATAAAGGAGTTCTATGCTTGCTTTCTGATAGTACAAATGCAGAAAAATTAGGATTCTCTGGTTCTGAGAAAAAAGTTTCTGAAGAGATTAAAAAAGAAGTTATGAATGCAAAAGGAAGAGTAATTATTACATGTTTTTCTTCAAATATTTATCGTATTCAACAAGTTATTGACGCTTGTATAGCTGCAGACCGAAAATTGGCAGTTGTAGGTAGTAGCATGGTCAAATCTATAGAATTAGCGAAGGAATTAGATTACTTAACAATTCCTGAAGATTTATTTATTTCAGTAGTTGATACAGATAACTATAAACAAAGTGATGTCGTAATTTTAACGACAGGTACACAAGGTGAACCAATGTCAGCTCTTTCTCGAATTGCAAAAGGAACACATAAACAAGTATCTATTCGAAAAGGGGATACAGTATTAATGGCAGCAACGCCAATCCCAGGAAATGAAATGCTTGTCTCTGCATCAGTAAATCTACTATTTAGAGCTGGCGCGAATGTAATATACGGGTATAAGAAAGTTCATGTATCAGGTCATGGTTATGAGGAAGAATTAAAACTAATGCTAGAATTAATGAAACCACAATATTTCCTACCGGTCCATGGTGAATACCGTATGCAAAAAGCACATGGACATATTGCTGAAGAAGTTGGCATTCCGAAAGAAAATATATTTATCGTTGAAAAAGGCGATGTTGTATCATTTGAAAATGGACTTGCTAATCGCACTGAAAGAGTTGAAGTTGGCAATGTACTAATCGATGGAATCGGTGTTGGAGATGTAGGTAATATCGTATTGAGAGATCGGAAGTTACTCTCGCAGGATGGTATCCTCGTCGTTGTTGTTACGCTAAGCAAGCAAGACGGAACGATCCTATCCGGACCAGATATTATCTCTAGAGGATTTGTCTATGTGCGTGAATCCGAAGGGCTTTTGGATGAAGCGAACCGTATTGTAACGAATACACTTCATAAATT
>Ga0209676_1001002_pt1 | contig 33149 bp, 22 predicted proteins | sample AraplaCvi_mLB_r2_FD_184282 | JGI IMG/M metagenome (GOLD analysis project Ga0209676, IMG submission 184282) | Arabidopsis root microbial communities from North Carolina, USA - plate scrape MF_Cvi_mLB_r2 (SPAdes) (version 2) | ecosystem: Host-associated > Plants > Roots > Endosphere | place: USA... | reverse complement strand
CCTACCCGTATCGTGCGCCGCAGCCGGATGTCCGGACGCGGAGGGGCCGCCGCCGCCCTGGCTAAGGGCGACACTCATTACCTTTCGAGGTGCGTATGGCCCGTATCTGCCAAGTAACAGGCAAGCGAACGACGACCGGCAACAACGTCTCGCACGCCATGAACAAGACCCGTCGCCGCTTCCTTCCCAACCTTCACGAGCGCCGCTTCTGGGTCGCTTCGGAGAACCGTTGGATCAAGCTGCGTGTTTCCAGTGCTGCCCTGCGCACCATCGACAAGAATGGCATCGATGCCGTCCTCGCCGACCTGCGTGCACGCGGCGAGAAGATCTGAGGAGAACTGACCCATGGCTTCCAAGCGCGACAAGATCCGCCTGATCTCCTCGGCCGGCACCGGCCACTTCTACACCACCGACAAGAACAAGAAGAACACGCCGAACAAGATGGAGGTCAAGAAGTACGACCCCGTCGTTCGCAAGCACGTGATCTACAAGGAAGGCAAGATCAAGTAAGCCGCCTTCCGGCTTGTTGGTAGCAATAACGAAAACCCCGCCGAAAGGCGGGGTTTTTGTTTGGGTCGCGCATGAGGCGCCGGAGAGGACCGACTGGTCCCATGAGAAGAACTACGGCCCTCTGGGGGCCGTAGTTGATCACTGCAGATCGAACCTGAGATCAGAAGCGCTGCTGGTACTTCAGATACCAGAAGCGGCCGATGTCGAAGCCGCCGTAGTACGAGAAGCTCGAATTCGGCTTCCCATACGCCGGTGCGGCGTAATGATCAAACACGTTGTTTGCGCCAACGGAGACGGTGGCATTCCAGGGCGCAGCCCAACGAACCTGGAGGTCATGGAACGTATTGGCCCCCATCTGCGTCATCGGAACGATCTCCCCGTTGTACTCAGGAGCGGTGTATTCCGGAATCGAGCACCGATCGTCAAACGCACATTGTTCCTTGGTTCCAGAGTAGTAGCGCATGCTCCAGCTTGCGCCCCAGTCACCCTTGTCCCAGGACACAACCATGTTCGACCGAAGGCGGAAGTTGCCATCGAATCCGTTGAGCTGCTGCGGCGGGTTGCTGGAGTCGTCGGTCTTCAACTCGTTCCTGTCGACATAGGTGCTCTGCCAGTCGATGCCAAACCTGCCGAAGTCGCTGGCATCGAAGGTATAGGACAAATCAAAGTCATAACCTTCGGTCTCCTGGTAGCCCGCATTCCGGCCACCGTAGGAAAGCGAGGCAATAGCACCGGTGACGGGGTCACGCGTGAATCGGCCGGCCCCTTGGCAACGCGATGTCAGGCCACGGAGGTAGCAGTCGTTCAACATCGTGGTGGGGGTGTCATCCGTGATGCGGTCGTCGATGCGGATATGCCACCAGTCGAGTGACATGTTCAGCCCTTCCGCGAATCCTGGGCTCCACACCAAACCGAAAGTCTTGGACACTGATGTTTCTGGCATCAGGTTCGGATTGGAGCCAGACTTGAACGGGAGGTTCGACTGGTAACCCGGATTCGGAGCGAGTCCGTCCGGCGTACTGGCGCGCTGCCGGAAACCAGCCGGGACGTCAGCGAGGCACGCTGCGTTACCTGCGCCGGCACCAAACTTCGTGTCGCACGGATCGGTGTAGTTTTCGAAGCTGTCGCTCGTGCCGCCATAGAGGTCAGCAATGGTGGGGGCACGGAAGCCTTGCGACCAGGTTCCACGCACGAGCAACTGCTCGATCGGCTTCCAGGTGAAGCCGAACTTGCTGTTGGTCGTGTCACCGAATGTGTCGTAGTCGGAGTATCGGCTCGCAAGGGAAATGCCCAGTTCCTTGGCTCCAGCGACGTCGGCCAGGATGGGAATCAGGAGCTCGCCGTAGATTTCATCCAGCGAATAGCCGCCACTGGTCGGACCCGAGGCCAAGTCCGTCGATACTCCTGTCTGCGACAAGGCATCCGGGGAAAACGCGCCACCTTCGCTACGGTGCTCGACACCAACGGCCATGCCCAGATCACCCGCCGGCAGGTGCGCAAGCGAACCTGACAAGTTGGCGAAGTAGGCCTTGGTCGTGGTTTCCGACAAGGCTTGCCCCGGCTGGTAAAGATAGGCTTGGACATTCGCATCTGCCAGCCCGCCCTGGCCGGCGATGCCTGCTGGCACCATCGGGTTCCAGGGCGTACACATCCCACCGCCCACGCCCAGCGGAATCGGGTTGTCCGACGTGCCGCACTGGACTTGTCCCAGCGCGTTCAAGAACGACGGCCCAACTGCGCGCGCCACATTGGCGGTGTTGAGGTTGCCCGTGCTCTGCTGCTTGCCCTCATTCTGGTTGTAGAGATAGCCAGCATCCCAATCCCAGTAGTGTTCGCCCGTCTCGAAGGTCCCGCTAAGCGCGCCTACGAAGCGGAATGTCGTCACGCTGTTGCGGGACTCGCGTGGAACGTCCCAGCCACGGCGAATGAATTCGACATCCTGAGGATTGGCCGGGTTTTGCCAGCTCCCCAGCGGGTTGTAGTAGCTGTCAGCCGGCATCGGCGTGTGCCACTGGCCACCAGCCGGCTTGGACTGGTACGGATAGCCCGCAATCTGCTGGAACGAGTCACGGTCGCTATACAACGCGCTTGCGTCGAAATCGACGTTGTCGCTGATCTTGTAGGTTCCATTGACGAACAGCGAACGGCGCTCGATGCCGGTAGCGACGGTCATCTGCTCGTTGGAGTTGCTGACGTCACTGGCATTGCGGCGGCGATAGTTCGCGAAATCAGTCGCGTCGCGATCCTTGCCATCGCGAATCAGGTTCCAGCTCGCGCCGCTCGCATCGATCATCGTGCCAAACTGATTCGTGCCCGAAAGGCCGCCCGGACGCGGGTCGGTCTTTTCCCCGGTGGGGAACGTGACTTCGCTGAACCAGCGATCACGCGCCCAAACCGGCTTCTCCTTGGAGTATTCGATGCCCGCGGTTAGCGAACCCTTCTCTCCCGTGAACCCGGTGACGAAGTCGTAAACCTGCCGCTCGCCATCGCCCTGGTCGTACTGGCCGAGATAGGCACTGGCTTGCGCACCTTCGTAGTTCTTTCGCGTGATGATGTTGATCACGCCGGCGATCGCATCGGAACCGTAAATGGTCGATGCTCCGTCCTTCAGTACGTCAATGCGTTCGACCATCGAGGCCGGAATCTGAGAGATGTCCTGCAAGCCGCCCGTGGTGATGCCGAGGCGCTTCCCGTCGACCAGGATCAGGGTTCGCGAAGCGCCCAGGTTGCGCAGGTCGATGTACTGGCCCCCTACCGCCTCGCCCGATGACAGCGCGTCTGCACGACTGATCGCAGGCGAACCAGCGGCGGAGATGTTCTGGATGATATCGGCGACCGAACTGAAACCCTGCTTCTCAATGTCTTGCCGCGTCATGGTAAGGACGGGGGCGGCGGTTTCCTTGTCTACCTGACGGATCCGCGACCCCGTCACCTCGATCTTGTCCAGCGTAGTGGCGTCCTTCCCCGATTCCTGCGCGAAGGCCAATGCCGGCGCGAGCGCAACGGCGATGCCAGCCGGCAGCAGGCCGACGCGCACGACCGTGCGCATGTTGCGATGCTTCATTTCTCTCTCCAGATATCTGTTATGAGCGCGTTAAGAGCGCTGCAAAACCTTATGTCCCGGGTGCGCGGAGCCGGTTTTCCTGTCGACGCGGAGAGATTCGCGACCGGCGGCAATGTGGTTTGCACGAGCGGGAGCGCACATTTGCGCGCTTTGTCCATCGGCGCGCGGTGCACCGCCTCGATAGTCAGATGCGGTCATGCCGAAATGCGCGCGGAAGCTGCGTGCGAAGCTGCAGTTGTTGTCGAAGCCGCTGGCGATGGCGACTTCGCCGATGGTCATCGGCGTGGTCGCGAGCAGGTTCGCCGCGTGTGTCAGTCGCAGGTTCGCGCAGGCCGCCTGGGGGCTTTCGCCATAAAGGCGGTGGAACACCTTGGAGAAGTACCACATCGAGAACTGCGTGCGATCGGCGAGTTCCGCGATGCGGATGATGCGGTCGCAGTTTCCTTCCATGAACAGCCTCGCGCGCTGCATCCGCTCGAAGACCTGGCGCTTGCGCGCAAGCGACGCCCCCGGGCACAGCGGGATGCGGCTGCGATCGTCGGCCTGCATGTCCTCGAGCTTCAGCAGCAGGGAGCGAACCCGCGCCTGGTGCCCGGTCGCACCCATCGCACCGTCGTTGTGGCGGGCGATGCGGTACCACTGCCGCGCGATGTCGCGTGCATGCCCCGGCGCGACCTTACCCAGCCCCACGTGAAGGTCGAACGTGCCGAAGCGCGTCATCGCCTTCAGCGCCTCGTCGGAGATCGCCATGCCGATGCACAGTCCCTGTGCGTCCGGCTGCACCAGCGGGGCGGAATCGCGCGCGAAGGCGATCCAGTCGCCGGCGCGAAGGCAGAACCGGCCCTCCTTGGCTTCCACCCAGGCGCTGCCGCGCATCTGGATCCAGATCGAGAGTTCCTGCCCGTGGTATTCAACGCTTCCCAGCCGGGAGGCGCCGATGCATCGTGCCCACTGTCCTTGCGCCGATCCGATGCGCAATAGTTGTCCCCGGTCGGCCCACTTTGCCTTATCCATGCTTGCCCGTTCCAATGTCTGGTGCCGCAGGCTATGAGGACGGCCGCGTGGGCTTCTATAGGATTGATTCGCTGTTGACTCTTCGCCCAGGACCTTGACCCGATCGCGCAGCGGGATCTGCAAGGAGCGTTCGAATGAATGCCGAATCCCATCTTGGCTACCTGCTCTTCCTGTTCGACTGGCTGATCCGCCTCGCCGCGCTGGCTTGGATCCCGGTGCGATGTCCGCCTGCGGCCGCGCGCAGCTGGTTGCTGCTGGTGGGCTTCGTGCCGTTGTTCGGGCTGCCGCTGTACCTGTTCCTCGGGCATCCGTGGCTGGCGAAGCAGCGACGGCAACGGCAGGCGCTTGCCTCGCAGCTGATCCGCGATCGCCAGGCGAACCTCGCCATGCTGCGCTGGACGCCGCCCTCGCATGGAATGGCGGATGACATCGCGCACCTGGCCGAGCGACTGGGCGATTTCATGCCGGTGCACGGGAACACAGTCGAGCTGCTGGACGACTACGAGGCATCGATCGCCGCGCTCGTCGCCGACATCGATGCCGCGCAGCAGGAAGTGCACCTGCTGTACTACCTGATGTTCGACGATGCGATCGGCCGCTCGGTCTGCGAGGCATTGCAGCGCGCGAGTGCGCGTGGCGTGCGTTGCAGGCTGCTGCTGGATGCCGTCGGCGCGAAGCCGGGGCTGCGGGCGTTCACCGGGCCCCTCCGCGAGGCCGGCGTCGAGGTCCGCGCGATGCTCGCCGGCGGGCTGAAGTGGCGCAGCGTGTCGCGCATGGACCTTCGCAACCACCGCAAGCTCGCGCTGGTCGACCGGCGCATCGGCTACGTCGGGTCGCAGAACCTCGCCGATGCGAGCTTCGTTCCCGGCCATCCCAATCGGGAACTGGTGGCGCGCGTGCGCGGGCCGGTGGTGCGGCAGATCGCGGCGCTGTTCGCCAGCGACTGGCTCATCGAAACCGGTGAGCGCCTGGTAATCGGCGAGTTTCCGCCTGGCGAGAACGGCACGACGCCGGCACAGATGCTGCCCAGCGGCCCGGCGTATCCGTTCGAGAACGCGCGCAACCTCGTGGTCGCGCTGGTGCAGCGTGCGCGGCGGCGCGTCGTGCTGGTCACGCCGTATTTCGTGCCCGACGACATGACGCTCGGCGCGTTGCGCGTGGCGGCGTTGTCGGGCACCGAGGTGCAGCTGGTCCTGTCGATGAGCAACAACCAGCGGCTCACGCGCTGGGCGCAGCGCTCGTACTACGACGAGCTGCTGAAGGCCGGCGTGCGCATCGCGCTGTACCGGCCGCATTTCCTGCATGCCAAGCACCTGAGCGTCGACGACGAGGTCGCGCTGATCGGTTCGATCAACCTGGACATCCGTTCGTTCGCGCTCAACGCCGAGGCCGGGCTGCTGTGTTTCGATCCGGCCGTCGTCGCGCGCCTGCGCGAGGTCGAGTCCGCCTACCTTCGCGATGCGCAGCCGCTGGAGCTTCACCAATGGCGGCGCCGCCCGCGCTGGCACCGCAGCATCGAGGGCGTGGCCCGGCTGGCCGATTCGCTGATGTAGGCCACAAGCCGTGTTCATGGCCCCGCCGCTCCCTCGGGGCCGGGCCGAAGGGCCGACGGCGTTCTACACTCGACGCATGTTCCTTGGGCGGGGCACCACGTGATCCCAGGCTGGATTCTCCTGCTGGTGTCGGCGGCTTACGTCGGCGTGCTGTTCGCGGTGGCCTATTTCGGCGACCAGCGCGAGACCTCGCCGCGTGCACGCTGGCTGCGACCGGCCGTGTATTCGCTGGCATTGGCCGTGTACTGCTCGTCCTGGACGTTCTACGGCGCGGTCGGCACGGCCGCGCGCACCGGACTGGGTTTCCTGCCGATCTATCTCGGCCCGTTGCTGATGCTGGCCTTCGGCTGGCGCATCCTCGAACGGCTGGTGCTGATCTCCGGCGAGGCGCGCATCGTCTCCATCGCCGACTTCCTGTCGTCCCGCTACGGCCGCGCGCCGGGCCTGGCCGCGCTGGTGGCGGCGGTCGCGCTGACGGCCGCCGTGCCGTACGTCGCGCTGCAGTTCAAGGCAGTGGCGATGAGCGTGGAAGTGCTGGCCGACGTGCCCGGCGACGCCGGCATGCTGTCGGACCCGGCGTTCTACGTGGCGATCATGCTGGCGGCGTTCGCGATCCTGTTCGGCACGCGCCAGATCGACGCCACCGAACACCATCGCGGCATGGTGCTGGCCATCGCGCTGGAATCGCTGGTGAAGCTGCTGGCCTTCCTCGCCATCGGCCTGTTCGCGCTGGCGCATCTGCCTGGCACCGGCAACCTGGTCGAACGCATGGTGCAGGCCGCGCCCGTCGTGACGGCGCAGGGGCTGCCGGCCGGCTTCGTCGCGCAGACGTTGCTGGCGTTCACCGCCATCGTCTGCCTGCCGCGCCAGTTCCATGTCGCGGTGGTCGAATGCCAGGACCCGGCCGACCTGCGCACGGCGCGCTGGTTCTTCGGCGGCTACCTGGTGCTGATATCGCTGCTGGTGGTGCCGATCACGCTCGCCGGGCAGTCGCTGCTCGCCGGCACGGGCGCCTCGCCAGACACCTACGTGCTGGCGCTTCCGCTGGCGCTGCAACACGAAACGCTGGCACTGATCGTGTACATCGGCGGATTCTCCGCCGCGACGGGCATGGTGATCGTCGCCAGCGTCGCGTTGTCGACGATGGTGAGCAACGACCTCGTCATGCCGCTGCTCCTGCGCGGTGGCGCGCTGCACGAAAGCCAGGGCATCGACAAGCAGGTGCTGTGGGTGCGCCGCATCACCATCTTCGTGCTGGCGATGATGGCGTACGGCTACCATCGCGGTTCGGCGTACTACGGCGCGGGCGAGGACACGCTCGCACAGCACGGCCTGCTGGCGTTCGCGGCCGTGGCGCAGTTCGCGCCCGCGCTCATCGGCGGCCTCTACTGGCGCGGAGCCAGTCGCGCCGGCGCATTCTCCGGCCTGTTCGCCGGGACGGTGCTGTGGCTGTACACGCTGCTGCTGCCAGCGCTGGCGCGTGGTGGCTGGCTCGACACGGGCTGGATCGAGCGGGGACCACTGGGCGTGGACTGGCTGCGGCCGGAGCAGCTGTTCGGCCTGCACGGCTGGGATCCGCTCACCCACGGCGCGTTCTGGTCGCTGTTGTTCAACGTCGGCGTGTTCCTGTTCGTCTCGGTGCGGCAGCGTCCGCGCCTGCAGGAACAACTGCTCGCCGCGCCCTTCCTCGACCCCTATGTCCAGCGACCGGCACTCGGCCCCGGCGGCTGGGCCGGCAGCGTGCGCGGCGGCGAACTGCTTGCGCTGGCCGAGCGCATCGTCGGCGAACGCCATGCACGTCGCGCCTTCGAGGAGTATGCGCAGCAGCAGGGCCGTCCGTGGCAACCGGAACAACCCGCCGATCGCGCGCTCGCGCAGTTCACCGAACGCCTGCTGGCCGCCGCGATCGGCGCGGCGTCGGCGCGACTGACCCTCACCACGGCGCTGCGCGGCTCGGGCATGGAACTGGGCGAAGTGGTCGCGCTGCTGGACGAGGCCAACCAGGAGCTGCGCTTCAACCGGCAGATCCTGTCCACGACGCTGGAGAACATCAGCCAGGGCGTGAGCGTGGTGGATGCGGAAATGCGGCTGGTCGCCTGGAATCGCCGCTACCAGGAGCTGTTCGAGTATCCCGACGGCATGCTCTACGTGGGCCGCCCGGTAAGCGACCTCATCCGCTGGAATGCCGAACGCGGCGAGATGGGGTCGGGCCCGCTGACGGAGGATGAAGTCGAGGAACAGGTGCGCCGCCGGCTCGCACACCTGCGCGCGGGCGCGCCCCATGTGTTCGAACGCGTACGCGCCAATGGGCAGGTGGTCGAAATGCGCGGTCGTCCGCTACCGGGCGGCTATGTCACCACGTATTCGGATGTGACCGACTACAAGCGCGCCGAGCAGGGACTTCGCGAAGTCAACGAAACGCTGGAACAGCGCGTCGAGCTGCGCACGCGCGAAGCCGAGGCCGCGCAGCAGTCGAAGACGCGTTTCCTCGCCGCGATCAGCCACGACGTGCTGCAGCCGATGAATGCCGCACGATTGTTCGCCAGCGCGCTGCGGGAAACCCGCGACACCGCCGAGCAGGCACGCCTGGCCGAGCGCGTCGATGCCTCGCTGCGCGCAGCCGAGGACCTGCTCGACGGCCTGCTCGACATCTCGCGACTGGATGCAGGCGCGCTACGCATTGCGATCACCGACTTCGACGTCAACGAACTCCTGCGCGAACTGGTGGCGCAGTACGCGCCGGTCGCGGCCGGTCGCGGCCTGCAACTTCGCGTGCGCGCACCGGACACGCCGCGGCCGGTGCGCAGCGATCGCCGCCTGCTGCGTCGCGCATTGCAGAACTTCCTGGCGAACGCCCTGCGCTACACGCGCGAAGGCGGCGTGCTGATCGCCGCGCGCGTGCGCGAGGGCGCCGTGGAACTGCAGGTGTGGGACACCGGACCCGGCATTTCCGAGCATCACCTGGCCCAGATCTTCGACGAGTTCCGCCGCTTCGACACGCCGTCCGATGCAGGCGAACGCGGGCTCGGACTGGGCCTGTCGATCTGCCAGCGCATCGCGCGCACGCTGGAGCATCCGCTGCGCGTTCGTTCGCGCGTGAACGTCGGCAGCGTGTTCTCGATCACCGTGCCTTTCGGTCGCGCGATGTATGCCGCACCGCTTCCCGCGCCCAACATGGCCATCGGCGGCGATTCGCTGGCGGGCCTGCGCGTGCTGTGCGTGGACAACGACCGCGAGATCCTGGATGGCATGCGCAGCCTGCTGCAGCGCTGGGGCGTGGTCGCGCTGACGGCCGCGAATGCGGACGAAGCACTCGCGCGGCTGGCGGAGATGCCGGATGTCGCGCTGGTCGACTACCACCTGCACGATCGCCTCGATGGGCTGGGCGTGATCGACGAACTGCGTGCGAACTACGCGCGCGCGCTGCCCGCCGCGCTGCTCACCGGCGACGGCAGCGATGCGCTGAAGCTCGCCGCGCGCGAGCACGACTGCCGCGTCCTTACCAAGCCGGTGAAGCCGGCATCGATGCGCGCTTTCCTGGCAGCGCAGCGCCAGGCCGCGCACGCGTGATCGTCAACGTGCGGGCGTGGCCGCACTGACGCGCCACACCGCGTTGCCGACGTCATCGGCCACGAGCAGCGCGCCATCGCGCGCGATGGCGACCCCGACGGGGCGCCCTCGCGCATTGAGGTCCTTGTCGAGGAAACCGCCGAGCACGTCGACCATCGAGCCCGTCGGCTGCCCGTTGCGGAACGGCACGAAGACGACCTTGTAACCGGAAAGCGGATCGCGATTCCACGACCCGTGCAGGCCGATGAACGCACCATCGGCGTAACCGTCGCCCAGTTTCTGTCCGGTCGCGAAGGTCAATCCGAGCGGCGCGACGTGGGATCCCAGTGCGAAATCCGGCACGCGCGTGGTGGCGACGAGGTCCGGCTTCTGCGGCTTCACGCGCGTGTCCACATGCTGGCCCCAGTAGCTGTAGGGCCATCCATAGAACGCACCGGCATCCACGCGCGTGAGGTAATCGGGCACCAGGTCGTTGCCGAGTTCATCGCGTTCGTTCACCACCGCCCACAATGCGCCGGAGGCCGGTTCCCACGCGATGCCGACGGGATTGCGCAGACCGCTGGCGAACACGGGCTGCGTGCCCGTCGCCGGGTCGATCTCCAGGATGTTGGCGCGATTGACCTCCGCCTCCATGCCGTTGTCGGCGATGTTGCTGTTGGAGCCGACGCCGACGAACAGCCGCGTTCCGTCCGCGGAAGCGATCAGGCTCTTGGTCCAGTGATGGTTGAGCTGTTCGCCCGCACCCGGGAGGTCGATCACTTTCTGTGGCGCCGCGGCGAGCTGCTTCTGGCCAGGCGAATACGGAAACTTCATGAGGGCATCGGCATTGGCGACGAAGAGCGTGTCGCCGACAAGCGCCATGCCGAAGGGCGAGGTCAGGCCCTGCGCGAACACGCTGCGCGTTTCGGCCACGCCGTCGCCATCGGCATCGCGCAGCAACGTGATGCGGTTCGCGCTGGGCACGCCCGAGCCCGCCTTCTTCATCAGCGAGCCCATCACCTTGCCCTTGATGCCCTTGATCCCACGCTTGCCCGGCGGCGCATTGCTTTCGGCCACCAAAACGTCGCCATTGGGCAGCACGTAGAGCCAGCGCGGATGATCGAGCCCGTTGGCGAAGGCCTTCACCACCAGGCCCGCGGCGGGCGTGGGCGTATCCACGCCGTTCCAGCCACGCGCGGGCGCGATCTTGACCACCGGCAGCAGCGAGGTTTCCGGCGGGACGATCTTCGGCTTGGCACCGGTGTCCTCGCCTTCGCGCAACTTCGCCTGGCCGCCGCAGGCAGCGAGCGCGGCGGCGACGGCCAGCGCGATGATTCCTTGCGTCACGTTCACCAGGGCCTCTCCGCTGCATTCATGTGATGCAGCAGTACGCCAGCGCTCGTGGATCGGCCGTGATCGCCGCGCACGATTCACGCCGGGAGGACGACTGTGGTGGGCGGACGGTTCAGTTCGCGCCCACGGGGCGTTGACGCGAGGGTCAGTCCAGTTCTTCCGGCGGTGGCACGATCGCGCCCGGGTCCAGTGCCAGGCGCCCCGCGATCAGCACCGCCTGCGTGCGGTTGCTGGCGCCCAGCTTGCGCAGGATTGCGGTGACGTGCGCCTTCACTGTCGCTTCGGACACACCCAGGTCGTAGCCGATCTGCTTGTTGAGCAAGCCCGCGCCGAGCATCTGCAACACGCGGAACTGCTGCGGCGTGAGGTCGCGCAGTCGCTGCGCGGCATCGTGTTCGTCGGCCTGCGCAGCCGGAGCGGAAAGCGCGGTCGCCGGTGCCCAGCGGTCGCCGTCGAGCACGCGCGTGATCGCTTCGCCCAGCGTGGCGGCATCGGCGGATTTCGGGATGAACCCCACCGCGCCATGATCGAGCGCGCGGCGCATCACCGTGGGTTCCTCGCGCGCGGAAACGACGACGATCGGCAACTGCGGATGCAGCGCGCGCAAGTGCACCAGCGCGCTGAAGCCTTGCGCGCCGGGCATGTTGAGGTCGAGCAGCAGCAGGTCGGCGTCGGGTTCGGCTTCGACCAGCGCGTACAGCGCGTCCACGCTGTCGGCCTCGCGCAGCTGCGCGTCCGGCAGTACGCGCGCGACCGCGCCGCGCAGCGCTTCGCGGAATAGCGGGTGGTCGTCGGCGATCAGCAAGGTTGGCATGTGCTGCCTCGCGTTACGGAACGCGGCGTTCCCGCACCAGCGATTCGACCACCGCCGGGTCGGCCAGCGTGCTCGTGTCGCCAAGCTGGTCCGGGGCGTTCTCGGCGATCTTGCGCAGGATGCGACGCATGATCTTGCCCGAACGCGTCTTCGGCAGGCCGGGCGCCCATTGCAGATGGTCGGGCGTCGCGATGGGCCCGATCTCCTTGCGCACGTGCGCGACCAGTTCCTTGTGCAGTTCATCCGTCGGCGCTTCGCCGGCTATCAGCGTCACGTAGGCGTAGATGCCCTGCCCCTTGATGTCGTGCGGGAAACCGACGACCGCAGCCTCGGCGACCTTCGGATGCGAGACCAGCGCGCTTTCCACTTCCGCCGTGCCGATGCGATGGCCGGATACGTTGATCACGTCATCGACGCGACCGGTGATCCAGTAGTAGCCGTCGGCATCGCGGCGGCAGCCGTCGCCCGTGAAGTACGTGCCGGGATACGTACGGAAGTACGTGTCGATGAAGCGCTGGTGGTCGCCGTAGACGGTGCGCATCTGGCCGGGCCACGAATCCAGCAGCACGAGGTTGCCTTCGGCTTCGCCTTCCAGGCGCGCGCCGTTCGCATCGACCAGCGCCGGCTGGATGCCGAAGAACGGCTTGGTCGCCGAACCGGGCTTGAGGTCGATCGCGCCGGCAAGCGGCGTGATGAGGATGCCGCCGGTTTCGGTCTGCCACCACGTGTCGACGATGGGCGAGCGCGAATCGCCGACGACCTCGTAATACCAGCGCCACGCTTCGGGATTGATCGGCTCGCCCACCGTGCCCAGCAGGCGCAGCGACTTGCGCGAGGTCCGCGTGACGGGCTCGTCGCCGTCGCGCATCAGCGCCCGGATCGCGGTGGGCGCGGTGTAGAACAGCGTGACCTGGTGTTTGTCGATCACTTCCCAGAAGCGCGAAACGCTCGGGTAGTTCGGCACGCCTTCGAACACCAGCGCAGTCGCGCCGTTCGCCAGCGGGCCGTACACGATGTAGCTGTGGCCGGTGACCCAGCCCACGTCGGCGGTGCACCAGTAGATGTCGTCATCGCGCAGGTCGAAGACGACTTCGTGCGTGTAGCTCGCGTAGACGAGGTACCCGCCGGTGGTGTGCAGCACGCCCTTGGGCTTTCCGGTGGAGCCGGAGGTGTAGAGGATGAACAGCGGATCCTCGGCGTTCATGCGCTCGGGCGCGCACTCGGTCGGCTGTTCGTCGACAACCGCGTCGTACCAGCGATCGCGCGGCATCTGCATGTCGACCGCCGAACCGGTATGGCGCACGACGAGCACCGTTTCCACCGTGTTGGTGCCGGCCAGCTTCAGTGCAGCGTCGACGTTCGCCTTCAGCGGCACCTTCTTGCCGCCCCGCAGGCCTTCGTCGGCAGTGATGATGATGCGGCTCTGGCAGTCGGCGACGCGGTCGGCGATGGATTGCGGCGCGAAGCCACCGAAGACCACCGAGTGCACGGCACCGATGCGCGCGCAGGCAAGCATCGCGATGACGGCCTGGGGCACCATCGGCAGGTAGATCGTCACGCGGTCGCCCTTGCGCACGCCCAGCGAACGCAGTGCGTTGGCGAGCTTGCACACGCGCGCATGCAGTTCGCCATAAGTGATGTGCTCGGCGGGCTTGGCCGGATCGTCCTGTTCGAAGATCAGCGCGGTCTTGTCGCCGCGCGTCGCCAGATGGCGGTCCAGGCAGTTGACGCTGGCGTTGAGTTCGCCGTCCTCGTACCAGCGGATGTGGAAATCGTCCAGGTTGTAGCTGACGTCCTTGATCTTCGTGGGCTTGGCGAACCAGTCCAGGCGATCGGCGACCTTGCCCCAGAACGCGGTCGGATCGTTCACCGATTCGGCGTACTGGCGCTCGTAATCCTCACGCGTCACGCGCGCCTTGGCGGCGAAGTCCGGATCGATCGGATAGACGGCGGTGGGATGGCTCATGGCAGGCTCCGGGACGGCTTGGGCAATGGCGTGCGGCCGCTTCGACGGCCGGAACGGCCAGTGTGCCGCATTCGCTGTTAAGCCTCATCGGCAGGGGTCTAGACGATAGTCGTAGGCGCGCCGTGCCTACGACCAATGGGGAATGGTTGTGCAGCGCGATGGCGCCGCAGGCTCGGGAAATGTCGGGCATCCGGTCCGGCGTTTCCGTGGGAGGGAATCATGTCCGCAAGCATTGCCTCGACGTCGAAGGCCGCGACGATCCGTCGCCGCCCGCTCGCCGCCGCATTGCTCATCGCGCTGGCGCTGCCGGGGGTGGCCTTCGCGCAGACCGCGAAGGAGAAGGAGCTGGAAGCGCGCGTCGCCCAGCTCGAAGCGATGGTCCAGCAATTGGTGGCGCAACAGCAGCAGCAACAGACCCAGATCAGCGAAGTGAAGACGGCCCAGGCTACCGCGCCGGCCACGCCCGCTCCGGCCGCGACGCCGGCAACGGCCACTGCCGGTGCGCCGGCGGTTTCGCCGATCCAGAGCACGACGATCACACCGGCCGCGAATCCGAACTCGAAGTTCTACTACGGCGGCTTCATCAAGCTCGATGCTTCGGTCACATCCACCAACGACGGCGACATCCCCGACGGCACCGTCGGCCGCCTGTTCTATGTGCCCAAGGCCATTCCCGTCGGACAGGGCCACCTGCGTGAAGGCGGCACCGACACCGACATGGGCACCAACTTCTCGCGCTTCTGGTTCGGCGTGGACAGCGCCACCGACAAGGGCGACAAGCTGAAGGCGTACCTGGAGTTCGATCTGTTCGGCGGCGGCAGCACGGCCTTCACCGGCAACGAGATCGCCACCAACACCTACGCGCTCACGCTGCGCCAGGCGTACGTGCAGTGGAACAACTGGCTGGCCGGCCAGACGTGGACGAACTTCCAGGACACCGCCGCGCTGCCCGACACGGTCGACTTCCTCGGCCCGACGGAAGGCACGGTGTTCGTGCGCCAGGCGCAGTTGCGCTACACGAACGGCCCCTGGTCGTTCTCGATGGAGAACCCGGAAACGGTCTACACGCCGTTCAACGGCAACATGGCGCAGATCTCCGGCGACGACGGCCCGATGCCCGACCTCACCGCGCGCTACACCTTCAAGGGCGACTGGGGCCACTTCGGCATCGCCGGCCTGGTGCGCCAGTTGAAGTACCAGACGGCGGGCACCGCGGCGACACCGACCGTGCCGGCGCGCGCGGCCGTGGAAGACGACACCACCGGTTACGGCATCAGCGTGTCGGGCAAGTTCAACCTCGGCAAGAACGACGATATCCGCTACATGGTCACCGGCGGCAGCGGCATCGGCCGCTACATCGGCCTGGCGTTGAACAACGACGCGGTGCTCGATTCCACGGGCGACCTGGACAACATCGACGTCATCGCCGGCTTCGTCGGCTGGCGCCATGTGTTCAGTCCTAAGCTGCGCACGAACATCTTCTACTCGCGCGCCGACTACGACCAGAACGTGGACTTCACCGGCCTCGGCATCACCAAGGGTGCGCAGTCGGCCCACGTGAACCTGATCTATACGCCGCTTCCCAAACTTGACCTGGGCGCGGAGCTGATCTGGGGCCAGCGTGAACTCGAGAACGGCGACCGCGGCGAGCTCAACCGCCTGCAGACGCATGTGAAGTACAACTTCTAAGGGGCGAGAACGTGTCCACCATTACCGCGAATACGAAAGACGGCACCCTCAGCCAGGGGCACAAGAAGGTCATCTTCGCCTCCAGCCTGGGCACCGTGTTCGAGTGGTACGACTTCTATCTGTACGGCTCACTCGCCGCGATCATCGCCAAGCAGTTCTTCAGTGGCGTCAACGAAACCACCGGCTTCATCTTCGCGCTCCTGGCGTTCGCGGCCGGCTTCTTCGTCCGTCCCTTCGGCGCGGCGTTCTTCGGCAGCCTTGGCGACCGGATCGGCCGCAAGTACACGTTCCTGGTCACCATCGTGATCATGGGCCTGTCGACGTTCCTGGTTGGCGTCCTGCCCAACTACGCCACCATCGGCGTGGCCGCGCCCGTCATCCTGATCCTCCTGCGCCTCTTCCAGGGCCTGGCGCTGGGTGGCGAGTACGGCGGTGCCGCCACCTACGTGGCCGAACACGCGCCGCACGGAAAGCGCGGCCTGTACACGAGCTTCATCCAGATCACGGCGACGGCGGGCCTGTTCCTGTCGCTGCTGGTGATCCTGGGCTGCCGCGTGTACCTGGGCACGGAGGCGTTCGAGGCCTGGGGCTGGCGCATTCCGTTCATGGTGTCGATCGTGTTGCTCGGCATCTCGGTGTGGATTCGCATGCAGCTCAACGAATCCCCGCTGTTCCAGCAGATGAAGTCCGAGGGCAAGACCGCCAAGAAGCCGTTCCGCGAGAGCCTGTTCTCCAGCAACGGCAAGCTGATGTTGCTGGCGCTGCTGGGCGCGACGGCCGGCCAGGCCGTGGTGTGGTACGGCGGCCAGTTCTACTCGCTGTTCTTCCTCACGCAGACGCTGAAGGTCGATGGCACCACCGCGAACCTGCTGGTCGCAGGCGCCCTGCTGCTGGCCACGCCTTTCTTCGTCGTCTTCGGCGCGCTGTCCGACAAGATCGGCCGCAAGAAGATCGTCATGGCCGGTTGCCTGCTCGCCGCGCTGACCTACTTCCCGATCTTCAAGGGCCTCACGCACTACGCGAACCCGGCCATCGAAGAGGCGCGCGCGTCGTCCCCCGCCGTGGTCCATGCCGATCCGCACACGTGTTCGTTCCAGTTCGACCCGATCGGCAAGAAGGTGTTCACGAACTCGTGCGACATCGCCGCGGCCGCGCTGGCCAAGGCCGGCATCCCGTACGAGGTCCAGCCGGCCCCCGCAGGTTCGGTGGCCAGGGTGACCATCGGCGGCAACGAAGTTGCGGCTTACGAGGGCGCCGGGCTGAGCAAGGACGACAGCAAGTCCCGTTCGGAGGCGTTCGCGAAGGCGCTGAAGGGCATGTTGATCGGTGCCGGCTATCCCGAGAAGGCCGATCCGGAACGCATCAACAAGCCGATGGTGCTGACACTGCTGTGGATACTGGTGCTGTACGTGACGATGGTTTACGGCCCGATCGCCGCGTGGCTGGTAGAACTGTTCCCCACCCGCATCCGCTACACCTCGATGTCGCTGCCGTACCACATCGGCAACGGCTGGTTCGGCGGCTTCCTGCCGACCATCTCCTTCGCCCTCGTGGCGGCTACGGGCAACATGTATTACGGCCTGTGGTACCCGATCATCATCGCGTTGATGACCTTCGTTATCGGCTCGCTGTTCCTGCGCGAGACCAAGGACGTGGACATCACCAAGGACGACTGATCGAAGCTTGATTGCGTGATGCGACAACGCCGGCCCCGCGCCGGCGTTGTTGCTTGCGACGCGGATGGAGTGACCATGCGTCGATGGTGAAGACGCTCGGCGTCAACCGCCCACCAGCTCCCGCCGCCGCTTCCCGCTCAACGAACCCAGTGCACGTCCGTACGACCATTTCACCAGTTCGCGCAGATAGTCCTCCGGCATGCGGCGCACGTCGACGACCGTCACCCAGTACCAGCGTCCCATCCAACGCGCCGGCTTGATACCGGGCTGGTCGGTGAGTTCGACGAAGCGTTCGGGCGTGACGCGGATGCTGAAGCGCCAGCGCTCCGGCTCGCTGGTCTTGAAGTACGCGAAGGTCTTCCCGCCGACCGAATAGACCAGGATGTTGGATGGCTCCCCGTGCAGCACTTCTTCCGCCGCCGGGAAGGAGGCGCAGAAACGCTTGAGGCGTGGGGTGTCCATGGGCGCATTGTCGCGCGCCTGCTGCTGACAGCGCATTGTCAGCAGAGCGAGGTCCCGGGCGTTGTCGGCCCGGTCCGGGCTTCGCCGGGATCCCGATGGCAGACATGAAAAGGCCCGCACGAAGCGGGCCCGTTCACGTGCATCCTGCGGCGCGCGCCTTACGCCACCTTCACGATCCGCAGCGGATTGCTCCATTCCTTCAGCAGCTCCGCCTCGCGCTCCTTCGCCTTGTGCAGGTGCGCTTCCTTGACGTGGCCGTAGCCGCGGATGTGCTCCGGAATGCCGGCGATTTCCGCCGCCAGATCCACGTTCGAACGATCCAGCTTGCCGAGCAGTCCTTCGATGGTGCGGAAGTAATCCTCGATCAGCTGGCGCTCCATCTTCCGCTCCTCGGTCTTTCCGAAGATGTCGAACGCGCCGCCGCGCAGGAAGCGCAGCTTCGCCATCCACTTGAACGCGGTGAACACCCACGGGCCGAATTCCTGCTTGATCAGGCGGCCCTGCGCATCCTTCTTCGCCAGCAGCGGCGGCGCGAGGTGGAACTTCAGCTTGAAGTCGCCATCGAACTGCTGCTCCAGGCGGCGCTGGAACTCACCGCTGGTGTACAGGCGCGCCACTTCGTACTCGTCCTTGTACGCCATCAGCTTGAACGCGTAACGCGCGACGGCTTCGGTGAGGTCGGTGGTACCGGCAACGTTGCGCTCGGCCGCGTGCACCTTCGCGACGAAATCGCTGTAACGCTTGGCGTATGCGGCGTCCTGATACTCGGTGAGGAACTTGGTGCGACGCTCGACGATCTCGTCCAGCGAACGCGACAGGCGCTCGTCGTCCAGCGGCATGAACGCGACGTTGTCGCCACCGTGCGCGGGCACGTGGCGCAGTTCGTCTTCCTTGCGCGTGCTGCGCGGCGCGGACGTCGCGCCCCACTCGTTGCCTTCCCACGCGCCCGGCGACAGCATCGGCAGCGCGCCCGGCGTCGCTTCGGCGGCGGTCGGCGCGTTGCGGATCAGGCCGGCGGCTTCGGCGACGGCGTTCGGATCGATCACCGCCAGACGGCCCCACGCGAACGCGGTCTTGTTCATCTCGACCGCGGCGCCGTTGAGTTCGATGGCGCGCATCAGCGAGTCCATCGACAGCGGCACCAGGCCCTGCTGCCACGCGTAGCCCATGATGAAGAGGTTCGTCGCGATCGCATCGCCCATCAGCGCGGTGGCCAGCTGCGTCGCATCGACGACATGCGGATCGTTGCCACCGAGCGCCACCTTCACCGCCGAGATGATGTCGGCCGCCGGGAACTGCATGTCCGGACGCGTGGTGAACGTGCCCGGCATCGCCTCGTAACTGTTGAGCACGACGTTCGAACGGCCGGCACGCACCTTCGAGAGCGCCCAGTAATCGTTGACGACCACCATGTCGCAGCCGATCACCAGATCAGCTTCGCCCGCGGCGATGCGCACGGCGTGGATGTCGTCCGGCGTGCGCGCGATGCGGATGTGCGTGGTGACCGCGCCGCCCTTCTGCGCCAGGCCCGTCTGGTCGAGCACGGAAGAACCCTTGCCTTCCAGGTGGCCGGCCATGCCCAGCAGCGCGCCGATTGTCACCACGCCGGTACCGCCGACGCCGGTGATGAGGATGTTCCAGGGCTGCGAGAGATCGGTCGCGACCTTCGGCATCGGAAGATCGGCGAGGCGATCCTTCGCGGAGGAACCCTTCTTCTTGCGCAGGCCGCCGCCTTCCACCGTGACGAAGCTCGGGCAGAAACCGTTGACGCAGGAGTAGTCCTTGTTGCAGTTCGACTGGTCGATCTCGCGCTTGCGGCCGAACTCGGTTTCCTTCGGCAGCACGGAGACGCAGAACGACTTCTTGCCGCAATCGCCGCAGCCTTCGCACACGAGCGAGTTGACCATCACGCGCTTCTGAGGGTCGACCATCTTGCCGCGCTTGCGACGGCGACGCTTCTCGGTCGCGCAGGTCTGGTCGTAGATCAGGACGGACGTGCCCTTGACCTCGCGCAGGCGTTTCTGGACGTTCTCCAGTTCCTTGCGGTCATGGAATTCCATCTCGCCCGGGAAGATCTCGCGCTTGCTCCACTTCGCGATGTCGTCGGACACCAGGATGATCGTCTGCACGCCTTCGCTGCGCACCTGGTGCGCGATCTGCGGCACCGACAGCGTGCCGTCCACCGGCTGGCCGCCGGTCATCGCGACGGCGTCGTTGTAGAGGATCTTGTAGGTGATGTTCACGCCGGTGGCGACCGACTGGCGGATCGCCAGCGAACCGGAGTGGAAGTACGTGCCGTCGCCCAGGTTCTGGAACACGTGCGGCGTTTCGGTGAAGGCGGCCTGGCCCGACCACGTCACGCCTTCGCCGCCCATGTGCGTGAAGGTGTCGGTGCTGCGGTCCATCCACGTCACCATGTAATGGCAACCGATGCCGCCCAGCGCGCGCGAACCTTCCGGCACGACGGTGGACGTATTGTGCGGGCAACCCGAGCAGTAATGCGGCACGCGCGGGAACACGGCGCGCGGCAGGGCGAGCTCGGATTCCTTCTCCGCCATCCACGCCATGACGTTGCGGATGTGTTCGGAATCGTGGAAACGCTGGATGCGGCGGCCGATGACGCCGGCGATGGTCGCGGGCGTGAGTTCACCGGTGGAGGGCAGGATCCACTCGCCGCTTTCGTCGTACTTGCCGACGATGGACGGGCGCTGGCCGCTCCAGTTGTACATGTACTCCTTCATCTGGCGCTCGATGAAGGCGCGCTTTTCCTCGACGACGACGATGTCTTCGAGGCCTTCGGCGAACTTCGTGATGCCCACCGGCTCCAGCGGCCAGGTCATGCCGACCTTGTAGACGCGGATGCCAAGGTCGGCGCAGGCCTGCTCGTCCAGGCCGAGGTATTCCAGCGCCTGCAGAACGTCCAGGTACGACTTGCCGGTGGTGACGATGCCCAGGCGCGCGCGCGGCGAGTCGATGACGACGCGGTCGATGTTGTTCGCACGTGCGAACGCCTGCGCGGCCTTCACCGCGTACTTGTGCAGGCGCATTTCCTGGTTCATCGGCGGATCCGGCCAGCGGATGTTGAGCCCGCCTTCCGGCATCTCGAAGTCTTCCGGCAGCACGATGCGCGTGGCCATCGGGTCGACGTCGACGGAGGCCGACGATTCCACGGTTTCGGCGATCGTCTTGAAGCCCACCCAGCGACCGGTGTAGCGCGACATCGCCCAGCCGACCAGGCCCATGTCGAGGATGTCCTGCACGCCGGCCGGGTTGAGGATCGGCATCATCGCGCTGACGAATTCGTCTTCCGAACCGTGCGGCAGCGTGGACGAACGGCACGCGTGGTCGTCGGCCGCGAGCGCGAGCACGCCGCCGTACTGCGAGGTGCCGGCGGCGTTGGCGTGCTTGAACACGTCGCCGGTGCGATCCACGCCCGGGCCCTTGCCGTACCACATGCCGTACACGCCCTGCACTTTCGCGCCGGGGAACAGGTTGGTCTGCTGCGTGCCCCAGACCATCGTCGCGCCGAGGTCTTCGTTGAGGCCCGGGGTGAACTTCACGCCCGCGTTTTCGAGAAACTTGCGCGCGCGCCACAACTCGAGGTCGAAGCCGCCCAGCGGGCTGCCGCGATAACCGGAGATGAAACCCGCGGTGTTCAGGCCGAGCGCTTCGTCGCGCAGGCGCTGCATCAGCGGCAGTCGCACCAGCGCCTGCACGCCGGACAGGTAGATTCGGCCCTTCTCGCGGCTGTACTTGTGCTCGAGCGTGTAGTCGGCGTCGAGCACCGAATTGGTGAGCGCGGTGTTCGCCGAGGACGGCGAGCTGAGTTCGGCGGTGCTGGTCATGCGTGGCTCCGGCGCGATGGGGGTCGCGGGGGTGGCTGCGGGCGCCCGGCGTCGCGCCTCACGACCGAAGGCCGCGAGGCGAAATCCCGAGCAAAGACTCGGAATTGTAGCAGTTGGGCACGGTTCGGCTGCCGGGCGGGTGCCGGGAGGCGTCCAGACCTGACGCGAGGCGCCTGTTCATGCTGAACCACCCGGCGTCTGTAGCCCAGGTAAGGCGAAGCCGCACCGGGGGACGTGACCGGCCAACCCGGGTGCGCTGCGCTTACCCCGGGCTACCGGAGCAACGGACGCCTTACTCGCCGGCGATCCAGGTCCCCTGCACCTTCAGCGCGTCGTCGAGCACGACCAGATCCGCCCGATACCCCGGCGCGATCCGCCCCAGCTCCCCGCCCAGCCCGATGAATTCGGCCGGATACTGCGACGCCATCCGGCAAGCCTCCTCGAGCGGCAGGTCCAGGCGCTGCACGGTGTTGCGCACGGCCGAGGCCATGTCGAGCGCCGAACCGGCCAGCGTGCCGTCGGCCGTCGTGCACTGGCCGTCGCGGCAGATCATTTCCACGCCGTAGAGCGAGAACGCCTCGCGTTGTCCACCCACCGGCGGCATGGCATCGGTCACCAGCATCATCTTGCCGCGCGGGCGCGCGTTGATGGCCACGCGCAGTGTCGCGTCGTGCACGTGGTAGCCGTCGACGATGAGGCCGCACCACGCGTCGGGATTTTCCAGCGCCGCACCCACCGCGCCAGGCTCGCGCGAGTTCATCGGCGTCATCGCGTTGAACAGGTGCGTGATCCCGGTGATGCCGTTGGCGAACCCATCGCGCAGCTGCTCGTAAGTCGAAGCGGTGTGCCCGGCGGCGATGATCACACCGCGTTGCGCCAGCGCGCGCAGCGTGGCTGCGTCGAAACATTCCGGCGCCAACGTCACCAGCGTCACGCCGTCCTTTCCAAGCGACGCGACCAGGTCCAGTTCGGCCGCATCGGGCGTGTGGAACTTCGATGGATCGTGCACGCCCTTGCGCGCGGCGTTGAGGTACGGCCCTTCCAGGTGCACGCCGAGCACGCCCGGCACCTCCTGTGCGAGCGCCTCGCGGGTGGCGTCGATCGCGCGGCGCATCACCTCGACGTCATCGCTGATGAGCGTCGGCAGCATGCCGGTCGTGCCGAACTTGCGATGCGCGGCGGCAATGCGACGCAGGCCGTCGGCCGTCGGCTCATCGTTGAACAGCACGTCGTCGCCGCCGTTCACCTGTGTGTCGATGAAACCCGGCACGAGGTAACGGCCGGCCAGATCGACCACCTGCGCATCCTTCGGTGGCGGGCCCGGCACGACGGCGACGATGTGACCGTCCTCGACGAGGACCGTCACATCGCTTTCGAAACCACGGTCGGTGAGGATGCGGCCGTTGGTGAAGGCGAGCGTGCTCATGGCTCAGACCGTCTCCGTCACCTTGTTCAGATGCGGCGGCACGTCGGGGTTGTGCCCACGCGCAACGGCCAGCGCGTTCACCGCTTTGTAGAAGCTCTGCACCGCCAGCAGCGGCGTGCAGGCCGGATGCGGCGCCAGCGGCATCGGCAGCACGCCCTCGCGCGCGACCGCGCCCGGCCAGGTCAGCCACACCGGCGCGCCGCGCGCGCGGAACTCTTCGGCCACGGCCGCGGTGCCGCTTCCGGTGTCGTCGTCCTGCGCGAAGGCGAGCACCGGGAAGCCCGGGCCGACGATCGCCATCGGACCATGCTTCACTTCGGCCGAGGAGAACGCTTCGGCGTGCAGGCCGCAGGTTTCCTTGAACTTCAGCGCCGCTTCCTGCGCCGCGCCCAGGCCCAGGCCACGACCGACGACGAACAGGTTGCGTGCGTCCTTCAAGCCTTCGACCAACGGCGACCAGTCCACCTTCCACGCCTCGCGCAATGCATCGGGCAGCGCATCGACGGCGGCGAGCAGCTTCGCGTCGCCGCTCCAGCGCGCGGCCAGCTGCAGCAACGCGGCGAGCGAGCAGAGATAACTCTTCGTTGCCGCGACGCTCTTTTCAGGCCCGGCGCGCAGCGGAATCACGGTGTCGGCGATCTGCGCCAGCGGCGAGTCCTCCACGTTCACCAGCGCCACCACCAGCGCACCGGCGGCGCGCGCGATCTCGGCATTGCGCACCAGGTCGGGGCTCTTGCCGGACTGCGAGATCGCGACGAACAACGCGCCCTGCAGGTGCGGGCGCACCGCGTAGACCGACCCCACCGACGGCGATGCCGAGGCCGTCACCAGACCGAGCGTGGTTTCGAACAGGTACTTGCCGTAGGTGGCCGCGTGATCGGAACTTCCGCGCGCGCAGGTGACGATGAACACGGGCGGCTGCGCCTTCAGGCGCTGCACCAGTGCGTCGATGATGGGCGCGTTCGCTTCGAACTGGCGTGCGACGGCGTCTGCGGTTTGCGCCGCTTCGGCATGCATGCGCGTGCTCGTGGCGGTGAGGGTCTGCTCGCTCAAGGGATTACTCGCTCTGGAGTTCGGCGACGAAGTCGTACGCATCGCCGCGATAGAAGGATCGGGTGTATTCGACGACGCGACCGTCGTCGAGGAAGGTGCGTCGCTCGATGAACAGTCCCGGGCTGCCTTCGGGCAGGTTCATCAGCCGCGCCTGCTCGGCGTCGAAGGCGATCGCGCGCAGGCGTTGCAGCGCGCGCGTCGGGCGCAGGCCCATTTTCTGGAAGGTTTCGTACAGCGAGTTCTCGACCAACGACGGATCGGCCAGCACGGTCTGCGGCACGACCGTGCGCTCCAGCGCCAGCGCCATGTCGTCGGCGATGCGCAGCCGGTAGTAGCGCACGACCTGCGCGCCGGGCGACAGGTTCAGCGCCATCGCCTCGTCCGGCGTCACCTCGCCGACGCCGCGTTCAATGAAGCGCGATTTCGGATCCAGCCCGCGCGCGCGCAGGTCGTCGGTGAAGCTGGTGAGCTTGGAGAACGACTTGACGATGCGTTCGGAAACGAACGTGCCCGAGCCCTGGCGCTGCGTCAGCAGGCCGTCGGCGACAAGGCCGGAGATGGCCTTGCGCACGGTCACTCGGGAAAGGTCGAGCAGCTTGGTCAGTTCGCGCTCGCTGGGCAGCGCCTGGCCCGGCGTGAGTTCGCCGTTCTCGATGGCGTGCTGGAGGGTCCGGCGCAGGTGCTGGTAGGCCGGGGCGCGGCGCGCGTCGGCCTGGCGGCGGAACTCGTTGACCAGATAGTCCTGCATCCGGTAGAGAATACCAGTGAGATACCAGTTCGGGCAAACGGGACTGACCGGCGGCCAGCCGCCCGGGGGCCACATCTACGACCAAAGTCGGATCAGGCCGGGATTGGGCGGGTCCGAGGGCCGATTTCGCGCCCGCGTAACCCCAAGTCGCTGAAATTGCAGGGTCGGACCGTGGGAGCGCTATCCATCGGACCCCCGATCCGGCCTGGTCCCGCCTATTTGCACCAGTGGTATCTGACTGGTATCTTCACTGGTATGCCTGTGGTCTTCAAAACTTATCGCCGGAGCGCCTCGTGACCGCCGCCCCCATCGCGCCGATGGCGCCATTCGACCTGATCATCTTCGGCGGCACGGGCGACCTGGCCCTGCGCAAGCTGCTGCCGGCCCTGTTCCATCGCTATGTCGACGGCCAGATCGTCGCCGGCACGCGCATCTTCGGCCTGGCGCGCGACAGCCAGACGGACGATGCCTATCGCGAACGCGTCCGCGACGCTTTGCAGAAGCACCTCTCCTTCGATCTGCGCGCACCCGCCGCGCTCGAACCGTTCCTGCAGATGCTTTCCTACCGCCGCATCGACCTGCAGGCCGAGGAAGGCTGGGGCGAACTGGCCGGTGAACTGGCGGACGAATCGCGCGTGCGCGTGTTCTACCTCGCGGTCGGCCCGGACCTGTTCGGCAGCGTCGGCGCGCGCCTGCAGGCGCACGGGCTGACCGGCGCCAACACGCGCGTCGTCGTCGAGAAACCGATCGGCCACGACCGCGCCAGCGCGGCCGCCATCAACGACGCGCTCGGCCAGGTGTTCGCCGAATCGCAGATCTATCGCATCGATCATTACCTGGGCAAGGAAACGGTGCAGAACCTCACGGCGCTGCGCTTCGGCAACGCGCTGTTCGAGCCGTTGTGGCGCGCCGAGCACGTCGACCACGTGCAGATCACCGTGGCCGAAACCGTGGGCCTTGAGCGCCGCGCGAGCTACTACGACAAGTCCGGCGCGCTGCGCGACATGGTGCAGAACCACATGTTGCAGCTGCTGTGCCTGGTGGCGATGGAGCCGCCGTCCTCGCTGTCCGCCGACGCGATCCGCGACGAGAAGCTGAAGGTGCTGCACTCGCTCAAGCCCGTCGTCGACGGCGCGGCCTCGCAGGTCACCGTGCGCGGGCAGTACCGCGCCGGTGCGGTCGAAGGCCGCCCGGTGCCTGGGTACCTGGAAGAACTCGGCAGCAACGATTCGCGCACCGAAACCTTCGTCGCGCTGAAGGCCGAAGTCAGCAACTGGCGCTGGGCCGGCGTGCCGTTCTACCTGCGCACAGGCAAGCGCCTGGCCGAGCGCATGTCGGAAATCGTGCTGACCTTCCGCAAGGTGCCGCATTCGATCTTCGGCGACGAACCCGTCGCGCAGAATCAGCTCGTGATCCGCCTGCAGCCCGACGAAGGCGTGAAGCTGTGGATCGTCAACAAGATTCCGGGCCCCGGCGGCCTGCGCCTGCGCCGCGTGCCGATGGACCTGAGCTTCGCCGAGACCTTCGGCGGTCGCCAGCCGGAAGCCTACGAACGCCTGCTGATGGATGTCGTTCGCGGCAATCCGATGCTGTTCATGCGCCGCGACGAAGTGGAAGCCGCATGGGCGTGGATCGATCCGATCCTCGCCGCGTGGCAGTCCAGTGGCGATTCACCCAAGGCGTACACCGCGGGCAGCTGGGGTCCCAGCTCGGCCGTGGCCCTGATCGAACGCGACGGAAGGACGTGGCATGAGGACGCAGTCTAAGAATTCACTGGCGGAGCGTTTGACCGTGCTGACACCCGATCCGTTGCCCGTGCGCGAGCATCTTTTCGACGACAAGGCACAACTGGCGACCGCACTGGCCAAAGCCGTCGCCGCCGACCTTCGCGGCGCGATCGCCCGTCGCGGCGCCGCGCGTCTTGCGGTATCCGGCGGCACGACGCCACGCGCGTTCCTGATCGAGCTGTCGAAGCAGACGCTCGACTGGGCGCACGTCACGGTGGTGCCGGTGGATGATCGCTGGGTCGCGCCGGACCACCCGCGTTCGAATGAACGTCTGCTGCGCGAAACGCTCTTCCAGGGCGCCGCGGCGAAGGCGCAACTGCTGCCGCTGCGTCGTCCGACTTCCACGCCGGAGGCCGCGCTGCTGCCGGTGATCACGCAGGTCGCGAACGAAGCGCTGCCGCTGGATGTGGTCGTGCTGGGCATGGGCGACGACGGCCACGTCGCATCGCTGTTCCCCGACCTCGTGCGTCGCGACATCGGCCTGCAACCGCGCGGCCGCGCACCCGTGCTCGCCATCCGCAGCGCATCGGCGCCCGAACCGCGCATGACGCTCACGCTCAGTGCGATCTTCACCGCGCCGTCGCTGTACCTGCACATCGAAGGCGCGAAGAAGCGCGAAGTCCTCGACGCCGCCGCGCGCGATCCGCGTTCGACGCTGCCGATCCGTTCGGTGCTGTCCGGCGCGCCCGCGGCACCGATGCTGTACTGGAGTCCGTAAAAGCTCATGTCGAATCTGCATCCCGTCATCGCGCAGGTCACGCAGCGCATCCGCGAACGCAGCCACGATCGACGCGCCGCTTACTTGGCGCGCATCGACGCGGCCTACGGCCGTGGTCCGCATCGCGCGACGCTTTCCTGCGGCAACCTCGCGCACGGATTCGCCGCGTGCGGCAGCGACAAGGACGCGCTGCGCGGCGGCGTGTCGCCGAACCTCGCGATCGTCAACGCGTACAACGACATGCTCTCGGCGCACCAGCCGCTGGAGCGCTTCCCGTTCCTGATCAAGAACGCCGCGCGCGGCGTGGGTGCGACGGCGCAGGTCGCCGGCGGCGTGCCCGCGATGTGCGACGGCGTGACGCAGGGTCGCGCCGGCATGGAGCTGTCGCTGTTCTCGCGCGAAGTGATCGCGCTTTCCACCGCCGTCTCGCTCTCGCACGACATGTTCGACGCCGCGCTGTACCTGGGCGTGTGCGACAAGATCGTCCCGGGCCTGCTGATAGGCGCGCTGAGTTTCGGCCATTTGCCTGCGATCTTCGTTCCCGCCGGACCGATGACGTCGGGTTTGCCGAACGACGAAAAGTCGCGCGTACGCCAGCGTTACGCCGTCGGCGAAGCCACTCGCGAGGAACTGCTCGAAGCAGAAGCGCAGAGTTACCACGGCCCGGGCACGTGCACGTTCTACGGCACGGCCAATTCCAACCAGATGCTGATGGAGCTGATGGGCCTGCACCTGCCCGGCTCGAGCTTCATCAATCCCGACAACCCGCTGCGCGATGCGCTCACCGCCGAAGCCGCGCGCCGTGCCGCGCAGATCACCGCGCTGGGCGAGGACTATCGCCCGGTCGGGCGCATCATCGACGAACGCGCGATCGTCAACGGCGTCGTCGGCCTGCATGCGACGGGCGGTTCGACGAACCACCTGCTGCATTTGATCGCCATCGCCGCGGCGGCGGGCATCGAGCTGCGCCTGGAGGATTTCGACGCGTTGTCGTCGGTCGTGCCGCTGCTGGCGCGCGTGTATCCCAACGGCAGCGCCGACGTGAATCACTTCCACGCAGCGGGCGGCCTGGCCTTCATGATCGGCGAGTTGCTCGACGCCGGCCTGCTGCATGGCGACGTCGAAACCATCGCCGGCCCGGGGCTGGCGCGTTATCGCGTCGAAGCGCGCCTCGCTTCGGAACAACGCATCGAATACGTCCCGGCCACCGAACGCAGCGGCGATCCCACGGTCCTGCGTCCGGTGGCCGAGCCGTTCCGCCCCGACGGCGGCCTGCGCGTGCTGCACGGGCCGCTGGGCACGGCGGCGATCAAGGTGTCGGCCGTGCCGGAAGATCGGTGGGTCGTCGAAGCGCCTGCACGCGTGTTCTCCGACCAGTCGCAGGTGAAGGGCGCGTTCGATCGCGGCGAGCTCGATCGCGATGTCGTCGTGGTGGTGCGCTTCCAGGGCCCGCACGCGAACGGCATGCCGGAGCTGCACCAGCTCACCCCGACGCTGAGCGTGCTGCAGAAGCGCGGTCATCGCGTCGCGCTGGTGACGGACGGGCGCATGTCCGGCGCGTCCGGGCAGGTGCCGGCGGCGATCCACATCAGTCCGGAAGCGGCCGTCGGCGGGTCGCTTGCGAAGGTGCGCGATGGCGACGTGATCCGCGTCGACGCCGTCGCCGGCACGTTGCAGGTGGATGTTCCGGCCGACGAATGGGATTCGCGCGAGAACGCGACGACGGACCTCACCTCCAGCCACTTCGGCATGGGGCGCGAGCTGTTCGCAGTGTTCCGCAATGCGGCCGCGCCGGCGCATCTGGGCGGCGGGATCTTCAACCCGCCTGCGTGACGTACGACGCCTCCTCCCGCGAATGCAGGGGGAGGTCGGGAGGGCGTGCAGGTCGCAGCGGTGCCAGGCGCATTCGCTAAGGGCTTCACCCCTCCCATCCCTCCCTGCGACCGCCGGCGAGGAGAACACCAACATCAATCTGGAGAAATGAAGTGGGCCTGCTCGAATCCGTACTGCACGTGGCACCGGTGATGCCGGTGGTGGTGATCGAAGACGCCCGCCATGCCGTGTCGCTGGCGCGTGCGCTGGTGGCCGGCGGCATCCCCGCCATCGAGATCACGCTGCGCACGCGCGCCGCGCTCGACGCGGTGCGGGCGATCGCCAACGAGGTCGACGGCGCGATCGTCGGCGTCGGCACCGTGCGCAAGCCGCAGGACCTGAAGGACGCCGAAGCCGCCGGTGCGCGCTTCGCCGTATCTCCGGGCGCAACGCCGGACCTGATCGCCGCAGCGAAGGATTCCGCCCTGCCGTGGCTGCCCGGCGCGGGCACCGCGAGCGAGGCGATGACGCTGTCCGAGCACGGTTTCATCTTCCAGAAGTTCTTCCCGGCCGAAGCCGCCGGCGGCGCGCCCGCACTGCGTTCGCTGCATGGCCCGCTGCCGGAGATCCGCTTCTGCGCGACCGGCGGCATCGGCGCGCACAACGCGCGCGACTATCTGGCGACGCCGAACGTCGCCTGCGTCGGTGGTTCGTGGCTGACGCCGTCGCGCCTGGTCGCGGCGGGCGAATGGGGTGCGATCGAGGCGCTTGCGCGCGCGGCTACGCTGCTTCGCGGGTGAGGCAGGCCGCTTGCGCGGCACTGCCGTGTGCATCGCCGTGAATGCCTGACGTGACTTCTATCAGCGCAGGCTTGTGGCCCGGGCAAGCGAAGCGCGCCCGGGTCGATCCGCAGACAGCCCCCGGGTGCGCTTCGCTTACCCGGGCTACATGGGTTGCCGCGCGGCCGCGTTGGCGCTACTTCTTCAACTCGATCACCAGCGTGCGCACCGGCTTGCCGCTCTCGTTCTTCGTGTCGTGCGTGACCGGTTCGCTCCAGGCGACATCGCCGGCCTTGCGCGTTAGCTCCTTCGTCTTGCCGTCCGCGCTCGTCTGCTTCGCGGTGCCGCCAGTGAGGAAGACCACGAGCTGATCGGTCTTGTGCTCGTGCATGCCGGTGCTGGCGCCGGCGGGCATGTTCAACTCGATGACGCGGACATCGGCGTTGTCCAGCACGACCTTCGCGTTCTTGCCAGCGGTCTGGACCAGGTCCTGCGCGGGGGCGAGCGCGGGCAGCAGCAACGCGCACGCGGTAGCGCACATCACGGTGAGACGTTTCATGGGTGGAACCTCCCTGCTCATGGCGAGCGGGGGCGTCCGGCTTCAGGGCATGTCGCGGGGCATGTCGGGGAGCGTGTGTCTTGAGCTCGGCCGTCGGGCGCTCGCCAGAAGGCCCGACGAAAGGATCCCCGCGCGGGTCGGGTGGCCGCGCGGGCTTGGATGCAAACGCAGGCGGTGCGCAGGACCGGCCGCAGCCCGGCCATCCGTGGCCGTCGTTCGCCAAGCCACGCGACAGTGTCGCGTAAGCGGCTCAGCTCACCCCCGACTCCTCGATCAGCTCGTCCTCGAACTGCACGAAGCGCTGCAGGTCCAGCCGGTCCAGGCGCAGGCGCTGCGCCGCTGTGGAGAAGGCCATCGTCGCCAGGATCCGCTGCGGGTCACGCGCCCACGGGGGTACGTAGAGCGGCGGCGCGATCAGGCCGCTTTCGCGGTACGGCGCCAGTTCGATCACGTCCGCCGTGGTCAGGCGCCCGGCGAACAGCATCGGCAGCAACTCGCCACGCCCTTCCTGCAGCGCCTTGCGCACGAACACGTGCACCAGCATCACGCCTTCCAAGTATGCGCCGTCCTTCGTGAAGCACACGCTCCCACGCACGTCGCCACCGCGGAACACGCGCGCGGCGCTGCAGAAGCTTTCCTTCTCGCTCTGGCCGGCATCGAGGAAGCCCTTGAACACCTCGATGAAATCCGCGCCATCCAGCGCCTTCTTCACCATCACCACGCGCAATGCGATGCGGCGCAGGCGCGCGATGTCGAGCGCACCGGTGACGATCTCGGAGAAGGTCGCCAGCCCCTCTTGCACGCGCGTGGTGCGCGGCGCGCCGATGCCCAGCGAATGCAGATGCGGCTGATGGATGCCGTTGAGCAGCGTCGCCGTATGGATGAAGGCTTCGTGCTCGACCAGCTGGTGCAGGTCGCGTTCGGAAAACATCGCGGAAGAACGCAGCTTGATGCGGCGGCTGCCGGCGGTCGCCTTCGATGGCAGTTCCGGATCGAGCACCACCTCGACCTTGTCGTGGTGGAAGAACGGGTTGATGTGCTCGCGCAGCATCCTGGCGAAATCGTCCGCGGGAATGTCCGCCGGCACCTCGGGCAGCAGGCGGCTGTCGATGAGTTCGTCGGTGATGTTCAGCACTTCGCGCGCGCTGTCGACGTTGGTGACGTCCTGGCTGCGATAGCGGAAATCCGGCCGGCCGTAGAGCAGCGCCGAGCAGCGCGTGAACTCCGGCGAGCCGATCGCGCCGAGCATCCGCGCGGCGACGTTGTAGCTCCATGCGGTCTTGTAGAGCCAGCGACCGACGGGGTGGCGGCGGTCGATTTCACGCATCAGCGTGCTCAGGCCGTCGATGGTCGCCGACAGATCGACCGGTGCCGTGGTCGGCTGCGGCAACTCCGGTTTGCCCTGGCGCCACTGCTCCAGGAACTTCGTCTCCAGCGACGCGGGCCAGCCGATCGCCTTGAGCACGCAGACCTTGCGGCCCAGCTGGACCAGCGCCTGGTCCTGTTCCAGCAACCGGGCGATCCCCGGCTCATCCAGCACGGAAGGCTTCAGACTCGCGTTCATGGTCGACCCCGATATCGATGCGCCCGGCTGGGTAGAAAAGCACCGGGATCGTTTCGTGGCCGTGAGAATGGGGGGCTGGTGGCCAGGCCTTTGGGGAAGGCAGCCACGAAGTGGCCGTCGTACAGCCCCTCTCCCATCGGGAGAGGGATTGGGGTGAGGGGCAACGAGGCCATATCGCTCGCGTTCGCAGTGCGGTGCCGCACTGCTTTCTTGCCGCTACGCCTTCGTTGCCCCTCATCCACCCGTCGGGCACCTTCTCCCGAAGGGAGAAGGAAGGGCTCGGCAGCTGGCGCCTCTACGTCTTCGGCCGCGGCGGCGCGGTCGACCCGCGTACCACCAGCTCCGGGCTGAAGCCTTCGTTCGGCGCCGCCTTGGGCGCATGTTCACGAATTTCCTGCAGCAGCCGGTGCGCGGCGTGGCGCGCGATTTCCTGCGTCGCCTGCTTCGCCGTGGTCAGTGCCGGCCAACTCTGCTTGGAGAACGGGCTGTCCTCGAAACCGGCGATGGACAGGTCGTATGGCACGTTCATGCCGCTGGATTTGGCCGCCGCCAGCACGCCGGCGGCGATTTCGTCGTTGCTGCCGAAGATCGCGGTCGGGCGATCGGTCAGCGCGAACAGGCGGCGCGCGCCACGGAAACCATCGTCGAAGGAGTAATCGCCCTCGACCACCAGGTCCGCGTCCAGCGGGATGCCGTACTCGCGCAGGGCGTCCTCGTAGCCCTTGTAGCGCTCCCAGGACGAGCCGTGCGACTTGCCGCCCCACAGGAAACCGATGCGGCTGTGGCCCAGCTGGATCAGGTGCTCGGTGATGTCGTAGGCCGCGTCGCGGTCGTCGACGTAGACGCAGGCGCTGCCATCCTGAGGGTCGGCCGCGGCCGACACGATGCGCACCAGGTTCACGCCGTGCGCCACCAGTTCGGTCACCAGCTCGTTGCGTTCGGACATCGGCGGCGCCAGCACGAGGCCGGCCAGGCGCGAGTGCTGCACCAACTCGATGAGCTCGCTCGCCAGATTCGGCGAGGACGAATCGCAGGGATGGATCTGCAGGCCGTAGCCGGTCTCGCGGCACACCGACAGCACGCCGTTCTGCACGGCGATGACGTAGTACGGGTTCGGGTTGTCGTACACCAGGCCCAGCGCGTACGGCTGCGCGCTGCGCAGGCTGCGCGCCGACGGATCGGGCTGGTAGCCCAGTTCGGCGATGGCC
>Ga0209676_1001000_pt1 | contig 33227 bp, 37 predicted proteins | sample AraplaCvi_mLB_r2_FD_184282 | JGI IMG/M metagenome (GOLD analysis project Ga0209676, IMG submission 184282) | Arabidopsis root microbial communities from North Carolina, USA - plate scrape MF_Cvi_mLB_r2 (SPAdes) (version 2) | ecosystem: Host-associated > Plants > Roots > Endosphere | place: USA... | reverse complement strand
GCGCAGGGCCTCGAAGAGCGCCTCGCGCTCGAGCGCGACGAGTTGCGCCTCGCCGAAGAGCTCCAGGCAGGCCTGATGGGTCCAGCTGCCGGCCGGCCCCAGGTAGCCGATGCGGGCGGCGGCCGCGGTGCAGATGCTCATGGACAGCATGGTAATGACGGCGACGCAGCGGGGAGGAATTTTCATGGTCGAAGCGAGGGCGGGGAAGCGAGGGACAGGCACGGCGCGATGATCCCGACGGGGCGCGCCACATGCAACGCTTGCGTCTCAGGCACTGCGCGCACAACGCCACGCCCCGCCCTGTCGAGTGCCAAGCTCATCGGCGTTGCATAGCGCGCAACCAATGGCCAACCCGGATGCGCGCCGCGGCAGGGTGCGCCGAGGGCCGTCGAGGGAGGGAGACGGCAGGCAGCCCGGCGTGCTCTTCGCAGCCACGCGTGGATGGCACGTGATCGTTGCCAGCACGTTCGGGTGCATCCCGCAGGGGTTGCGTGGGGCCGACAGGCCGCAGGCGCGATCTCGACGCACGGACTGGGCCATCGGCGGCGGGCTCGATGAGCGCACGGGCGAACCGGTGCACCCTGCTCTTGGTCAGGCATCGCGCGCCTCGATTGGGCGGGCCATCAAAACCGTGGCCGATCGGGGCTCATGCCGCATCGAAAACAGGACGACGTCCCCTTGGCGGTGCGTGCAGAGCATCGCATCGCGATCCGCGCCCATTCCCGCCGAGCGGGGAAGACCAAGGCCAGGCACTCTGGCGTGCCTGCCCGGCTTGAAAGCGAAACCTCGCACTTCGGGTTCACGAGCCGCCCCGCGCGCCACGGCCTGATCGTGCTGCAGGTGGGTCTTGGTCGTCAGCCCGGGCACACCGATTGCCGGAGAGCCCAAGGAGCCAATCCTGGCAGGGAGGGAAGCGATGCAGACGAGCCCGGGCCTCGCTCCCGTGCACTCCACAGGGATGCGCTTCGTGATGTTCTGCCATTCCCTCGTTTCCGACTGGAACCATGGCAGCGCGCACTTTCTGCGCGGCGTGTGCAGCGAACTGCTCGCGCGCGGACATGCGGTGGCCGTGTACGAGCCGCGGCAGGGCTGGAGCCGCGCCAACCTGAAGGCAGCGCACGGGCGCGCGCCGTTCGCCGATTTCTCGCGCTTCTATCCGGAGCTCTCGAGCACGACGTACGACCGCGCAAGGCTCGACTTGGGTGCCGTGCTCGACGGGGCCGACGTGGTGCTGGTCCACGAATGGACAGATCCCGCTGTGATCCGCCGCATCGGGCTGCACCGCCGCGACAGCGGCCGCTACCGGCTGCTGTTTCACGACACGCACCACCGCCCGGTGACCGATGCACGCGCCATGGCGGCTTGCGACCTGTCCCACTACGACGGCGTCCTCGCGCTGGGCAACGTGGTGCGCGACCTCTACCGGGCGCAAGGCTGGGCGCAGCGTGCATGGACCTGGCATGAAGCGGCCGATGTGCGGCGGTTCCGCCCGATGCCGGGAGCCGGAGAGGCCAAAGCCCGCCGCGGCGAACTCGTGTGGATCGGCAACTGGGGGGACCCGCAGCGCGCCGCGGAGATCGAGGAGTTCGTGCTCGGGCCGGTGCAGCGCCTGCAGATCAGGGCCCGCATCCACGGCGTGCGCTATTCCGATCGCGCGCTCTTTCGCCTTGATTCGGCGGGCGCGGACTTCGCGGGATGGCTGCCCAACTTCAAGATGCCCGCCGTGTTCGCGCGCCATGCGGTGACGGTCCATGTGCCACGCCAGCCGTTTGCGAATGCCCTGCCCGGCGTTCCCACGATGCGCATGTTCGAGGCGCTCGCCTGCGGCATTCCCCTGGTCAGCGGGCCGTGGGAGGACGTCGAGGGTCTGTTCACGCCGGGGCACGACCATTTGGTGGCGCGCAACGGCGACGCCATGCAGCGGCACCTGCGCGATGTGCTCGAAGATCCCGCGCTGGCCCGCTCGCTGGCCGCGCACGGCCTCGCCACGGTGCGCGCACGCCATACCTGCGCCCATCGCGTGGACGAGCTCCTCGCCATCCTCGCGAGCATGGCGCCCGGGGCCACGAAAGGATAAGGCCCTGCGGAGGCCGCCGGCATTGCGAGGACGGGCTCGGGCAACACCACGCGCGCCTGAGGACCGCTCCCACATCGCAGGCGAGCCACCAGCGAAATAGACATGATGTCCAGGCCGCAAGACCCGCGCAAAGGCCTGCGGCAGGACCTGCGAGACGACGGCCATGCGACAGGGGCCGACAGCCCACCACTCGACGACGGCGTGGGCGCCCGACGTTCATCCGCACGGCGGATCAGCAGCTTCTGCGGCAAATTCTTCCGGTCGATGGAAGGACTGGCAGCCGAAGCAGGCGCACATTCTCGGTCGTTCCGCGAAGCCTCCGCCAGCACCCCGCCCGGTCCAGGCGGCCCCGATCGTCAACCCGCATCCGCAGCGTTCATCACGCCGGTGGAAGGGCCTGCCGCCCTCAGCGCCTGAACGATGTGCCGGCAAAGGACGACAGGGAGGGCTTTCGACGAGGGACCGATGCAGCGGCAATCGGTGTGCCCGGCATCGTGCGGCATGGCCGGAGCAAAGAAGGAAAGAAAGAAGCAAAGAAAAAGCGCCGCTTCGTGCTCGACGAAGCGGCGCAACGAGCCCTAGCGCAGCATCAATGCGCTGGCCCCACCACCGCCTGCAGCCGTTCGATCACGCCGGGCTCGACAAAGACGCACGGCACTTCGGGTGCCAGCGCCACGTCGATCGCCCGGGCCAGCGCCTCGCGCTTCAGGTGCACGAGTCGCCCCGTGCGCCAGGCCTGCTCTGGCTTCATGCGGTTCTGATCGGCCGGCACCCCGCTGCGCTCGGGGTCGCATTCGATGAGCGCGACGAAGCCCTCGTCGAAGAGTTGGCGGTGCGGCTCGCAAAGGCCCCAGCCCGTCACTGTGTGGCGCTGCATGCGCTGGCGCAGGCGCCCGTCGAGCAGGATGCCGCCGGTGTCGAAGCTCAGGCCGCATACCAGGCAGAGGTGGCGTTCCAGCGAAACATGTGATTTCTCGTTCATGACGATCTCCGGTTGTCCGGGCGGAATTGCCCGCCGCCGGGACCGCACGGCGCAGCGCAGCAGTCAGGGGTCGGCGACGGCCGCCAGCGCCGCAACGCGGCGCGCAGCCCTTGACGGCGAGAACGCCGTGCAACGCTGAAGGCTCCCGCAAGATCGCCCTTCCCGTCCTCCCTCTTCCCCCCGTCCTCCGGCTTCCCGGCGACGCCCGCACCTGAGCAGACCCAGGCGGATGCACGCACCGCATGCCCCACCAGGACCGGATCGCTTCAAGGGGGAAATGCCAAGCCATTCTTCTTGAAGAATGGCTAAAATGGCTAATCACTTTTACCCGAGTCCGTCATGCAAGTCAGTGCCACCGATGCCAAGAATCGATTTGGCTACTACCTGGGTCAGGCCGAGCGCGAGCCCGTGCAGGTCATGAAGAACGACCGCGTTGCGGTGGTGATGGTCTCGGCTGCCCGTTACGCCGAACTCGAGGCACTCGAACGGACGAAGACGCTCGGCCAGCGCAAGCGCGAATTCAACGAGAGTTATGCGGAGTGGATTGCCGCCCAGAACGAGCTTGTCGAGCGCGTAGGTGTTTTCGGCGAGGACTACCGTCCCTGGTGATTGCACGATGGCCCAGTTCGACGTCTATGCCAACCCCTCCAAGACCCAGCGCGGCGAGATTCCCTGGATGGTGGACATCCAGAGCGAGATCCTCGACAAGCTCCCGACCCGCCTCGTGATGCCGTTGGCACTGCGTGCCCATATGCCGGGGGCGATGCCGCGGTCGCTCTGTCCGACCATCGGCTGGAACGGTGTGATGCTGGTGGCATTGCCCCATCTGGCTGCGCCCTTTCGGGTCAAGGATCTGGGCTCTGTCCAGGGCAACTTGCGATCTCAGGCCAGCGACTTCGTGGCCGCGCTCGATGCAGTGATCAGCGGAATCTGAGTCGAATCTCCGGCACGACGCTTCCAGCGCGCCGCGCCCGTGCCCGCGCCTGCGCCCAAGCGAACACCGCACGATCTCGGCGAGCGCTGAAACGACCGGCAGCAACCACGAGCTACCGGTCGGCATCGAGCCAGGCATTTCGAAAGGGCATATCGCGTGCCCCCGCTCACCATTGGATTGCCAGTCAGGAGTTTTCGCAGCGGCAAATCGGCAGGCAGCAGCAAACGCCCGCACAAGACCCGGCACGCCGCAGATCAACAAGGCGAACTGACTGCTTAAATAAGGTACTGGATCACTAGCCGGGTCACTTCGTCGATGAAGGTCTCCACCCTGTCATCCGTAAGAAGCTCCGGCTGATGCGACACCGCGCCATGCGCCAGGGTCTGCACGGTCGACACGCAGACGAAGGTGGCCAGCCCCAGGTCTAGGTGTGAAGTTTCAAAAGGTTGTTGCGGGTGTTCACCCGGAGCATTCGGCTCGGACGGGAAAGTCACGTCCAGAAAAGGCCTCGCAGTCGCGAGGTTTTTTTGCTTTCAGCCGAGGCCTTGTCCGCCGTCCATTTGGATTTTCTACTCGAGGGCGGTACAAGCTGAACTCCTAAGCAGCCCATAGCCCGCACGGCTTCGCCGCGCGGGCTTTTTTCATTTCTTAAACCTCGGCCATCGGTCGAGGTTTTTTTCGCCCGCAAGGGCGCTTTCCCCCGTGGACCACACCATGCGCAAGCTTCAATAACTGCTGGAGTGGATCTTCGTGATGATCGATCTCTACGATCTGATCGACACGCTGATCAACTTCATCAAGAACTTGTTCTGACGCACGGCCAATCGTCCTGACTTAGCCCTTGCAGGTCAGGCTGACATTGCCCCCAATGTCGGCCAAGGCCCAGACTCGCCCCAAATTTCATCAAATTTGGGGGCGACGCATTGTCTGGCGATAGGCACCGAACATCCAAAGAAGCCATCCATCCATGCCAAGCTGGGTGACGCCAAGCAAAATCGTCGTCGTGGTTCTTCTCCGCACCTGAGGATGCGCTCAGATCAGATGCTGCGCAGGTTCACGCGCTTCGACAGCGCTTCGGCGCTCTCGCGCCGCTCGCTGTAGCGGTCCACGAGATAGCCCGCGCAGTCACGCGTGAGCAGCGTGAACTTGACCAGTTCCTCCATCACGTCGACCACGCGCTCGTAGTAGGGCGATGGCTTCATGCGTCCAGCGTCGTCGAACTCCATGAAGGCCTTGGCCACCGACGATTGGTTGGGGATGGTGAGCATGCGCATCCAGCGGCCGAGCACGCGCATCTGGTTCACGGCGTTGAAGGACTGCGAACCACCTGACACCTCCATCACCGCGAGCGTCTTGCCCTGCGTGGGCCGCACCGATCCGATGGACAGTGGAATCCAGTCGATCTGCGCCTTCATGATGCCGGTCATGGCGCCATGGCGTTCGGGCGAGGTCCAGACCATGCCCTCGGACCACTGCACGAGTTCGCGCAGCTCCGCCACCTTGGGATGGTCCTCGGGTTCCGCGTCCGGCAGCGGCAGGCCCCGCGGGTCGAAGACCCGTGTCTCGGCGCCGAGTGCGCGAAGCAGCCGCGCAGCCTCCTCGGTCAGCAGGCGGCTGTAGGAGCGCTCGCGGACCGAGCCGTACAGCAGCAGGATGCGCGGCGCATGCGCAGAGCGCTCCGACGGGAAGAGTCGCTGCGGATCGGCCCGTTCGAACAGGGTCTCGTCGACGTTCGGCAGCTCACGACTCATACCAACCCCGCGACGAATTCACGACCTTGACCACCGCCAGCATGATCGGCACTTCGATCAGCACGCCGACCACGGTCGCCAGCGCCGCCCCCGAGTGGAAGCCGAAGAGGCTGATCGCAGCGGCCACGGCCAGCTCGAAGAAGTTGGATGCGCCGATCAGCGCGGAGGGGCACGCAATGCTGTGCTTCTCGCCGAGCTTGCGGTTGAGCCAGTAGGCCAGGCCGGAATTCAGCACCACCTGGATCAGGATCGGCACCGCGAGCATCGCGATCACCAGCGGCTGCCTGATGATGGCTTCGCCCTGGAAGGCGAACAGCAGCACAAGCGTGAGCAGTAGCGCAGCGATCGACCAAGGCCCGATGCGGTGCATGGCCCGCTCGAAAGCTGCAGGTCCGTCCTTCAGCAGCCGCTTGCGCAGCAGCTGCGCGAAGATCACCGGCAGCACGATGTACAGCCCCACCGAGGTGATGAGCGTGTCCCAGGGCACCGTGATGGCCGACAGGCCCAGCAGCAGGCCGACAATGGGCGCGAAGGCGAACACCATGATGGCGTCGTTCAGCGCGACCTGCGACAGCGTGAAGACCGGATCGCCACAGGTCAGCCGGCTCCAGACGAAGACCATCGCCGTGCAGGGCGCGGCAGCCAGCAGGATCAGGCCGGCAACGTAGCTGTCGAGCTGGTCGGCCGGCAGGAAGCCGGCGAAGACCTGGCGCACAAAGAGCCATGCCAAGAAGGCCATGGAGAACGGCTTCACCGCCCAGTTGATGAACAGCGTCACGCCGATGCCGCGCCAGTGGTTCTTCACCTGCGCGAGCGCCGCGAAATCGACGCGCAGCAGCATCGGGATGATCACCACCCAGATCAGCACGCCCACCGGGATGTTGACCTTGGCGACCTCCAGACGGCCGACTGCCTGGAACGCGGCCGGAAACAGTTGCCCCAACGTGATGCCGGCGACGATGCAGAGGAACACCCACACCGTCAGGTAGCGCTCGAACACGCTCATGGGGGCCGCCTTGACGGGCTGACTTTGGATCACAGCGCTCATGGTGTCAGTTCGCCGAAATGCGCTTCAGGCGCTCCTGCAGCTCGGCATCGCTCATCGCCTCCGGGTTGTCGAGCGCGAGCAGCTGCAGCATGCGATAGGAGATCGCCTGGCGCGTCAGCTCGAAGGCCTGGCGCTTGGCGGCATCGCCGCCGTCGGTGTTCGACGGGTCCGGGTAGCCCCAATGCACCTTGACGCGCGTGCCGGGCCAGTACGGGCAGGCTTCCTGCGCCGCGCTGTCGCACACCGTGATCACCACGTGCATGGGCGGCGTGGCGAACTCGTCCCAGCTCTTGCTGCGAAAGCCCTCGGTGTTCACGCCGGCGGCCTGCAGCACCTCGATGGCGAAGGGGTTGATTCGTCCGCTGGGCGCGCTGCCAGCACTGAACGCCTTCACGTCCTTGCCGAGCTTGTGGGCCCAGTGGTTGAGCATGCCCTCGGCCAGCACGCTACGGGCCGAGTTGTGGGTGCAGAGGATGAGGACGTTGAGCGTCATTGCGATGCCTTTTGAACCTTGCCGATGTCGCGGATCTCGCGCTGGATGGCCATCGTGTCGAGCCGGGCCAGCGGCAGGGCCAGCATCAGCTCGATCCGGCGCTTGAGCGCGAGAGCCGTGTCCACGAACTGGCGTTCGGTGGCTGCTTCCGTGCCGGCGAAGGCCGCCGGGTCCGCCACACCCCATTGCGCGGTCATGGGCTGGCCGGGCCACACCGGGCAGACCTCGCCTGCGGCCTTGTCGCAGACGGTGAGCACGAAGTCCATCTCGGGCGCGTCCGGCTTTGCGAACTCGTCCCAGTTCTTGCTGCGATAGCCGGTGGCCGGCAGATGCATCTTGTCGAGCGTGAGCAGCGCGTAGGCGTTGACCTTGCCGGCCGGGTGGCTGCCCGCGGAATAGGCCTTGAATCGCCCTTTGCCCAGGTGGTTGAGCAGGCCCTCGGCCATGATGGAACGCGCGGAATTGCCCGTGCAGATGAAGAGCACGTTGTAGGTCTTGTCAGTCATGACGGTGTTGCCCAGTAGGGCGAGTTAGGGGATGTCTTTGAACATGCAGACCGCGGAGGCCGGGCACAGGCTCTTGAACTCGCTGCTCGCCTGCACGGACGCCGGCAGCGCCGTGCGATCACAGCGCTTGAAGCCGCGCGCCTCGAAGAAAGGCTCTGCGGTGGTTGTCAGGATGCAGAGGCGATGCACGCCTTTCGATGCAGCGAAGGCCTCCATGGTCTGCAGCGCCTGGTCGCCCATGCCGTTGCCACGCGCGTCGGCGCGAACCGCGAGGGAACGCAGCAAGGCGGTGTCGCCGAATCGCTCCAGGCCGACACAGGCCACGATCCCTTCGTCACCGACCCGGCTGACGAAGAAGGCATCCATGTGCTCTTCCCGCAGATCGGACTCCGGAAGGCCCGCATCCCTGAGGAGGGCCCGCACGGGCGGCAAAGAGGCCGCCTCGGCGCGAACGAACAGCGATCTGACCAGCGATTCAGAGGGATCTTTGGGCATGGTTCAGCCCTCAGCAGCAGGCGACCTTGGCCTTGACGGCCACGTTCACCGGGACGCCTCGGACGACAGCGGGTGCACAGCAGGCGGACTCGGCTTCCGCAGCGGGCCTGGACTGACCGTAGACCGGGACCGTGCCGTCCAAGGTCTTGAAGTGCTCCCATGCGATGCCCTGCGGATCGGTGACCCAGTGCTTCTCGCTGCGCGCGTAGCAGCACACGGTCTCTCCTTCGTCGAGCAGCGTGCGATCGGCGGCCTGGCCGCGAGCCTTCAGCTCGGCGAGCTCTTCGTCATCCTCGGCCTGAATGCCCAGATGGTCGATGCCGTTGCTGTGCCCGACCGTGGAGATCGCGAAGTTGACGCGCGGGTCGTCGAGCATCCACTTCGCATAGTCGGCCTCGACCCGCAACGGGGGCATCGCGAAGAGGTTGGAGTAGAAGGCGATGCTCCTGGCCAGATCGTCGACGTGAAGATGGACATGAAAGCGCTTCATGAGGGTTCTCCTTCAGCATGCACAGGCGGTGGTGCTGGCGGGCAGGCAAGCTTCGCCCTGGCAGCAGTTCTCGGTGAGGTAGCCCAGCAGCGCGTTCATCTGCTCGAACACCGCGCGATAGATCAGGTTGCGGCCGTCGCGCTCCTGGCTGACCAGGCCGGCGTGCACCAACTCCTTGAGGTGGAACGACAGGCTCGTCGGGGCCACTTCGAGCCGCTCTGCGAGCACCCCTGGCGTGAGGCCGGCCGGACCGGCAACCACCAGCGCACGAAAGACCTGCAGCCGAACAGGTTGGGCCAGAGCGGCCAAGGCCTGGATGACATTCTTTTCTTCCATGATTCAATAATAGTTGAATCATGGAATAATTTCAACGCAGCCGCTGAATGCCTTCGTCTGGCACTTGGCTGACGAGCACCTCGGTGAAGCTCACTTTCCGCCGTATCGGTTCGGTCGGCAGCGCTACACCCCGCGTCCATAGGTCCGCCGGCATTCCCTTCATCGCTGCCTGAGCGCGCTTCTCGTGGTCATGTCGCTGCTGATGCCGCAGCGGGCATCGGTGAGTCATGCGTGCCCGCGGCACGCCCGACACCGACTCGATGGCGCAACCGGAGGCTGCACGCTGGCTCCTGCATGCGTACGCGTCAAGCTTGCCGAATCGGGCCGCTCGGATCGCCATGAGCATCGTTGCGCACGCCTCTCAGGCGCAGCGCGTTGGCAATGACCGAGGCCGAGCTCAGACTCATCGCGAGCGCCGCGATCATCGGCGACAGCAGCCATCCGGTGAACGGGAACAGCACGCCGGCGGCCAGCGGCACGCCGAGGGCGTTGTAGAGGAAGGCGAAGCCGAGGTTCTGCTTCATGTTGGCAATGGTCTGCTCGGAGATGAGCCGTGCCTGAGCAATGCCCCGCAGATCTCCCTTGACCAGCGTCACCTGGGCACTGTTCATCGCGACGTCCGTGCCGGTTCCCATGGCCACGCCCACGTCGGCCTTGGCGAGCGCAGGCGCATCGTTGATGCCGTCGCCGGCCATGGCGACGAAGTGCCCTTCGCGCTGCAGTTTCTCGACCAACGCGAGCTTGTCGGCCGGCTTGACCTCGCCGTGGACCTCGTCGATGCCCAGCTTCGCCGCGACCGATCGCGCCGTGATCAAGCCATCGCCGGTCGCCATGATGACCCGCATGCCCGAGGCCTTGAGTGCCGCCAGCGCCTCCACGGTGGTGGCCTTGACCGGGTCGGACACCGCGAGCAGGCCGGCCGGCTTGCCCTCCACCGCGAGAAACATGACGCTGGCGCCGCCTTCGCGCATCGCATCGGCGGAGGCTTTCAACTCGGCGACCGAAACGCCCGACTGGGCCATCAACGCGGTGTTGCCGAGCGCCACCAGCCTGCCTCCCACCTTGCCGCTCACACCGATACCGCTGTCGGATTCGAAGTCCTCGGGTGCCGCAAGCGCGAGATGGCGCTCGCGCGCCGCGCGCACGAGGGCGTCCGCCAGCGGGTGCTCGCTGCCCTGGTCCAGACTGGCCGCAAGGCGCAGGACCTCGTCCTCGGTGAAGCCGGCCGAAGCCACCGCGCGCTCGAAGCGAGGTCGGCCTTCCGTCAGCGTCCCCGTCTTGTCCACAATGAGCGCATCCACCTTGCGGAAATTCTCGATCGCGGCGGCATCGCGGAACAGCACACCCTGCGTGGCCGCCTTGCCGGTGGCCACCATGATCGACATCGGCGTGGCCAGACCCAGGGCGCAAGGACAGGCGATGATGAGCACCGCCACGGCGTTGATCAGCCCATAGACCCAGCTCGGCTGCGGGCCGAAGAGCCCCCAGGCGAGGAACGTCAGCGCGGCCGCCGCGATGACGGCCATGACGAAATAGCCGGCGACACGGTCCGCCATCCGCTGCATCGGCGCTCTGGAGCGCTGGGCCTGCGCGACCATCTGCACGATGCTCGCGAGCACGGTTTGCGAGCCAACCTTTTCCGACTGCATCACCAGCGCGCCATTCGTGTTCAGCGTTGCGCCGATGAGCTTGTCGCCCACCCGCTTGCTCACAGGCAGTGGCTCGCCCGTCAACATGGACTCGTCGACAGCGCTGCTGCCTTCGACAACCAGCCCATCCACGGGCACCTTCTCTCCGGGGCGCACCCGCAGCCTGTCGCCGACGTGCACCTGTCCGACGGGCACATCCTCCTCCGCGCCGTCGGGGCCGATGCGACGTGCCGTCTTCGGCGCCAGGCCCAGCAGCGACTTGATGGCCGCGGAGGTCTGAGACCGCGCCTTGAGCTCCAGGAGCTGGCCCAGCAAGGTCAGCGAAATGATCACTGCGGCGGCCTCGAAATACACCGCCACGCGCCCCATCGAAACGAACGAGGCAGGAAATACGTGCGGCGCGACCGTCGCGACGACGCTGTAGACGAATGCCGCGGCTGTGCCCAGGCCGATCAGCGTCCACATGTTGGGGCTGCGGTTCGTCACGGATTGCACCGCGCGCTGGAAAAAGGGCCACCCCGCCCACAGGACGATCGGCAAGGTGAGCACCAGCTCGATCCAGCTCTGCGTCTGCATTTCGAACCAGTGCAGACGATGGCCCGCCATTGCAAGTACCGTGACGACGACCGTCAGCGGCAGGGTCCAGAGGAAGCGCCGCTTGAAATCGCGCAGTTCAGGGTCCTGCGCTTCGTCCAGCGTCGGCAGCTCGGGTTCCAGCGTCATGCCGCACTTGGGGCAATTGCCCGGATGATCCTGCCGGACCTCAGGATGCATGGGACAGGTATAGACCGTACCGGCTGCATCTGCCGCCGTGGTGGACGCCGCCGTCGGCACCGCCTCATCGTGCGCTGCCGCAGGATGCTCGTGCGGGTGATGATCGTGGTGATGATCGCGGTGATGGGGAGGCTGTCCTTGGGATGTCTCGTTCATTCAAGCTCTCCAGGCAAGAAGGGGGATATGGCAGGCTGGCGGCACGAAGCCAGTCACTTTGGGGGGTATCCCGCTTGCGTCAAAGCTGCGATCACGCTGGCGCGGTCCTCCCGAGTTTCGACGCGGACGGTCTGCCCAGGTATATCGATTTCGACCCGCGCTTGCACGTCAAGCTTCTTGAGCGCTTGAGTGACTCGACCGGCGCAGCCGCCGCAGGTCATGGACTGGATTTCGAACTCCTGCATGGAAGACTCCTTCGTTGATGGGGGGCCGTCCAGTCTCCAGGTTGACACGATGTCAAGGTCAAGGGGGGAGACGTCCGCAATTTCTCGCGGGGAGGAAACTCGGGCTCGCACGTCGAACACAACCATCCGTCCTGGTCAACCATCTTGGTCGACACCGCTAATGACGGCCTGGTCGGATCTGGGACAGCGGCAACCGACCACCAGCGGCCCAAGTACAGAGGCTAGGTCGATACCGGCCCCGTCGTGAGCAGCAGATCGCTACCGAATAGCGCCGCCGATCACCCGGTCCCGTCCATCTGGAAAGAAGTCCAGGCCCATGCGGGCGGATTTGTCAATCCGCGTTCGTGGTATCCATTGCCTGCGGATTGACACCAGACTTCGCCTTCAACCATCAGAGGAGAGGTCATGCTGATATTCACGAATCGGGTGATGCGCAACAGCGCGAGTGAGACCGCGTTCGGGACGGGCTTCCCACAGGGGTCGCCGCAACTCGGCATGGCCACGGTGGCCGGCCCCTCTGGAAATGCATGGGCCGTCTCCGGGGCGGTCCCCGACATCAGCGACGACCAGGCCCTGGCTTCGTTGGTGCCTCTGTTCAACGGCGCGAAACCTGTTCTTGCATACATTCACGGCAACAACAACACGCCCGCCAAGTGCTTCAAGCGGTGCGATGCCTTGCAGAAGCTCTATGGTGTCGAGGTCATCGGATTTTCATGGCCGTCCGAGGGGTACTCGGCCGACGGCTCGGTGGTGACCGGCGTGATGCCGACCGAAGTCGATGGCGACGAAAACGAGCTCGCGCAAGTGACGTCGAGCAACCGGGGTGAAGGGGTGATCCGCTCGAAGATCAACCGCTATCACCAGGCGACGCTGAACGGCAAGCACTCCGGTGATGCGTTGGCACGGTTTCTCCGGTTGCTCGCAACCGCCAGGCTCTATGCCAATGCGCAGCCCTTCACGCTGGCGGCCCACAGCCTGGGCGCGCAGTACCTCGAATACACACTGGACCTTCCGGGCGCAAGCGAGTCGGCCTCCACGGCCCAGAACATCCTGCTGCTCGCGCCGTGTGTGCGCTCGAGTGGACATCGCAACTGGCTGGTCAAGATGCGCCCCAAGGGCCAGCTCTTCGTCACCTTCAATCATGGCGACTCGGTCCTGGCCGCAGCGAGCATCGCCGACAACGGCTCGGGGCCAAAGCTCGGCACAGACCCCACCACCGATCTGCTGCGAGTGCCCTACATGCGCTATGTCAGCTGCACCAACGCAGCGAAGGACGTCGGAGGCCACGGCTATTTCGTCGCCGACAAGATGCCCAAGGCGATGAAGAAGGTGTTCAAACGCATCTTCAGCGCCAGGCCGGATCTGGAACCAGGGGAGATCGACCGCGACGTCTACGGTATGAAAGGCGATGAAGACGGCTTGACGAAATACTTCAACGCGCCGTGATGGGCCTGGGCTTTATGGCGCCATGCCCGTCACCGAACGACGGCATTGGGCCTCGCATCAAGAGCCGCGAAAAGACGGTATGAGTTGCTGCAGTGGGGCGGCTTCCTTCGCCTCACCTCCGACCGGTGCCGTAGCGCACGCCGTCATTTTTTCCGCTGGCAGTGCTCGCCGCGCCCACTATCGGGACGTGCGATGAGGCAGCGTCATCGCGTGATCGCGGGCGTTGGCCGAGGAGACGACTACCGGCAACAGCGGCGCGATCTTCTTGAACAGCGCGGCGCTGATCTCTTTGTTCTTGTTTCGACCCACGCAGCGTCATCCGGCGATCAGGGGTTTGGCGCCGACATCGTTTTGTTAACCGCTCTAGACTTGAAGGTCGGACACCACGCGCGAACACCAGGCCGGCATCTTCAATTCGCGGGTGCCACAGGATGCTCAAGAAGCACGCTCGGCACCGTGCTCCTCTCCTTTTTTCGGAAACAAACAACATGTGCAATCGCGTCCTCCAGGTCGCTGCGGCAGCAGTGGCCTTCCTTTTTTCAGCGCCCTTCGCGACCGCGCATGAGTTGTGCACACTGATCGCAGATGCCGATTCCGGCAAGCTCGTTCTGCAGCGCGGCCCCGCCTGTTCCGAGCGCGTGACACCTGCCTCGACTTTCAAGCTCGCCATCAGCCTCATGGGATATGACGCAGGCGTGCTGAAGGACGCTGCACAGCCTGCCTTGCCGTATCAGGCGGGATATCCGGATTGGGGCGGCGATGCCTGGCGGCGGGACATCACGCCGACAACGTGGATCAGGGACTCCGTCTTCTGGTACTCACAGCAGGTTGTGAAGCGAATGGGGCAGGAGCGCTTCGCGCAATATGTGAAGGCTTTTCAGTATGGCAATGCAGATGTCTCTGCCGTGCCGGTCGATGACCCCGGGCAGAGCGGCGTCTGGGTGATGAGTTCGCTGCGCATCTCCCCCGAGGAACAGCTTGCGTTCGTGCGCAAGATCGTGCGCCGCCAGTTGCCGGTGAGTGCGCATGCCTTCGACATGACCGCACTCATCTCGAACTACGGCGCCCCGATCGACGGCTGGGCCGTGCATGGCAAGACGGGCACCGGGTCGCCAGGCAGCGACAACCGCTATGACGCGAGCCGCGCTTATGGCTGGTACGTCGGCTGGGCTACCAAGGGCGCGCGAAGGCTGGCGTTTGCACGCCTGATCCAGGATGAGCAAGCCCTCAAGCCCAACGCGGGCCTGCGTGCGCGCGACGAGCTGCTTCGGCTTCTGCCAACCGTTGACGATTGAGGCGGGCATCGCCATGAGCGCATTGCGTCGCGCACTTGCCGCGCTTCTCGTCCTTCTCGGTTCGTCCTGCGTTCCGGCCCAGACCTTGGCGCTGACGTTCGACGATGGCCTCGACCCTTCGAAAGAGCCCGCGGCCGCGTCGTGGAACCGGCAGATCCTGGAGACGCTCCGCGATGCGGGCATCACGTCCATGGTGTTTCCAACACTCGTGCGCACCGGCCGGGCCCAAGGACTGGACCTCATCCGGGATTGGGCGCACGCAGGCCACGCGGTAGGCAACCACACGTCCCGGCACCGCAGCCTGGGGTCGCCTCAAGTGCCGCTTGCGGACTTCATCGGCGATGTCAAGGAAGCCGATACCGTGCTGAGCCGGATGCCGGGCTGGACGAAGATGCTGCGCTTTCCGTATCTCAAGGAGGGCAACACGCTTGCCAAGCGGGACGGCATGCGTCTGTGGATGCAGGCCGCAGGCTACAGGGCGGCGCCGGTTTCCATCGACGCGAGCGATTGGTACTACAACCAGGTCTATGCGGCCTGGCTGGACGAAGGAAATGCCGACAAGGCCGATCGCGTGAAGGCCGCGTACATCGAGCATCTGCTGGACCGCGCGGCCTACTACGATGGCTTGGCGCGGCAGGTCCTCGGCCGCAGCCCTGCCCACGTGATGCTGCTGCACACAAGCAGGATCAACGCCGCCGCTCTCGAGGAATTGATCGCGGCATTCCGGGTGCGACGATGGTCTTTCACAGCCGCCAGGACAGCCTTCGATGACCCGATCTACACCGTGCAGATCGACACCCTGCCGGCGGGCGAAAGCGTCGTCTGGGCCAGCGCCAAGGCGGCGCGGATTCCAGGTCTGCGCTATCCAGCCGAGGACTCGGTCTATGAAGAGCCCAAACTACGCGCGCTGGGACTGGTGCCGGCGCGCATGCCGCAGTAGTGCACCGGCAAGGTGTTTGACGATGACATGGTTTTGTTAGCCGCTCTTGGGAATCCATACTCCCGAGGAGTTGGTCAAGCAGCTCTGCGAACGTCTTCGCAACGAGCGATTGACTCGGCAGATGACGCAGGCCGACGTGGCCGCGCGCGCCGGCATCGGGGTCAATACGGTATCCGGCCTGAAGGCTGGCCGGAACGTGACGTTCGAAAACGCGATTCGCCTGGCCATGCTGCTCGGACGCACGCAGGAACTGGAAGAATTGTTCGAGCCGAAGCTCTACAGCCTGGAAGACATTGTTCGCTACGAAAGCAGCGCCACGCGACAACGCCTCAGGAGGAAAACCGGGGAGGCCTAGGAAGCTCGGCGTCTTCCATGACGGCTGGGGCAAACATCGGCGGTGGGGCACGCTCGTTTCCTCCACCGCCCACACCGGAAGCCCGCTGATCGCGCTCGAATACAGTGATGAAGCGCGGAGCTCGCGGGCCGTGAAGCACGGCAGCATCATCGACGGCATGTGCGACGTGCCGGCCGAATTCTCGGCAATGGCCAGGAACACGCATCCCGGTCAGGTCACCCGGGACACGAGGCGCACGACTCAAGGCCGGATCGACGACAACATCCGTCGCCTCCGATAGAGGCGGCCTGCAAGGGCCGCACGAGGTCCCACAAAAGCCCCACAAGGCCGGGCACGCCGCGGACCGACCCAGCACAATCTGCCGGCCCAAAAGCCTGAGCGGCAGAAGCCGTTTTCGCATCCTCGCCCGGAAGGCGATGCGCGTTCATGAGGGAGGGTCGCGAGCGATTTGCCCTGCGACCCGAAGCGCGCGTGATTGCAGACAGGCCCAGCGCGTCTGGCGGCAAATGTCTGCCGACGCCGCGCGCTTCTCATGCGGCGTCTTGCGGTGAAGCCGACGCTGGCAGGCCGATGCCCCGCGCTTCGGCCTGCTCGATCCATTCAATGCACTTGCGCTTCAGTGCCTCGAGGCCTGCAGCACGGGCGGTCCGGGGCAGGCTGACCACCAATTTGCAGCGCTGTTGCCGATGCAGTTCCACATCCGCCACGGCACTGAACGCGTCGTCGCCGGCCTCGATGATGTAGATGGTGTAGATCCATTGCCCCGACCTGCTGTCATGAGTAAATGTTTCGCCCCTCATAAGGCACCCTATTGCTCGGTACTACCCCGCATCACGATACGCGCAACCCGCTCGCCAGCCAACAGGAGGCGGCCCGAGGACGGTTTTCATCAGGGCAGGCAGCACCTCCCCTCAAGTGCCACCTGATACAATCAGGCCATGCCCAGTCCTGCTGGGCAATGCCTGGCCAGGCAAGCTGAATCTCATGCCAGCGCGTCGAAGTCACTACGACGAGAAAAACAACAATGACTTCATGCAAAAGAATTTGCCGTAGCGTGGACCGCGTAAGAGTTCACGACCACCTTCCCAAAGCCCGCCCTGCGCGGGCTTTTTCACGGGCGCGGGCGCTGCCCCTGTTCCTACGCCGGGTGTGCTCGTCGGCCCGGTGTGGGCGTCGGAGCCTCGGGCCCGTCAACCCATCACAGGCCAGCCTCCTTCGCCACCCCGATGGCGCGGTAGGCGGAAGCTGCCAGCGGCCGACCGATGAGCACGCAGGAGGCAGGAGGAAAGCGCTTGCCGTCGCGCGCCCTGAAGGTGTCGTCTGCTCACGACCTTCTCGGATGCCGCGCCGCCTCAGCCCGCTCTTGGAGTAGAGTCATCACACCTCAACACGGAACCCGCAAGGGAAGGACAAGATGACCACACCGCAAGAGGCTACGGGAGCAGCTTCAGCTGCAAACTCTCTCGGAACGGAGATGGCGCTGACTGCCGCGTTAAGGGCACTCATCAAGACGCACCCCCATCCCAACCTGCTGGCCCAGGAACTGGCGCAACAGCGGCAGTTTTCTCAGGCCCACCTCGAAGCAAGCCCGGTCCCGGACAAGGCGTTGATGGGCTTCGAACTGACCTGGGCGCTGATTCTTCATCAGGATCCTGCGCAAGACGTCAGGCTGGTGGCGCGTCCCGGATAGGGCTCGGCGAGACGGGCCGTTGTAGACGCCAGGCGGGTCAACGACGCGAACCTCCTTGAGGCCCACCCTGCCCCGCCGGCTCGTTTCCACCGAGGGGCAAGGGCCCCGTCCCCTGGTGTCCACCACCGACCTCCAGCGAGATCGCCGAGTGTGATTCACAGGCCTTGTGCGCGGCTTGACTGGAGACGTGCGCGGCGCCGATGGTCAAGCAACCCTGGCGTTCCGCCTGCGAGGTCTTTCTCCCAAGTCCTTGTCCAACAGACAGTCGATAAATGCACCGAGGAGGGCCGGTCGATGCTGCCTGTTCGGATAGTAGAGAAACAGCCCTGGGCGTGAAATGGACCAGTCCGCCAGGACTTGAACCAACCTGCCCTGGGCCAGGAGGTCACCGACGCTATCTCGCTCGAAGTGATAGGCAATGCCGAGCCCGCCCAGTGCGGCGGCAATGCCGATGTCAGCGTGATTCGTGACGACGGGGCCGTCCACCGCCGCTTCGAGTCGTTGCCCCTTTTTCTCGAACTCCCAGCGATAGTGCCTGCCGTCCATCTGAAGCCGCCAGTTGATGCACGCGTGGCCATGCAGATCGGCCGGGGTCTTGGGTATGCCTCGACCAGCAAGGTAGTCGGGAGACGCCACGGCAACCATGTCGAGGTCTGGCGTCAGGCGGACGGCGACCATGTCCTTCTCGAGGCGTCCGCCCACGCGGATGCCCGCGTCGAATCGACCGGCGACGATATCGGCCAGCGCGTCATCGACCACGATGTCGAGCACCACGTCGGGGTATGCCTGATGAAAGCGTGAAAGCCTGGGGGCGATGATGGTTCTCGCTGCAATCCCCAGCGTGTTGATACGAAGCGTGCCCGTGTTCTGTCCTGCGGCTTCACTGGCTTGAGCGACCGCAGCAGCCATCTCTCGAAACAACGGGGCGATGCGCATATAGAGCAACTCGCCACTGGCCGATGGCGCGACGCTTCGTGTCGTGCGATTGAGAAGGCGTGCGCCGATGCGGCCTTCAAGCTGTCGAATGGTCTGGCTCAGCGCAGAGGGCGACAGGCCCAGATGTTCTGCTGCCCGGGCAAAGCTCTTTCGTTCGACCACTGCGGCGAAGGCCTTCAGCTCGGCGAATTCTGCCCCGCGCATTATGTATTCCTTTCTACACAGCCTATTCAGATTCTAGGATATTCCCTAAATTAACCCGCGCATGCATCCTCGGGTCATCACCAACACATGGAGCCATCACCATGGGCAACCTGACCCTTCCCGAGCCAATTGCCGCGTACTTCGCGGCCGAACACAACCCTGAGGCCCTGGCGCGTTGCTTCACGGCGCAGGCCGTCATGAAGGACGACGGCCGCACCTACATGGGCGTCGATGCCATCAGGGCCTTCATGGCCGAGGCATCTGCCAAGTACAGCGCCACGAGCGCGCCGTTCGCGCTGGAGCGCGGGGACGGCTTCCAGGTCGTCCGCGCCAAAGTTGCGGGCAACTTTCCCGGCAGCCCGATCGATCTGTCTTACCGCTTTCGACTCGAAGGCGGCCTGATCGCATCGCTAGAGATCACGGCATGAGCTTCGACCTCCAACTGCAAGGGCAGCGTGCCCTGGTCACGGGCGGCACGAAGGGGCTGGGCGCTGCGCTCGTCAAGAGTCTCCAGAATGTCGGCGTGCAGGTCATGACCACTGCGCGCTCCGCGCCCGAGAAGCCGCTGGAAGGCGTGACATATGTCCAGACCGACTTGGCTACCGCGGAAGGTGTGACAAGGCTCGCGCGCGCGGTCACGGAGCGCTGGGGCGGCGTCGACATCCTGATCAACTCCCTGGGAGGCTCAAGCGCGCCAACAGGTGGCTTCGCGGCCCTTGACGACGCCGTGTGGTTCAGCGAGCTGAACCTGAATTTCATGTCCGCCGTTCGTCTCGACCGTGCACTGCTGCCCGCCATGTTGGCCAGGGGCGCCGGCGTCATCCTGCACGTGACCTCGATTCAGCGAGTGCTTCCGCTGCCGGAATCGACCACCGCCTACGCCGCGGCAAAGGGGGCCCTTTCGACCTACAGCAAATCCTTGTCGAAGGAGGTCACGCCCAAGGGTGTTCGCGTTTTGCGCGTCTCGCCAGGCTGGATCGAGACCGAGGCTTCGGTCGCGTTCGCCGAGCGAATGGCTGCCCACGCAGGCACGGACTACGAGGGCGGCAAGAAGATTGTCATGGACTGGCTCGGCGGAATTCCGGTTGGCCGCCCAGCCAAGCCGCAGGAGGTCGCAGACCTGATCACCTTCCTTGTGTCTCCACGCGCGGCATCGGTGTCGGGCTCAGAACACGTGATCGATGGCGGGACAGTTCCCACCGTCTGAAACCCTGGGCCTGATCGTCCAGTCGATGTGTCAGCCTCCGCGGCATGCTGCAGTCTCCGGGACGTCATCCAATCCCGGGCTCGCAGCCGGACCTGGTACACGCCACCGTGACACTGCCTGAAGCAGCGCATGAAGCCCCAGACGGCGCAGCGCCGTAGCCGCGGCTCACCACCGACGCGATCAGGGCAACGAAGAAGCCAAAAGAGAGTGAGTGAGACAGGGAGTGAGACAGGGAGAAAAAAGCGCCGTCGCGGACTCGACGAAGCGGCGCAACGCCCTCAACGCAGCATCAATGCGTCGGCCCCACCATCGCCGCGCCCGAGCTGATCCACAAGGATCGGGACCGTCTGTCTGCCCCTGGGTTCTCGATGCGGCCGCGTCGAGGCGGGGCATCCGGCCGATGCGACGGACTTCGGTGCGTGCGCGATGACGCGCGGTCAGTCGAGCGCTGGAAGGCCGAAGCCGAACCCGAAGCTCGGCCCTTTCTTTGCCCCCGGGGTGGCCTCCGCCTCCTCTTCGACGGGCCCCACGTCGAGGTCGTCGATCATGCCCTGCAGTTGCAGCAGTCCCGCCGCCATGGCGGCCTTGTAGCTGCGCACGGGCCGGGGCTGCTCACGCAGGACGCGCCAACCGGCCTCGTCGAGTTCGATCAGGCGCCACCGGTAGGCACCTTGCGTGTCCTCGACGACCGTGATGGCGATGTGGCGCAGGGTGGGCATAAGGGGTCTCGCGTGCTGACGGCCTGAACCCACAGTAGCGTGCCCCCCGAGGCATCGCAATGAGCGGGCGGGAGCCAGTGCCGGACAGCGCCGTCCTACACGGTCCTCTCGGCGCCCGATGTCTCGCGGCCCCGCGATGAACGCGCCGTCAGGGATCGCTGGCCTCGATGTCGCGCCGGCCTGCGATGCGCGCCGACGCTGCCGTCCGTTGGTCACAGGCCCGACCCCGCACAGCGCCGATGCCGCACTGGCAAGCCACCTCAGCGCAGCGCCACGACCGGGGACGTCCGCCCCGGTGGACCGACTTGCCAGTCTCAATGAAGGGCCGCCAGTGTCTTCAGCCGCGCCAGCAACGCACCGACGACGTCGCCGTACGTGCGCCGCTCGGACGGCCCGACCCACTGCGCGAACGCCACGCGAAAGACCGCAATGCCCGCCTCGGCCACCAGGCTCGCGTCGGGCTCGCCGATCCCTCTGGCGCGCAGCGCCTCGGCCAGCGCCGCGGAGAGCCTCGCCAGCTTGATGAGTTCGCGCTCGTGCAGTTCGCCATTGGCGGCGATCACCGAAGCGCGCATGCGAGCGAAGTCGCGGCGATCCTCGCCGAAGAAATCGGCGGGCGCCTGCAACGCGAACGCCATCGCATCCATGGCGCTGGCATCCACTGGCGCGCTGCGAAGCGCCGCCACCATCGACGCCTGCAGCACGTCCGAGCCGCTGAAGAGCACCTCCCGCTTGTCGGCGAAATGGCGGAAGAACGTGCGCGAGGTGAGCCCCGCGCGCTCGGCGATGGCGGCGACGGTCGTCTGTTCGTAGCCGACCTCCGCAAACAGTTCCATGGCCGCCATTCGAAGGCGGCCTTCGCCGTCCGGCTCCCAACGCCCCATCGTCGCATCCCCGTGGTGTTGACACAAAGTGACATCATAGGCCTACAATGATGTCACTCAATGACATCAAAGGACCATCCATGCGAATCCTCGTGACCGGCGCTTCCGGCTGGATCGGCTCGGCCAGCGTCACCGAACTCATCGCGGCCGGCCACCATGTGATCGGCCTGGCACGCAGCGACGAGGCCGCGGCCAGGATCAAGGCCCTGGGGGCCGAAGTGATGCAAGGCTCGCTCGACGACCTGGACAGCCTGCGCAACGCCACCGCCCGCGCCGAAGGCGTCGTGCACCTGGGCTACAAGCACGATTTCTCCCAAATGGCCGAGGCAGCGCGAACCGATCGCGCGGCCATCGACACCTTCGCCGAGGTGCTGCAGGGCAGCGGCGGCCCGCTGCTGATCGCCTCGGGCACGCTGGGCCTGGCGCCGGGGCGCATCGGCACCGAGGCGGACATGCCGGACCCGGCGGTGCATCCCCGGGTCGGCAATGCGGCCTACACGCTGGGCCTGGCCGATCGCGGCATCCGATCCCTGGTGGTGCGTTTCGCACCGACCGTCCATGGCGCCGGCGGCGACCACGGCTTCGTGGCAACCCTGGCCAGGATCGCGCGCACCCAGGGCGTCTCGGCCTGCCTCGGCGAGGGCCGGAACCGCTGGTCCGCGGTCCACCGGCTCGACGCCGCGAAGCTGGTGCGCCTCGCCATCGACAAGGCTGCGCCGGGCTGCGTGCTGCACGCGGTCGCCGAGGAAGCCATCACCGCGCACACCATTGCCACCGCGCTGGGCCGGTCGCTGGCGGTCCCGGTGACATCGGTCCCTTCAGACCGTGCGGCCTCGCATTTCGGCTGGATCGGCGCGTTCTTCGGTGCCGACGCGCCGGCGTCGAGTACCCAGACGCGAGAACGGCTGGGCTGGAAGCCGCAGCACCCGACCTTGCTCGAAGACATCGCGGCGGGCCACTACCCGGGCACCTGAAGGGCCCAGGCCGCTCGAAGGATCAGGGACTTCACTTGCAGTTGGCCGCATGAGAAGAGCCTCGAGGGCCCATCGACCACCCGGCGACGCGCCAGCCCGTTCACCGCCCATCGACACCTGCCTTCAACAAGCCACTGGCACGCCCGAAGGCGAAAGGATCTCCTGTGGGAGGCACCGCGCCCGAAAATCCTCGCACCACGCTCCCAGTCACGGAACGTGCAAATGGAAGCGCGTCCCGATAACATTCCCGCGACATTTGTTTCCTTAAGTAGAAAATGCCGCCACTGCCCCCTCGCACGCGACTGAGTCTCGCCCTGGCCATCGTCGTGCCCTTGATGCTTGCATCGTGCGGCGGGGGCGGAGGCGGCGGCTTTTCCTTCGTGCCCCTTCCTCCGGCCAACGGCGGCGGAGGCGACGCACCATCGCCGCCACCTCCTCCGCCCCCTGCGCCACCCGCAGGCGCGTCGAAGTTCACCGTCGGCGGCACTGTCACCGGCCTCGCGGGCAGCGGGCTGGTGCTGCAGAACAACGCAGGTGACGACCTGGCCGTGGGAGCCAACGGCAGCTTCAGCTTCGCCACTTCGCTGGACGACGGTGCCAACTACGGCGTGACCGTGAAGACGCAGCCCACGGCGCTGCAGGTCTGCGTTGCGAAACAGGCCTTCGGGACGGTGGCGGGAGCGGCGGTGAGCTCGGTGACGGTCAGTTGCTCGGAGGCGGGAGCCGATCGCTTCGGCTTTGCGGCCAACGAGCGATCGGACAATCTGACTGCATACACCGTTTCTTCGGATGGCAGTTTGTCGGCAGCCACCGCGTACCCCTTGGCGGGCACGCCCCAGCACGTGACCGCGCATCCCTCGGGGAAAAAGCTTTACACCAGCGTCTACGTCGGGACCAAAGGCGTCACCCAATACACCATTGATCCCGCCGGTACGCTGTCGCAGAACCTCAATATCACCACCGGCGTGGGCACGAGCCCGGTTTTTGTCGGCGTCGAACCCAAAGGACGTTTCGCCTACGTGATCGGCGATGGGCAGATCCATCGGCTCAATATCGACGCCACCACCGGCGACCTCGACGGCAGCACGGCCGTGGCCGTGGTCGGCGGCAATAGCCGCAAGCTGGGTTTCGATCCCGACGGGCGATTCGCGCTCGTGCCCAACGGCGCGTCCGTCGAGGTGTTTCGCCTGGATCAGGGCACCGGCGTTCCGATCTCGCCGCCCGTGTCGGTCGCGCTGCCGGTCGGCGGCTTCGTCGACGTCGCGGTCGAGCCCAGCGGCCGTTTCGCCTACGTGAGCACCGGCAACAATCCCGGCACCCTGCTCGCTTATTCCATCGACCAGACCACGGGCGCGTTGACTTCGATCGGCTCGGTGCCCTCCGGCGACACGCCCTTTGGCATGGCCATCGAGCCGACCGGACGCTTCGTGTACGTTGCGAACAGGAACTCCAACAACATCTCGGCCTACGCCATCAACCCACGAACCGGCGCGCTGACAGCGGTGCCGGGCCAGCCGTTCTCCGTCGGAGCGAACACGCCCAACTCCGTGACCGTGGATCGCACAGGCCGGTTCGCCTACACGGCGAACCAAGGCGACAACACGATCTCGAACTTCACGATCGACCGGACCACCGGCGCGCTCGCTCTGCAAACCGCGCACCCGGCCGGAGCCAATGGGCCGCAGTTCTTCGCGCTCACAAAGTAGCGCCAGCCCGGATCAGGCCCCGTAGAGCACGAACGCGGCCCAGTAGGCCGACCGGCGCAGCTTCTCGCCGTATTCGCCGCCGGCGAACACCCGCTTTGTGCCGCAATCGAGCGGTCAAGCGGTGGATCCATCCGCCCCACTGCCGTAGCAAGGCGGCGGACGGATCAGCGTCAGCCTCTTGCGTCGTGAATCAATTGCTTGTGGCCGACGATGTTCCAGAACGCGAAGGCGATGGCACCTTGCGGTGGATCGGCATCGGGGTAGAGCTGCACCACGCCCGCATGGCCGGGCAGCCAGGCCGGATGCGCGTCCCGTGGCCGAACTGACGGCCAGCATGGAGGCGCTGATTGCTGCGGGGACATCCCCTGCCTGATGCGCTTGCCTGTCGTCTAAAACGCAGGGACGCGGAGCTAGAGATCTTCGGCGGAGCCGCTATCGCTATCCCTCATCTCCACCAGCAGCCAATCCCTGAACGCCTTCACCTTCCGCTGATGGATCGCCTCCGGTGGATACACCAGGTAGAAGCTGGAATAGGCCTTCAGCGTCTGCTTGAACGGCCTCACCAGACGGCCTGCAGCAAGGTCGTCGGCAACAAGCATGGTGCGGCCCAGGGCAACGCCTTCGCCCTGCACGGCGGCCTGCACCGCAAAGGTATAGGAGTCGAACGTCAGGCCAGCGCGAGGGTTGACGCCTTCGATGCCGGCGGCTGAGAGCCAGTCGGCCCAGGCGATCGGGTAGCCGTCGCGGATGAGCGTGTGGTGGCGCAGATCGGCGGGGTTGCGCAGCGCCCGCGGGCCTTTGAGCAAACCGGGGCTGCAGACGGGGAAGACCTCTTCGTCGGCGAGCCACTCGGTGGTCAGGCCCGGATAGTTGCCTTGGCCATAACGGATGGCAACGTCGATGCCGTCGCCATGAAAATTCGCCAGGCGGCCCGTGGTGGACACGCGCACGTCGACGTCATCGTTGGCCCGGTGGAACCTGTACAGGCGCGGCACCAGCCAGCGGCCCGCGAAGCCGTCCGAGGTGCTGACATTGAGGGTGCTGCAGGACTGGCGCGCCGCGGCCGCCGCGGTGGCGGCAGCGAGTTGACCCAGCATGTCGCGCACGGCCTTGGCGTAGGGCTCGCCCGTCTCGGTGAGGCGCACGGAGCGCGTGGCCCGTTCGAAGAGCTGCACGCCGATTTGCTCTTCCAGGTGCTTCACCGCGCGGCTGATGGCGCCTGGCGTGAGGTGCAGTTCCTCGGCCGCCTTGGTGAAGCTCCGCAGCCGGGCCGCGGCCTCAAAACATGGCAAGGCGGTGAGCGGCGGCAGCTTGCCGGGCGAAGCGGTCACGTCGGGCATGGTTGAATATTTCTCACAAGTCGTTGCCAAAATATGGTTTGTCACCAGGGGCGGCGCTGCCCAGAATGTCCTTCATTCGTGAGTACAAATCAAGGACAGAACATGCGCAACACCGGCACTCATCCCGTCACCGTGGTGATCACCTGTGCCATCCGACCCGACAAGCTGGAGGTCGCCCGGCAGGAGCTGAAAGCCGTCATTCGGCAGGTCATGGCGCTCGAGCCCGCCTGCAAGGGCATCCGCGTTCTCGAGGCGACGGATGTCCCATACCGCTGGCTGATCGTCGAGCAATGGGAAAGCGAGGAGGTATTCAGCGGTCCGCACATGCAGCAGCCGCACATGCGGGCCTTCATGAAAACGGCCGAGACCTTCCTTGATGGCAAGGCCGATTTCGCGTTCTGGCACGAGACGTTTGTCGCCTGAGGAGACCACCATGCAACCAACCATCCTGCAATGCCGCTGTGGCCAGGTGCAACTGCACTTGAGCGAGGCGCCGATCGCGCAGTTCTACTGCCACTGCGGCGATTGCCGCGCCGTGACAGGTGGCGGGTATTCACCGCTGGCGCTTTTCCCGGCCGCCAGCGTCAAGCTCGCCGGCGGCGACACCACGACCTGGACGTATCGGACCATGCCGCGGACCCGTTGCGCCCACTGCGGCACGCTGCTGTTCGGCGAATCCCCGGGCATGAATATGCGCGGTGTGAGCGGCTTCCTGCTGCCGTCCGACCTCTTCAACCCGACCTTCCACATCCGCTGCCAGCATGCGGTGATGCCGGTGAAGGATGATCTACCGCACTTCAAGGACGTGCCGGCTGCTTTTGGGGGTGACGACGAGGCGGTGGGTTGGTAGAGATCTGGGGTACGCCTACTCTCACTGACTGGCTTGTCGTGAGCAAAATAGCGGAGTCAGAGCCCAAAGGGGTCGTTATTACCTCAGCGCCAAATCCGAGCGGGACGAGCGATGCGCAGCCGAATGCCCGGAACTCCGCCAGCAGGGGGTGCCGAACTGAGGGAGCGTCTGCTTCAGAGCGTCGGATCCAACGCCGGGAATGACAGCGGCGGGCCTGAAACGCCTAGTAGTCGACAGGCGAAAGTCAGCCCCAACCGGGCGCTCCCGACCGCCCGCCAATTTGCCTGTGAAGCCAACAGCATGCCCATCGAAGCTCACCTCAATATCGCTGAGATTCCCTACGAGTCAGGAGCTATCAGATTCCGCTATGCACGGGTGATGACACCAGACCGGACACACTGGATTCGGCACGGTCTCTTTGTTGAGTACCATGAGAATGGCACAGTAATTTCCGAGGGCCAGTACGCGGCTGGCAAGGAGGACGGGCTCTGGCGCGACTTCCATCCGAACGGCCAACTTGCATCAGAGGGATGCTATCGCGCGGGCAAGGAGGTCGGCGTCTGGCGGTTTTGGAATCTCGCTGGGATCGAAGAGCCGAGCACGGACTTCAACTGAAGGCTAGTTCCAGACATTCATCTCCGCTTCCCAATTGCCCTCAACGCCTGATGCAGAACGCCCTGCAGCTTCTGGTCTACGCGGTTTTCGCGTTGGGGGCAACTGTGTGTGCTGGAACGGTCATTATGGCGGCCGTTCTTCGCAGAAGGTTTCCGGAAGTCTGGGCCAGCTGGGGACAGCCCGAAGCTTGGATATGGCTTGCCAGAACACCCGCAAGCAGAAGCTTTTTCGAGTTCTTGGACCGACGGGCGTACCTCATGACGTATGACCGGACGTTCATCGCCTATTGCTCCGTCCTCCGGGCAGGCTGGTACTTGTTCTTAGGGTTGTTTGTGGTGGCACTCATCGTGCTTGTCGCCGTACTGGTTTAGCAGAACGACACCAGAACCCGGGGGGAGGCAGAATGCGGCCAGGACCGGTCATCCAACGCCGCCTCAGAAATCGCTAGAAAGCAGACGCTCCGTCAAACGGCGCGGCGCCCTGAATGTGCGGCGCACAGGCCTTTCAGCTGAACACGCTTTCGAGGTCGACTTCCTCGGCACTGTCATCCAGCTTCAGACTCTGTTCGATGTGATCGAGGTGATGCAGCATCAGCTTCTCGGCGCGCGAGGCGTCGCCGCGATTCACCGCGGCGACGATTTCCTCGTGCTCGTCGGCGCGGCAGCTGGTGGCCGTGGGCGCGTCGTACAACGAGATGATCAGGCAGGTCAGCGCCGACAACTCGCGCATTGAACGCGCCAGCGCCGAGTTACCCGCCAGTTCGGCCAGCAGCACGTGGAACTCGCCTGACAGCCGCACGATGGCACGCTTGTCGTCACGCCGCCGTGCGTCGGCCTCGAGTTCGATGTGGCGTTGCAAGCGCTGCTTCTTGGCATCGTCGAACGTGCGGATAAGTCGGCGCAGCACTCCGGGCTCGATGAGACGGCGCGCCTCGAACACGTCCTGCGCCTGCTCGATGGTGGGCTTGGCAACGAAGGCACCGCGCTGCGGCACCAGTTCGACGATCTGCTCGTGCGCCAGTCGGGCCAGCACTTCGCGCACCTTGGCACGGCTGGTCGCGAAGATCGTGGCGAGCCGATCCTCCCCCAGCTTCGTGCCGGGCGCGAGACGATGTTCCAGGATGGCGGCCGAGATCTTCTCGGCGATCTCGTCGACGCTGTGTTCACGGGCATTGGTGGCACTTGTCGTGCCAATGGCGCCATTCGCGCCGCGGGCTGGGGCTTTGGTGGGCATCGGCGCTGATTCTATCGGCGCCCCCTCCAGACTGCAGGGTGTCACAGCGCCCGGGACCTCAGCCCGGAGCGCGTGCGCTGTCGCGTGCCAAAAGCCGCGCCAAGGCCTCGGGCAGCCCGTGGTTCGGCTTGATCGGCGGAGGTGCAAAACTGCCCAGCCGCGCCGGCGCGGGCGCCAGCGAGACGAGCGTCTGCGCATGGCAAACGGCGCTCGACACCCCATCGACCACTGGCACCGGAATGCGGTCCTTGATCGAGCGCGCCAGGCCCGCCAGCGGCGCGCCGGCAATGATGATCACGTCCGCACCATCGTCCTGGATGGCCGACATGCACAGGGCCTCCAGCCGCTGGCCGTGGTCGTCCTGCACATGCCCGATGTCCTTGAGCGGACCGTCGAGGCTGCGGATGCTCGCCAGCCGGTGGATCAGGCCGTTGGCCTGCACGCACTCGCGGTACCACGCCGTGATGCGCCGCGAGATCGCGACGATCGAGAAGCGCTTGCCCAGCAGGCACGCGCTCATGAGCGCGGCTTCGGTGAGGCCGACCACGGGAATGTCGAGCGCCTCGCGCAGGCCGTCGATGCCGGGGTCGCCGAAAGCCGCGACCACGATGGCGTCGTGCCGCGTGTGGTGTTCGGCCGCGAGCGTGGCGGCAGCGTAGGCGCCGATCAGCGATTCGAAGCGGGTCTCGATGTAGGCCACGCCGAAGGGCGCCGTGAGCACTTCGATGTGCGTGTCGCTCGCGGCCGCGCGCCGGGCCTCGGCCGCGATCAGGTCGGAGACGCTTTGCGAGGTGTTGGGGTTGATGAGCAGCAGATTCATGGCGGTGGCTCCAGATTCAGGACGGTCGGCGGCTCGGCAGCAAGGTGGGCTCGCCCCGGGGCAGGAATTCTCCTCGTCCGGCGCGCGGATGGAAGCGCTCGCCGTCCCACACGACTTCGCCGCGCGCCAGCGTCAGCGCCGGCCAGGCCTTGACCTCGATGCCCTCATAGGGCGTGTAGTCGACGTCGTGGTGCAGGTCGGCATTGCGGATCGCGCGCGGCGTGGCGCCCCAGACCACGAGGTCGGCATCGGCGCCGACGGCGATGGTGCCCTTGCGCGGATGCAGCCCGTAGGCCTTGGCGGGGTTGGTGGACGTCAGCTCGACGAACTTGTTGATGGTGATGCGCCCGTCGAGCACGCCGTGCGAAAACAGCAGCGGCAGCCGCGTCTCGATGCCGGGAATGCCGTTCGGGATGTGGCGGAACGCCACCTCTTCGCCGCCGGGCTTCTTTCCTTCGGGCGCGTCGTAGCGGAACGGCGCATGGTCCGACGAGAAGATCGTGAACAGGCCGTCCGACAAGCCGTTCCAGATCACCTGCTGGTTCTCGCGGTTGCGCGGCGGCGGGCTGCAGACGCAGCGCGCGCCCTGGTAGCTGTCGTCGATGCCGAGGTCTTCGGCGGTCAGGAACAGGTACTGCGGGCAGGTTTCGGCGAACACGCTCAGGCCGTGCGCGCGTGCCCAGCGGATCTGCTCGACGGCTTCGCGTCCGGACACGTGCACGATCATGATCGGCACGTCGACCAGCTCCGACAGCGCGATCGCGCGGTGCGTCGCCTCGCGCTCGACCAACATTGGCCGCGCATGCGCATGAAAGCGCGGCGCGGTGCGCCCGCTGGCTTCGAGCCGCTTGGTCAGCCACTCGATGCAGTCGGCATTCTCGGCGTGGATCATCGCCATCGCGCCCTGCTCCCTTGCCACCGCCAGCACGTCGAGGATCTGGCCATCGTCCAGCTTCAGATCGTCGTAGGTCATGTAGATCTTGAAGGAGGTGTAGCCCTCCGCGATCAACTGCGGCAGCTCTCGCTTGAGCACCTCCTCGGTCGGATCGCTGACGATCAGGTGAAAGGCGTGGTCCACGTGGGCGCGGCCTTCGGCGCGCTGGTGGTAGTCCTGCACGGCGGCGCGCAGCGACTGGCCCTTGTGCTGAGCGGCGAACGGGATCACGGTGGTCGTGCCGCCGCAGGCCGCGGCGCGGGTGCCGGTATCGAAGTCGTCGGCCATGCGCACCGGCGGCTCCATCGGCTGATCGAGGTGGCAGTGGGCATCGACGCCGCCCGGCGTCACATAGCGGCCGGCGGCGTCGATTTCCTGTCGGCCGGGCGGCAGGCCAAGGCCGAGTTGTACGATGCGGCCGTCGCGAATGCCGATGTCCGAGTCGAAGGTGTCGCTGGCGGTGGCAACGCGGGCGTTGCGCACCACGAGATCGAGGTCGCGGAAGGTCATGGTCTTTCTTTGCTTTTCTGTCTGGCTGCTGGCGGGTCGGGTCCTGGACAAGGCTCAGGCCTTCGCGTCGAAGAGTCGGCCCCAGCCTTTCACGGCATGCGGATCGACGCCGACCGTCTTCAGCGCCTGCCACACCACGGTGGCCACCGAGTCGTAGATCGGGATGCCGAGTTCGCGCTCCATCTCCTCGACCAACTGCGCGCCGCTCAGGTTGGTGCACATGATGCTGATCGCGTCGGGGCGTTGCTGCGCCACCTCGCGCAGCATGCGGCGCAGCGTGTCGGGCTGGACCTCGCTGAACGAGAAGTTCACCGTCAGGTCCAGATGCCGCTCGGCCACGCAGTCGATGCCGATGCCCGCGTAGTTGGCGACGATGCGCCGCTGCACGTCCTCGACATACGGCGACACCAGGCCCAGCGTGCGTGCGCCCTGCGCGACCAGCAGTTCGTTGAGCGCCAGCACCGAGGTGGTCGCCGGGATACCGGTCGCCTCGGTGATGCGCGCGCACAGCGCCTGGTCTTTCTCGAAGCCAAGCCAGCTGGCCGAGGTGCCGCTCCAGCAGATCGTGTCCACACGCGCGTCGGCCAGCAGCCGTGCGGCCTCGAGGATCTTGCTGTCGTCGAACTGGCTCAGCGACGCGCCGCGCATCGAGATCTCGGTGACGGTGAAGCGCGAGAAATGCGCCGAGACGCCGGGCACGCCCGCAACCATCGCGCTGGTCAGTGGTTCGAGCGCGGTGTTCGAGGAAGGCGTCAGCACGCCGATGAGCTTTCGTTGCGTCATGGTCTTCAGAGTCGGGGGGTGTCGGTCGGGTCGGCCGGTGCGCCCGGCTTGCCCTGGTGGTGCGCGGCCAGATCGAGCTCGCGCGCCAGGGCCTTGCGGCGCGCGGGCGTCGGGGCGGCATGCGAGGCATTGGCCAGCGCGGGCAGAACGAAGTCGTTGACCATGTGCCGGATCGCGAGGACGTTCTTCGACTCGCGCAAACCACCCTCGATGGGCAGCATGCTGGTCATGACGACCACCGCGTTGCGCTGCGGCAGCGCCACGATGAACTGGCCCTTGAAGCCCATGGCATGCACCTCGGGCTCGGTGGCGACGATGTCGTTGATCCACCAGTACTGACCGTACCAGGGCGCGGACGATGGCGCCGTCATGGTCCGTACCCAGGCCTGCGACACGATCTGCCGGTCGTTCCAGCGGCCGCCGGACAGCACCAGCATGCCGAGCTTGGCCATGTCGACGGCGCGCAGTCGCAGGCCCCAGCCGGAGGAAACGAGCCCCTTGTCGTCCGCGCGCTCCCAGGCGTAGTGCGTCATGCCCATCGGCTTGAATATCTTCTGCTCGGCGAAGGCCTGCAGGGGCATGCCGGCATCGGCGCCCAGCGTGGCGCTCGCAAGGATGGGGTTGACGTCGGTGTAGTCAAAGGCCTCGCCGGGCGGGCGCCGGGGCGTGGTGCCAGCCGCGAGCTTCAGGCGGTCCGGCGCGCCGTAGTAGATCGGGTCGTCGGTCGGCTTGAAGTCGTAGAACAGGCCGGTCGACATCGACATCACGTGTCGCAGTTCGATGGCCTGCTTGTCCGCGAGCGCGTCCTTCAGGTCGGGGCGCGCCGTGGCCAGAATGGGCGCGATCTTCTCGTCGAGGTGCGAGCGGCCCTCGTCGATCAGCACGCCGGCCGCCAGCGCCGTGACGTTCTTGGTGATCGAGTACAGCTCGTAGTTGTGGTCTCGGGTGAGCCCCTGGCTGTAGCGCTCGAAGACCAGCTTGCCGTCCTTGACCACGAGGAAGCTGCGCACGTCAAGGTTTTCCTTGCGGATCCACTCCGACAGCCGCACCAGCGGCTGAGAGTCGACGCCCACCGCCTCGGGCGCCGCAACGGCAATCCCGGGCTCGGCATCGGCCGGCGGCTGGGCCAGGACCGCGCCGGCGAAGGCAAGCTGCAGGACAACCGCAACCGCCGCGAGACGAAGATGAGAAACAAACATGGGAGAGTCTCCTTCCGGTTCGGTTGCGAGCCTCAGACCGGCAGCTTCTTGCCGTAGTCGATCAGCATCGTCGAGCAGACGAACAGACCGGCGCCGGCCGCCGTGAACAGCATCAGCGCCATGAAGTAGGAGCCGGTCGCCTGCACGATCAGGCCCACCACGATCGGCACGCCAATGCCCGCGACGTTACCGCCGAGGTTCATGGTGCCGCCGAGGAAGCCGACCCGCGCACGCGTACCGAGGATCGACGGAACGCACCAGAACAGGCCGCACCAGCGCAGGAAGAACAGCGTGACCGACAGCAGCACGACCACGGCGACCGGGTCCTTGATCCGGGTCACCATGAAGATGGCGATGGTGGCGATGATCGACGAGATGCCGAACAGCGTGCGCAGCACCTTGCTCTGGGACGCGCCGGCCGCCTGCCACTTGTCGGCCAGCCAGCCGCCGAACATTTCGCCGACGAAGCCCGAGAAGAACATGATGAACACCGCGCCGCCCATCTGCTTGATGTCGAAGCCGTGCACCTTCGACAGGTAGTTGGGCATCCACGTGAGCAGGCCGTAGAACAGCGCGTTGAAGCACATCCAGCCGAAGAACATGCCCCACACCGAGCGGTAGCGGAAGAAGTCCAAAACCCTGCCGCTCGCG
>Ga0209676_1000997_pt1 | contig 33277 bp, 33 predicted proteins | sample AraplaCvi_mLB_r2_FD_184282 | JGI IMG/M metagenome (GOLD analysis project Ga0209676, IMG submission 184282) | Arabidopsis root microbial communities from North Carolina, USA - plate scrape MF_Cvi_mLB_r2 (SPAdes) (version 2) | ecosystem: Host-associated > Plants > Roots > Endosphere | place: USA... | reverse complement strand
CACCTGGCGAACTTGCGGCTGAACCATCTGCACGTGCACGACGCCTCCTGCGCGCATTAGCGCGTCGATCGGATGCTGCGCATCCGATCGATCCCGAAACTTGCTGCGCAAGTTTGCGGGCGAGAGGCGACCCGCTCTTCCGATCCCCGCCCTGCCGGGCGCCCCCTTACCAAGGGGGCTTGAGGCCCAGAAGGCTAGAGGGGCCCAGCGCCCGTGCTAGACTTCGCGACCTCGCGCGAACGCGATCTACGTAACCCCGCACCCCGGTGCGGATCTGAACAGTTTCAGGAGCACATCATGGGCAAGGGCGACCGCAAGACTGCCAAGGGCAAGCGTTACAACTCCAGCTACGGCAACGCCCGCAGCAAGGCCACGACCAAGGCCGCCGGCACCGCCGCCGCCCCGGTCGCGAAGAAGGCGACCAAGACCGTGGCCAAGGCCCCGGCTGCCAAGAAGGTCGCGGTGAAGAAGGCCGCTTCCAAGGAGTAAGCGCCTCGGCGCCCGCTCCGGACCTCGGGTCCGAAAGCAGAAAGCCCCGCCTTGGCGGGGCTTTTGTTTTTCTGCGGTATGAAGAAATGCGGCCGCGATCAGCGCTTGGCCGCCTTCTCCACTTCGCCCCAGACGCGCAGCAGGTTGCCGCCCAGGATCTTGCGGATGTCCGCGTCCGAATGGCCCCGCTTCTGCAGGCCTTCGACCAGGTTCGGATAGTCGGCGACCGAGCGCAGCTCCACTGGGAGGTTGCCGCTCACGCCATCGAAGTCCGACCCGATGCCGACGTGGTCCACGCCGAGCAGCTTCACCGCGTAGTCGATCTGGTCCAGCACCGCGTCGATGTGCACCACCGGCACCGGATGCGCGTCCTTCCACGCCTTCTCGAATTCGTCCTTCGACTTCTGCGGCTTGCCGGCGGCGGCGAGCTTCGCGTTCTCCTCCTCGAGCGCGGCCTCCGCGGCGAAGTAGGCCTGCATGTCGGACGCGGCCTTCGCACTGACGAAGCCCGTGCCGAACACCAGCTGCACCACGCCGCCTTCCTTCGCCACCGCCAGCGCCAGCTCGTCGCTGATGTTGCGTTCGAAGCCCGGCGTGAAATGACGCATGCCCGAATGGCTGGCGATCACCGGCACGTCGGTGATGCGCAGCACGTCGCGGATCGCGTCGTCGGAAATATGCGATACGTCGACCATGATGCCCAGGCGGTTCATTTCGGCCACGACCTGCTCGCCGAACGGGCTCAGGCCGCCCCACTTCTTCTTCTGCGCGTAGGACGAATCGGCGATGCGGTTGTTCGCGCTGTGGGCGAGGGTGATGTAGCGCACGCCGCGCGCGTGGAAACCCGCGAGCTTCGACAGGTCGTCGCCGATCGGCGCGCCGTTCTCCATGCCCGGCGTCAGCAGCACGCGGCCACCCTTGCGCAGCTTCTCGACGTCGCCGGGCGAACGCAGGATCGCGAACTTGTCCGGATGGCGGCCGACCATCGCTTCGACCGCGTCGATCTGTGTGTTCGCCGTCTGCCACGCGGTGCCGGCTGCATCCTCTTCGGGCGAGGTGTAGATCGACATGAAGGCCACGCCGAGGCCGCCTTCGCGCGCGCGCGGGTAGTCGAACTCCTTGGTCGGCGCGGACACGCCCAGGTCGTCCCAGTGCGACAGCAGTTCGCTGGGCGCGTCAATGTGCGTGTCGACGACGATCGCGTCCTGCGCGAGTTTGCGCGCCGCGTCGGTCGCGGCGGATGCGGAGGTGGCGGCCATCGACAGCGACAGGCCCAGAACGGCGTAACGCAAGCGCATGTTTTCTCCCCGGTTGTATTCGTCGAATCGGATCAGGTGACGCGATGGCCGCCGGCGTGCACGGACTGCGCGAGGCGGCCGCCCAGCCAGTAACACAGTTCGGCCGGATGCTGGATGTTCCACAACACGAAGTCGGCGCGGGCACCCACGCGCAGCACGCCGCGATCGTGCAGGCCCAGTGCGCGTGCGGCGTTCACCGTCGCGCCGCGCAGCGCTTCTTCGGGCGAGAGGCGGAAATGCGTGCACGCCAGCTGCATCGCATGGCGCAGCGATTGCAGTGGCGAGGTGCCGGGATTGCAGTCGGTCGCCACCGCCATCGGCACGCCGTGCGCGCGGAACGCCTCCAGCGGCGGCAACGCGGTTTCGCGCAGCACGTGGAAGGCGCCCGGCAACAGCACCGCGACGGTGCCGGCCTGCGCCATCGCGCGCACGCTGTCCTCGCTGGTGTGTTCGACATGGTCGGCCGAGAGTCCGTCGAACGCCGCCGCGAGCGCGCCGCCGCCCAGGTCGCTGAGCTGGTCGGCGTGCAGCTTCACCGGAAGGCCGAGCGCACGCGCGGCTTCGAACATGCGTCGCGTCTGGTCCGGCGTGAAACCGATGCCTTCGCAGAACGCGTCGACCGCATCGACGAGCCCTTCGGCATGCAGCTTCGGCAACCATTCGATCGCCGCGTCGATGTAGTCGTCGGCGCGGCCGGCGTATTCCGGCGGCAGCGCGTGCGCGGCGAGGTAGGTCGTGCGCACGCCGATGCCAAGCTGTTCCAGCCGGCGCGCGACGCGCAGCATCTTGCGTTCGTTGTCGAAGTCCAGGCCGTACCCGGACTTGATCTCCACCGTGGTCGCACCGTCGCTGATCAGCGCATGCGCACGCGGCAGCGACTGGCGCAGCAGTTCGCCTTCGTCGGCCGCGCGCGTGGCGCGCACGGTCGAGAGGATGCCACCGCCCGAACGCGCGATGTCCTCGTAGCTCGCGCCGAGCAGGCGCAGCTCGAACTCGCGCGCGCGATCGCCGGCGAAGACCAGGTGCGTGTGGCAGTCCACCAGGCCGGGCGTGATCCAGCCCTTGGCTTCGATCACTTCGCGCGCCAGGCGCTGGGGCGCGTCGGGCAGGCCCGAGCGTGGACCGACGTAGGCCAGCGTTCCGTCCTTCCACGCCAGCGCGCCGTCGAGGATGTCCGCGTAACCGGCGGGCGCATCGAGCGTGGCGAGCGAAGCGCCGAGGATCAGTCCGTCCCAGGCCGTATGCGCGTTGGAGGTCATGGGGGTCGATTCTAGCGGCCTGTCCGGTCCCTGCGGGGCCATCGCCACGACCGTCCATGCGGGCGACAATGCCGGCATGAAGACCCTCGACGCCGAGATGCTCTGGACTCCCGACGGCTGGCATTCCGACGCCGGCTTCGACATCGACGACCACGGGCGCATCCGCGCGCGGGTGGCTGCCGAGCCGACCGCCAGCGCCAGCTGGATCGTGCCCGGCGTGGCGAACCTGCATTCGCATGCATTCCAGCGCGCCATGGCCGGGCTGGCGGAACGCCAGACCAACCCGTCGGACTCCTTCTGGACCTGGCGCGAGACCATGTACCGCTTCGCCGCCCGCTTCACGCCGGACCTGCTGCGCGCAGTGGCGACGCAGCTCTACGCGGAGATGCTCGAAGCCGGTTACACCACGGTGTGCGAGTTCCATTACCTTCACCACGCGCCCGATGGCCGCCCGTACGACGATCCGGCGGCGATGTCGCGCGCGCTGATCGCCGCCGCGCGCGACGCCGGCATCCGCCTCACGCTGCTGCCGGTGCTGTACATGACCGGCGGTTTCGACGGGCGCGCGCTGGGCGAACGCCAGCGCCGCTTCGGCCACGACGTCGATGCCTACCTGCGCCTGATCGACACACTCTGCGAGGACGCCGATCCGATGCTGCACGTCGGCTGCGCGCTGCACAGCCTGCGCGCCGTGCCGCCGGGCGCGATGCGCGCCGTGCTCGATGCGCTGCCGCCGTCGATGCCGGTGCACATCCACATCGCCGAGCAGGTCGGCGAAGTGCAGGACAGCCTCGCGCTGCGCAACGCGCGCCCGGTGGAATGGCTGCTCGACAACGCGAATGTCGACGCGCGCTGGACGCTGGTGCACGCCACGCACCTCACGCCGGCTGAAACGCAGGGCATCGCGCGCAGCGGCGCGACGGTGGCGATCTGCCCGACGACGGAAGCCAATCTCGGCGACGGCCTGTTCCCGCTGCGCGAATACCTCGATGCCGGCGGTCGATGGGGCATCGGTTCGGATTCGCACATCTCCGTGTCGCCGGTGGAGGAACTGCGCTGGCTCGAATACGGCCAGCGGTTGTTCACGCGCCATCGCAACATCGCCGTGCGCGCGCAGTCGCCGAGCGTCGGCGAAACGCTGCTGCACGACGTCGCGCAGAGCGCGCGTTTCTCCAGCGGGCACGCGATCGGCACGTTCGCGACGGGCGAATACGCCGATGCCGTGGTGCTCGACACGGATGCGCCGGCGCTGTTCGGCCTGACGCAAGGCGATGCGATCGATCGCTGGATCTTCAGCGGAAACCGGCCGCTGGTGCGTGACGTGTACGTCGGCGGGCGACGTGTGGTGGAGAACGGCCACCACCTGCAGCGTGTGCCGATCGCGCAGCGTTACCGCGAGGCGATGGTCGAGCTGATGCGCGACTAGCGCGCGGACATCAGCCGAACAGATCCACCGCGGGCTGCAACGCGCCTTCCATGCGCAGCAGGAACTCCTTCGTCGGCAGGCCGCCGCCGAAGCCGGTCAGGCTGCCGTCGCTGCCGATCACGCGATGACACGGCAACACGATCGGTAGCGGATTGCGGCCGTTCGCCGCGCCGACCGCACGCATCGCCGACGGCTTGCCGACGCGTTGCGCCAGCTGCGCGTAGCTGATCGTCTCGCCGTACGGAATCGACGCCAGCGTGTGCCACACATCGAGCTGGAATTCCGTACCGCGCGGTGCGAGTGGCAGGTCGAAATCGCGTCGTCCGCCGTCGAAATACTCGCCCAGCTGCGCCGCCGTCATGCGGATGAACTCGCACTCGCGCGCTTCCCACGCATCGCACCGCGACATGGGATGGCGCGGGTTCTGGAATTCGATCAGGTGCAGCCCGTCGTCGCTCGCGGCGATCAGCAGTTGCCCGACGGGGCTCGGCACGGTGGCGTAACGGATCATGCGGTGGCGTCCGCGCCAGTTGTGCGCGCGATTCCGCGCTTGGCGCTCGTCGGCTTCGCGGCCTTCGCGACGGGCGCCGGCATCGAATCGCGCCACAGGTGGATCACCGCGTAGCCGCGCCACGGTCGCCATGCTTCGGCGCGCGCCGCGAGCGCTTTCGGCGTCATGCGCGTGCCGTCGGCGGGAAGCGCCTTCTGCAGAACGAGATCTTCGACGGGAAACGCATCGGGATGCCCGAGCGCACGCAGCGCGATGTACTGCGCCGTCCACGGCCCGATGCCGGGCAACGCGACCCAGCGCGACACGAAGTCGTCCAGCGTGCGTTCCGGCCGGAAATCCACGCGACCATCGAGCAGAGCCTGTGCAACGCCACGCACGGTCTGCGCACGCGAGCGGATCAGGCCGATGGATTCCAGGTCCGCATCGACGAGTTTTTCAGGCGTCGGGAACAGATGCGCGAGCGCGTCCGCGACCCGCGCGTCCGCGAACGGCTGCGGCAGCGGCTGTCCGTACTTCTGCGCGAGGCGCGAGGCGAGGGTGCGTGCAGCGGCGACGCTCACCTGCTGGCCGATGATCGCGCGCACCGCGATCTCGAAGCCGTCCCATCCGCTGGGCAGGCGCAGGCCGGGGCGTTGCGCGAGCAGCGGCTTGAAGCGCGCGTCCTTCGACAACGTGTCCGCGATCGCCTGCGGATCGGCGTCCAGGTCGAACATGCGGCGCAGGCGCTGCACGATGTCCAGCAGATTCGACGAGGCGGCGCCGTGCAGTTCGAGCTTCAGCGCATGCGCGCCTGCGTTCCGGTCGTTAGGCCATGCGCTTACGCGCAACCAGCCGGGGCGATCGATGGGGCCGATCACGCGCGCGTAGCTGTGATCGTCGACGAACTCGACGCCGGGCAGGGCGCGGCCGCGCAGGAAATCCAGCATCGCCGCGAAGTCGTACGGCGGGCGATAGCCTAGTCGCAGCGTGAGCACGTCGCCGGCCTCGCGCGCCTCGCTTCGCCCCTTGCGAAGGTCGCGTGGCGCCATGCGATATGCCGTGCGGAATGCATCGTTGAAACGGCGAAGACTGGCGAAGCCGGAGGCGAGCGCGATCTGCGTGATCGGCAGGTCGGTTTCGGTCAGCAACTGCTTGGCGAACAGCAGGCGGCGCGTGCCGTGCACGCCCATCGGCGCAACGCCGACGCGTTCGACGAACAGGCGTCGCAGCTGGCGTTCGCCGATGCCGACGCGCTCGGCCAGCGCAGCCAGCGGTTGCTCGGCCAAGGCGCCGTCGTCGATCAGCTTCAACGCACGCGCGATGGCCGCGTCGCCGCGTCGCCAGCTGCCGTCGTCGGGCGACAGCTCCGGCCGACAGCGCAGGCACGGCCGGTAACCCGCCGCCTCGGCCGCCGCGGCGTGGCGGAAATACACCACGCGCTTGGCTGTCACCGCCGGGCACACCGGGCGGCAATAGATGCGCGTGCTGAGCACCGCCGTGAAGAACAGGCCGTCGAAGCGCGGATCGCGCGTGCGACGGGCCTGCTCGCACACGTGGAAGGCGGGCAGGGTGTCGGCGTGGACGTGGGCAGGCTCGGACATGGCCGCAGGCTAGCACCGCGCGATCGCGTGGACTGGCCGGATTCGGACATGAACGTGGAGCGCTTCCGCGAGCCGCTCCGAGCACGAGCGCGCGCGATCAGTGCTCCGGCGCAGCGTTCCCGATCGAAGCAGGCCCGCGCAGCGCGGGCAGCAGGGGCGCGATGTCGCCGTCGTTCGGCGCGGCGTCGATGCCGAGCAGCCGCGCCAGCAGCGGGTACACGTCGACGTTGTCGAACGCCGGCAGTGTCGAGCCCGGCACGAACGAGGGGCCGCGCGCGACGAACAGCGCCCGCATCGACGGCAGCGCGGGATCGAACCCGTGCGAGCCGCGCGTGACGTTCGGCTTGGTCGCCAGTTTCTTCGGATACAGCGCGTCCCAGCCTTCGTGCATCTGGCACACGATCGGCGGCACGCGCGGGCTGGTACCGTAGTGCCAGCGCACCGGGAGATCCTCGCGTCGGTAGCAGTCGTACTGCGCGTGCGGGCCGAGCAGGCGCGCTTCGGCTTCGCGCTCGAAGCCGGGCAACGGTTGCACGCCGATGGACTGGCCGTCGGAGACCACGGTCGCGATCGACGGCGCGATCATCTGCTCCACGCTGATGGTGTGGTTGGGCGCAACCGTCGCCATGCCGTGGTCGGACACGACGATCAGGTCGGTCGAGTCCAGCATGCCGCGCGCGGCAAGGCCGTCGTGCAGGCGGCCGATCACCGCGTCGAGTTCGCGCAGCGTGCTGCGCACCTGCGGCGATTCCGGGCCGTGGTCGTGACCGGCCTTGTCGAGCTGTTCGAAATACACGGCGACCAGGCGCGGGCGTTGCTGCTGCGGCGCGTCCAGCCAGGACAGCACGTCGTCGATGCGGCGCGCCGGCGGCACGGATTCGTCGTAGGCGACCCAGCGGCTGGGACGCACGCCGCCGATCGCCGCGCTGCTGCCGGGCCACGCCCAGCTCGCGCTGCGCACGCCCTGCTTTTCGGCGGTGACCCAGATCGGTTCGCCGCCCCACCAGCGCGTATCGTCCACGGCCTTGCGGTCGGCGACGGCGAAGTCGCCGATGCCGGAATCGCTCATGCGGTTGTGGATCACGCCGTGGTGGTCGGGACGCAACCCCGTCGCGAGCGTGTAGTGGTTCGGGAACGTGAGCGAGGGGTACGACGGGTTCATCCACGCCGCATGCGTGCCTTCGCGGGCGATGCGGGCGAGGTGGGGCGTCGCGTCGTTCGACAGGTAATCGGCGCGGAACGCATCGATGGACACCAGCACCACGGTCCGCACCGCCGGTTCGGCGGGGCGCGGCGCGCGGGCGCTGCAGGCGGACAGGACGAGGCAGGCGGCGACGGCCGCGAGGCGAAGGTGGGGCATCGGCCGATCATAACGAGCGTGTGTTGCGGCATGACTTTAGTCGCTGGCGGCACCGCGGAGCCTTGCCAATAGTGGCCGCACACCCGGCGGCGCCCGCCGGCATCGGAGCCGCCGTGATGCGTATCGCCGTGAGTCATTCTGCCGTCGTCCTGCTGGGCATGTCCGCCGTCGTGGCCGCGCAAAGCCCGCCGAAAGCGACACCGAAACCGGAGCCGGCGCGCATGACGTCGGCCGAATGCGAGGTCTGGGCGCGTGAGCTCAGCTTCGCGCAATCGGTGGCCGACCACGACGCAAAGGCCTTCGCCTCGCACATCGAAACGGACGCGGCCTTCGGCGCCAGCCAGCCGCAACCGACGCGCGGTCGCGAGGAGATCGCCCGGCGCTGGGCCGGCATCGTCGAGGGCAAGCGGTTGAAGCTCAGCTGGTACCCGACCCGGACGACGATCGGCCCGGGCAGCGCGAAGGACGTGGCCTGGTCCAGCGGGCCGTCGCTGTTCGAGGACCTTGACCCGAAATCGACCCAGCGCTACCGGATCGGCGCCTTCCACTCGGTCTGGCACCGCGGGGCGGACGGCACCTGGCGGGTGCTGTTCGACGACGGCGTCGACCCGCGGCCGGCCACGGAGGCCGAAGCCGCGGCCTTCCGAGAGGGCCGCCAGACCACGTGTCCACAAGCCTGACGACGGCCTGAAGGCGGCTGCTGCGCTCACGGCCGGGTAAAGCGCCGGCGCGTATGGTGGCGGTACGGCAACGTTGCCGTACCACGCCAGGTGACGCCATGGATTCCCGCAATCGCAACCGAAATCTCGCGACCGCGTTGGCGGCCGTCGTGCTCGGCATGTCCTTCGGCGCGTTTGCGCAGACGGCGACGACCGATGCGCAGGCGCAGGTGCAGGTGGGTTCCACGCAGGCGGACGCGGCGGTGGCCGCCGATGCGCAGGTCCCGGCCGATACCGGTGCCGCAAACGCGAAGCGCACCTCGAACGTCGGCTGCGTCAAGGACACCGGCACCAACATCCGCCCGCGCGATCCGAAGACCGGCAAGGCGCTGTGCATCGGCCCGGGCCGCAGCTACAGCCGCGAGCAGATCGACCGTACCGGCCAGACCGACCTCGCCGACGCGCTGCGTCGACTCGACCCGTCGGTGCGCTGATCGCGTGAACCTCGTGACGCGCATGTGGCCCGTCGCGCTGGCGCTGGCCTTGCAGCCGGCGCTGGCGTTCGCGCAGCAGCCCAACACGCTGGCGCCGCCGCCACGCGTGGCGCCGATTTCGCCTGCGTCGCAGCCGTCGTTGCCGCGCGGGGTGGACACCTCGCGCGACAACTCGCTGCAGACGCTCAATCGCCAGCTCGACGCGTCGAGTCGTCGCGTTTCCGCCGACACGCTGCGCAGCCAGGTCGACCAGCAGGACCGGCTGATGGACGCTGACCGCGCGCGTACCGACGCACGCCGTGCCGCGGCCACCACGCCCGCCGAATCCGAACGCCTTCGCCAGGATTTCGAAGCGCGCCGCGCGACGCACGAAGCGTGGCGCGCGGGCAAGGAAGCGCAGGTGCATCGCCTGGAAACGATCGACCTTCCGCCACCTCCGCCAGTGAACGAAGTGAAGCCGGCGATCGAGCCGCGCCGCTAGGTCAGCAACCCCCGCAACAACCGCTGCAGCGAGGCGTCGTAGTAGCGCCGGAACGCGGCTTCGTCGAAATTGAACCGTCCCGCGCGATACAGCGCGATCAGGCCGTGCGTGTGCGCCCATAGCGTCACCGCGACATCCCACACGTCGTCCTCGCGCAGCACGCCGGCGCGCATCGCATCCTCCACCGCATCGGCCACGACGTTGAGCGTGGGCGAACGGCGCGCGCGGAAATCCTCGGGAAATCGGCGTGCATCGATACGCGCGGTCGAGAACGCGTGGTCGAACAGATGCGGATGCGCGAGCGCGTAATCGAGGTAGATGCGCTGCACCGCGATCAGGCGTTCGAGCACGTCGCCGCCGCGACCGCGCGCGTCCCAGTGGCGGGCGATGGCGTCGAAGCTGTCGTCGCCGATGCGCTTGAGCAACGCCTCGCGATTGGGGAAATGCCGATAGATCGCCATCGGCGTGAGGCCGACCGCCGCCGCGACGCGCCGCATGCTCACGCCGGCCGCGCCTTCGCGTTCGAACAGCGTCCGCGCCGCGCGCAGGATGCGGTCGGCGGTGCGGTTCGTGCGGGGTTCGGCGCGGCTCATGTGTACAGCGTATACAAATGACGCGCCGCGGGCGCGAAATCGCACCAAACCGGCGCCGCGACGGCGTCGGCGACGCGTCCGCCCGCGCGGGGCAGCGCGATAATTCCCGATGCCTGTTTCGCGCGTCGCAATCGCGGCGCCCAGCCGACGGAGTCTTTCCGATGTCGACCCGCAAAGATCCTTCCCGCGTCATCCGTGCCCCGCGCGGCCCCGAGAAAAGCTGCAAGTCGTGGCTCACCGAAGCCGCGTACCGGATGATCCAGAACAACCTCGACGCTGAAGTGGCCGAAAGCCCGACCGAGCTGGTCGTCTACGGCGGCATCGGCCGCGCGGCGCGCGACTGGGAAAGCTTCGACGCGATCCTGAAGTCCCTGCGCGAACTGGACGACAACGAAACGCTGCTGGTGCAGTCGGGCAAGCCGGTCGGCATCTTCCCCACGCATGCCGACGCGCCGCGCGTGCTGCTGGCCAACTCCAACCTCGTGCCGCACTGGGCGACGTGGGAGCACTTCAACGAGCTCGATAAAAAGGGCCTGATGATGTACGGCCAGATGACGGCCGGCTCGTGGATCTACATCGGCTCGCAGGGCATCGTGCAGGGCACGTACGAGACCTTCGTCGAAATGGGTCGCCAGCACTACGGCGGCAACCTCACCGGCAAGTGGATCCTCACCGCGGGCCTGGGCGGCATGGGCGGTGCGCAGCCGCTCGCCGCGTCGCTCGCAGGCGCGTGCTCGCTCAACATCGAATGCCAGCAGAGCCGCATCGACATGCGCCTGCGCACGCGCTACGTCGACGCACAAGCGAAAGACCTCGACGACGCGCTCGCGCGCATCGAGAAGTACACGCAGGCGGGCGAGGCGAAATCGATCGCGCTGCTCGGCAACGCCGCTGAAATCCTGCCCGAACTGGTGCGTCGCGGCGTGCGCCCGGATGCGGTGACCGACCAGACCTCCGCGCACGATCCGGTGCACGGTTATCTGCCGATCGGCTGGACGGTGGAGCAGTGGCAGCGCATGCAGACCGAAGACCCCGCGCGCGTGCGCGACGCGGCCAAGAAGTCGATGCGCGTGCACGTGGAGGCGATGCTCGCCTTCGAGGACATGGGCATTCCCGTGTTCGACTACGGCAACAACATCCGCCAGATGGCGAAGGACGAAGGCTGCCAGAACGCGTTCGACTTCCCGGGCTTCGTGCCGGCCTACGTGCGTCCGCTGTTCTGCCGCGGCGTCGGCCCGTTCCGCTGGGTCGCGCTGAGCGGCGATCCGGAGGACATCTACAAGACCGACGCGAAGGTGAAGGAACTCATCCCCGACGACGCACACCTGCACCGCTGGCTCGACATGGCGCGCGAGCGCATCAGCTTCCAGGGCCTACCCGCGCGTATCTGCTGGGTTGGGCTGGGCCTGCGCCACAAGCTGGGCCTGGCGTTCAACGAGATGGTGCGCAATGGCGAACTGAAGGCGCCGGTGGTGATCGGCCGCGATCATCTGGACAGCGGCAGCGTCGCGTCGCCGAACCGCGAAACCGAAGCGATGCGCGATGGTTCCGATGCCGTTTCCGACTGGCCGCTGCTCAACGCGATGCTCAACGTCGCCGGTGGCGCGACGTGGGTGTCGCTGCATCACGGCGGCGGCGTCGGCATGGGCTACTCGCAGCACTCGGGCGTGGTGATCGTGTGCGACGGCAGCGAGGAAGCCGACAGGCGCATTGCGCGCGTGCTGTGGAACGATCCCGGCACCGGCGTCATGCGCCATGCCGACGCGGGCTACGACATCGCGAAGCAGTGCGCGAAGGAGCAGGGGCTGAAGCTGCCGATGCTCTGATCACACTGAACCTGTGAGGTACGAACGGGCTGGACAACCGGCCCGTTCGCGTTTGCGCTGCTCTGGCTGGAGGCGGCGCTCGCCTAGCGCTCGACGCCGGACTTGAACGAAAACTCCTGTGCAGCGAGCGTCGCTACCGGTTTGCCGTCGAGCGTTGCCGGTTCGAACCGCCATGCTGCGACGGCCGCCAGCACGGTCGCGCGCAACCGCTCGTCACTGATGCTGACGAAGCGCGGCTCCACCACTTTGCCGTCGGGCGACACGATGAAGGCTAGCAGAACCTCGCCGGTGAGTTCGGTGCCGTCAACGGCGAAGGCGCGGGGCGGAAGACTGCCGCCTGTCACCTTCGCGCCGACGAGGCCCGGTCGTGGAGCGATGTCGACGAAGCGGAAGCGATCACTGTAGAGCCCTTTCAGCGTTGCATCGTCGGCACGCGCTTCCGACTCGGGCGTTATGCGGTTGTAGACGGTGCTGAACGGTGTTGGCGCCGTTACCGTCTCGTGCGAGGCTCCGAGCCCAGCGCCGCCTGCAAACGCTGGGCCGATCAGACGGATGTCCGCCATCTTGTCGAACGAGGCGCGATAGTCGCGCCACTCGTCGACCGGCGCACCAGCGATGGTGACGGCCACCATGTCCATCGCAGTGGCCCACGATAGCGAGTAGAGGATGTGGAAGTCGCGGCGCTTGCCACCAAGTTCCAGTGGCTCGACGACTTCGAAGCAGCGCCGGTGGAACTCGCCCTCCACCTGCACCGGACAATCGCGCACGACCTGCACACCCGCCGCGCGTTTGCCTTCGATGAACTGCTGCACGAAGGCCGGCCGGGTCAAACCGCTCTGCGCTTCCACGCCCATCATCAATTGCACGCGCATGCCCACGTCGTACGGCCCGAGGCGGGTGTCTTCACGGGAGATCGTCCACATCCAGCCGCTCGGCGTACCTTCGCTGGCGTAGAACCAGTCGCGAGGCCGCGCGATCTGGCCATCGGTTGGGTCCAGCGGCTGCAAGACGAAACCCTCGGCGACGGCAATGTCCCTGGCCGGCGCCGCGAGACAGGCGAACAACAGCAATACCCCCAACCACCACGATTCGCGCATGCGCCCCCCCTTCCTTTTGTGAACGCGATCCTAGCGCGGCGTCATGGCCGCGTGCGACTGTCGAACGGCGGCCTCTCCGTTCGTCGTCTCACTGAGCCGGTCATGGCGACCTCCGTCGCCGTTACCATTGCCCAACGAACGAACGGATGCTTTCGATGAACTCCGAGCCGCAACGCAGCATCGCCGAAACGGTCGCCCCTGCGACCGAGGATTCACGCTCCCTCTGGTCCGAACTCCGCGACGCCATTCGCGGCACCAACGCCGACTACACGAAGATCCCCCTGCGCCGGGCGGTGTTCCTGCTCGCGGTGCCGATGGTGCTGGAACTGGTGCTCGAATCGACCTTCGCCGTGGTCGACATCTGGTTCGTCGCAAAGCTCGGGCCCTCGGCCGTGGCGACTGTCGGGCTGACGGAAACCTATCTCTTCCTCATCTATTCCATCGCGATGGGCCTGGCGATGTCGGTCACGGCCGTCGTCGCGCGGCGCATCGGCGAGAACCGGCGCGAGGACGCGGCCATCAGTGCCGTGCAGGCGATCTTCATCGCGCTGCTGGTGTCGGTGCCTTTCGCGGTCATCGGCATCGTGTGGGCGAAGGACCTGCTGCGCCTGATGGGGGCCGATGCGTGGAGCATCGAGCACGGTTACCGCTACACGCAATGGATGCTCGGCGGAAACGCGATCATCATGCTGCTGTTCGTGATCAACGCGATCTTCCGCGGCGCCGGCGATGCAGCCATCGCGATGCGCGTGCTATGGCTCGCCAACGGATTGAACATCGTCCTGTGTCCGCTGCTCATCTTCGGCTTCGGGCCGGTGCCGGCGCTGGGCATCGAAGGCGCGGCGATCGCGACCAACATCGGCCGCGGCGCGGGTGTCGCGCTGCAGTTGTACGTGCTGTTCCATGGCGGCAAGCACATCCGCGTGGCGTGGTTGCAGCTGGCCGTGCACGGCGCGGTGCTGTGGAATATCGTGCGCACTTCGCTCGGCGGCATCGGGCAGATGATCGTGTCGATGACCTCGTGGATCTTCCTGATGCGCATCCTGTCCAGCATCGGCAGCGAAGCCGTGGCCGGCGCGACGATCGCCATCCGCATCATGATGTTCACGCTGATGCCGGCGTGGGGCATGTCCAACGCGGCGGCGACGCTGGTCGGACAGAACCTGGGCGCGCAGCAGCCCGAACGCGCCGAGGCCGCGGTTTGGCACATCGGCTGGTACAACATGGCCTTCACGATGGCCATCTCGGTGGTGTTCTTCGTCTTCCACCACGATCTGATCGCGCTGTTCACCAGCGACGCGAAGGTGATCGACGTCGGCGGCGAATGGCTGCAGATCCTGTCGTATTCGTACTTCGTCTACGGCTGGTGGATGGTGTCGGTGCAGGCGTTCAATGGCGCGGGCGACACGTTGACGCCGACGAAGATCAACGTGGTGTTCTTCTGGCTGATCCAGATTCCGCTGGCGTACGTGCTGGCGGTGTCGATGGGGTGGCAGGAACTGGGCGTGTTCTGGGCGGTGTTCGTCTCCGAAACGTCGGTGGGCCTGTTCACGCTGTGGCTGTTCTCGCGCGGCAAGTGGAAGACGATGAAGGTGTGAGATGACTGGACACGTACTCGACAACCCGATCTGGGAAGCGCTGCAGAGCCGGCATCGCGGCATCGCGCTCGCACGCGGCGACGTGGCGCGGTATCCGGCGCACATCGCGCCGTTCCTCGGCGTGCCGTCCGAAGGCGTGGATGTCGCCGACGGATTGGCCGCGCTGATCGAGCCCGGCGAGACGACGCTGCTGTTCGATCGCATGCCGCAGGTGCCGACGGGTTTCGAAGGCAGGAAGCTCGCGATGCTCGCGCAGATGGTGTGCACGCAGCCGGTGGAAGAAACGGACGGGCCGGAGATCATCCAGCTCGACGAACGCCATCGCGAGGACGTGCTTGCGCTCACCGCGCTGGTATATCCGCATTACTTCCGCCCGCACACAATGCAGCTGGGCCGTTATTTCGGCATCTACCAGGACGGACGCCTGGCCGCGATCATCGGCGAGCGCATGGGTATGGACGAGTGGCAGGAGATCAGCGCGGTGTGCACGCATCCGGACTTCCTCGGACGCGGCTACGCCCGCCACCTGCTGACGATGCTGAGCAACGACGTGCTCGCACAAGGCCGCACGCCATACCTGCACGTGGCGAACGAGAACGCGCGGGCGAAGGACCTGTACCTGCGCAGCGGCTACACGGTGCGTCGCGACATTCCGTTCTTCTCGCTGCACCGGACGGGCTGAACGCGACGCTGTCACCGGGCTGTCACGAAATTGCAGCATCGTGGCACGGTCGAAGTCCGAGGCCGTGCCGATGAAGTGTTCGTTCCTGTCCCTCGCGCTGTTGCTGTCGCTGACCACGCTGTCGTCGCATGCGATGGCGCAGACGCCTTACGTCAGCATCGAGGAGCGCCTCACGCCGGAGCAGCTGCGGTCGGTCGGGCTCACGGACGAACAGCTCGACACGCTCAATCGCATGCTGCGTGAAGCGCAGGACGGGCAGGGCGTGGCGGTGGCCGCGCCTGCCGCGCCGCCGATGTCGAACAATGCGCCTGCGGCGAACCGTGACGAACGCGGACGCGACGAAGGGTCGCTGATCGGTTTCAACGACAAGCCGATCCAGAGCCGCCTGAAGGGCCCGATCAGCGGCTGGGAACCCGGCACCGTGTTCGAGCTGGAGAACGGCCAGCAGTGGAAGGTGCTCAAGGGTGCGCTGAAGCTGCCGAAGACGCTCGATGCGCCGGAGATCGTCGTCGTGCCGGGCGTGGCCGGCCGCTGGTTCCTGCAGGTCGTCGAAGGCATGCCGAAAGCGCGCGTCTACCGCATCGATTGAGCGGCTACGACCGCGTCTTTCCGTCCACCGGCGGCAACGAACGCAGGTACGTCCACACCGCGCGCAGCTCGACGTCCTGCATCGCACTGTAGGACTTCCACGGCATCATCCGATGCAGTTGGCGACCGTCGGGGCGCTGGCCGGTGCGCATGAGGTGCAGGAAGTCGCTTTCCTTCCATGCCTGCAATCCGCTCGCGTGCGGCGTGAGGTTGGCCGACGGCGGCGTGCCGGGTTCGAGCACGAAGCCGCCGCCGAAGTTCGAACCGTGGCAGCCGGTGCACACCTGCGCGACGTACTTGCCGTACGCCACGCTCACCGTCGCCGGCGGCGCAACGCGTTCGCGCGGCGTGTGGTCCACGCGTTCAGCCGGCACCAGCGGGAACTTGCCGAACAGGTACAGCACGCGCGCGAGCGGGCGCACCTGCGTGCGGCCCGGATCGGTATCGACCATCGGCAGCGTGCGCAGGTACGCCACGATCGATGCGACGTCGTGATCGTCCATGTCGGTGTAGTCGCCGGTGGGCATGATCACCAGCCCCGTGCCGTCGGGACGTACGCCGTGGCGGATCGCCGCGGCGAGGCGGTCGTCGGTCCACGCCGCATCGCGCACGGTGCGCGTGAGATTGCTCGGCACGATGCGGATGACATTCGGCGCATCGACCAGCAGTTTTCCTGCGCCGTCGGCGCCATGGCAGTCGGCGCAGCCGCGCGTGGCGAACAGGTGCTTCCCGTGGTCCAGCGACGCGGAGGCTATCGCATCGGCCAGCGGGGGATCGGCCACCGTCCAGGTGCGCGACAACGCGCGTTCGCTCATCGCCCACGCGGCGCCGAGCACGCCCGCCACCAGCACCGCCACCACGACCACGCTCCAGCCCAGCCACTTCAATAGACGCCGCATTGCCCTTCACTCCGGTGATGTGAAAACCGGATACGGGAAGTGCGGGCGAGGGAGGACACCGCCCAGGCGCGCCGGGGATGAATACGCGTTTCGGGCGGCTGCGGCAGAGGCCTGAGCGTTACCGGCCTGGGTCCCGGCCTTCGCCGGGATGACGGCTGCCTGATGTTCAGCCTTCGCCCTTCGCGCGACTCGCCAGCTGCCGGCACAGCGCTGCCGTCGCGTCGTCCACGGGGAAGCAGCATTCGATGCGCAATTCCTCCAGCGTCACGTCGTGCGGCGTGCCGAACGTGGTGATGGTCGAGAAGAAACGCAGGCGGTGTTCGTCGCGGCGCAGCACCGTGGTGAGCAGCGGTGTCGGTGCCGATTCGACGTCGCGAAGTCGCCAGCGCGCCGGCACGCCGGGGTAGGCGAGGACTTCGTCGAGCAGTTCGCGCGCCGCGGTGTCCGAAGGTGCGGCCGCGACTTCGCCGTGCAGGTGGCGGATCAGGTCGCCCGCCACTTCCTCCCAGTTGTCCACGGCGCCGCGCAGATCGGCCGGGTCGAAGATCTGCCGGATCATGTTCGTGTGCGCGCTTGCACGGCCGTTCATCACGAACGCGTTGACGCGCAGCGCCGCGTCGTTGGCCATCAGCACGTCCCAGTGCCGGTTGAGCACGAACGCGGGATACGGTTCCTGCTGCGCGAGGATGAATTCGATCGCGCGCCGCACCTGCGACAGTTCCGGCGTCGCCAGCGCGGTCTCGGGATAGCGCGGCGCGAAGCCGGCCGCGACCAGCAACGCATTGCGCTCGCGCAGCGGCATGTCGAGCGCGTCGGCCAGGCGGGCGACCATTTCGCGGCTGGGCTGCGCCTTGCCGGTTTCCACGCAACTCAGGTGGCGCGGCGAAACGCCTGCGTCGAGTGCGAGATCCATCTGGCTCAGGCGACGGGCCGCGCGCCATTCGCGCAGCAGGGCGCCCAGTCGGACATCGCGGAGTGGCGTGGCGGCTCGGTTCACGCGGCGAGCATACGGGGCGTGCCGCGGCCGCACCATGACCTGCTAGGTCATGGCGGCATGACCTGCGGCTTCGTTGAACCCCTGACCTCCGGCGCGAATCATTCCATCGACGCCGGAGCGTTCCGGCGATGGAGCTCGATCATGCAGCGCAGGGACTTCCTTGGAATCGCCGCCGGTACGCTGGCTACCGCCACGCTGACCGCCGCGATGTTCGACCGCAGTGCATTCGCCGCATCCCCGGCCGCGAGTACCACCGACGCCGAAGATGCCGCCGCTTTTCTCAAGGCACGCCGCTTCGTGCCCATGTCCGCCGGGGAGATCGCCTACGTCGAACGCGGGCGGGGCGCGGCGGCGTTGTTCCTGCACGGCTTTCCGCTCAACGGTTACCAGTGGCGCGGCGCGCTCGCGCGGTTGTCGCCGTACCGGCGCTGCATCGCGCCGGACTTCCTCGGGCTGGGCTACACACGGGTCGCGAAGGGCCAGAGCCTGGCGCCCGACGCGCAGGTGCGCATGCTCGCCGAACTGCTCGACAAGCTCGGCGTGGATCGCGTGGACGTCGTCGCGAACGACAGCGGCGGACAAGCCGCGCAGCTGTTCCTTGCGACGTACCCGCATCGCGTCCGCACGCTGCTGCTGACCAATTGCGACTCGGAAATCGAATGCCCGCCGCCGGCGTTGCAGCCGGTGATCGCGCTGGCGAAGCAGGACCAGTTCGCGCAGCAGTGGCTCGCGCCGTGGCTGGCCGACAAGGCGCTGGCGCGCTCGCCGCAAGGACTCGGCGGGCAGACGTTCACCCATGCATCGAACCCGAGCGACGAGGCCATCGACGTCTACCTCGGCCCGCTGGTGCGCGATGCGTCGCGGACGAACGCATTCGCCGTGGCGCTGGATCGCAACTGGCTCGGCGGCATCGGCCCCGCGCTGAAGGCCGCACGCGCGCCGACGCGCATCGTGTGGGGCACGGCCGATCCGATCTTCACCGAAGCGGGCGCGGCCCATCTGGACGCTGCGTTCGGCGACTCGCGCGGCGTGCGGCGGATCGAGGGTGCGAAGCTGTTCTTCCCGGAGGAATTCCCCGACCTCCTCGCCGAGGAAGCGCGTCGCCTCTGGGGCGTGTGAGCGGGTGCCGCAGCGCCGCCGACGGGCGGAGCCGCCGCGCCGATGCGCGCGACGTGAAGCGAGCCGACCTTCACGGATCGCCACCGCGGCCTCTGACACGCTGGCGGCCGCCCGCAGGCGCGCCGCACCGGCGCGCCGCTCAAGGCCCGGGAGCGAGCGCATGCAGCAGGCACGACTGGCAGTGATCGTCATGGTGGCCGCGATGCTGGCGGCCTGCGGCGGCGGTGGGGGCGGCGACAACAACACCCAGATTCCCGGCGCGCCGGTCGACCGGCCGCCGACGTTCACCTCGGCCGCGGCGGCCACCGTGCCCGAAGGCACCGCAGGCGTGTTCTACACGGCCACCGCTACCGATCCGGAAGGCAAGCCGGTCTCCTTCACGCTGTCCGGGGGCGCCGACCAGGCGCGCTTCCTGATCAGCGCCGCGGGCGCGCTGCAGTTCATCACGCCGCCGGATTTCGAGGCGCCGACCGACGCCAACGCCGACAACGTGTACCTGGTGTCGATCACCGCCAGCGACGGCACGCAGACCGCCACGCTGCCGCTGTCGGTCACCGTCACCGACGTCACCGGCGCGCCGCTGCGCGTGCGGCGCGTCGTGACCGGCTTGAACTTCCCGACCTTCCTCGCGCCCGTGCCGGACGCTACAGGCCGCGTGTTCGTGGTCGAACGCGCCGGCCGCGTCCGCCTCCTGACGCCATCCAACGGTGCGATCGCGGCGGCCGCATTTCTCGATATCACCGGGCAGGTGTCCACCGATGGCGAGCGAGGGTTGCTCGGCTTCGCGACTGCGCCGGACTTCGCAACCAGCGGTCGGTTCTACGTGTATCTCACCGCTCCTGACGGCACGATCGAACTGCGCCGCTACCAGACGCTGGCGAACAACCGCGACCAGGCCGATCCGGCCAGCGGCGACGCGATCCTTCGCATCGCGCATCCACGCAGCAACCACAACGGCGGCTGGATCGGCTTCGGTCCGGACGGGATGCTGTACGTCGGCGTTGGCGACGGCGGCGGCACCGGCGATCCGGACAACAACGGGCAGAACCGCGCGACCCTGCTCGGCAAGATCCTGCGCATCGATCCGTCGAGCGACGGTTTCCCCAGCGATCCCGACCGCGATTACGGGATCCCCGCCGGCAATCCCTTCACCGCGCCCAATGCGCCGGAAGTGTGGGCGTTCGGCCTGCGCAATCCGTTCCGCAACAGCTTCGATCCGCTCACCGGCAATCTCTACATCGGCGATGTGGGGCAAGGCGCGGTGGAAGAGATCGACCTCGCGCGTGCCAACGAAGGCGGGCTGAACTTCGGCTGGCCGATCCTGGAAGGCACGCGGCCCTATCGCGGTGGTTCCACCGCCGGATTGACGCCGCCCATCGCCGAATACAGCCACGGCAGCGGTGCGCGCGAAGGCAGTTCGGTGACTGGCGGCGTGGTGTATCGCGGGCCGCTGGAATTGCTGCGCGGCGAGTACCTGTTCGGCGATTTCGTGCAGCCGAACCTGTGGTCGATCCAGACCGGCGTGATCCTGCAGGGCACGACGATCCCGTCCTCGCGCTTCCAGCTGCGCAATGCCGACTTCACGCCGACGGCGGGCACGATCGACAACATCGTCGCCTTCGGCACCGACGCGGCCAACAACGTCTACATCGTCGATTTCGACGGCGACATCTTCGTGATCGAACCCGTGCCGGGCACGGGCGGCGCGTTCTCCGCATCGGCGCTCGCCGCGCCACAGCCGCTGTCGCAGGACGCGGCCTCGAAGGAGGAATCAGCGCGACTGGCGCGCCAGTTCATCCGCGAGAGCCTGATGGGCCATCGATAGGGGCGGAACCGAACCGGCGGCACATCCGCGTGCCGCCGCCAGCCACTACCATCGCACGACCACACAGGGCAGGAGCCGGGTCATGCGCAGTGCAGCGGGTTGGAGCGGTGCGATGGTGTTGGGCGTGGCGATCACGGCATCGCCGGCGTTCGCCGCGGGAAGCGGCAGCGAACCGAAGCAGGTGATCGCGATCGCCGACGAGATGGTCGCGCTGTCGCTCGAATACGACCCGACGCCTGCCTATTACGAAGTCCTGCCGCTCAAGCGCCACGATTACCTGCCGCGCAATTCGGCCGCCGACAACGCGCTATTCGACGCACGCGAGGATGGGTTGTGGTCGCGCTTGCAGAAGGTGGATCGCGCGAAGCTCGACAAGGATCCCGCCGCACGGCTTGCCTACGCGCAGCTGCGCGAGATGCTCGAAACCAACCGCGCGCTGCGCGTGTGCCACGCCGAGCAGTGGAACGTGAACCACATGTTCGGCTGGCACACGGCATTCACCGATCTTGCGGACCGCCAACCCGTCGCTACCGCGGACCAGCGCGCACAGGCGCTTGCGCGCTGGCGCACGCTGCCGGCGTACGTCGACAACGAGATCGCGAACCTGCGCGCGGGCATCAAGGCCGGCTATACCGCGCCGAAGCCGGTGGTGGCACGCGTGATCAAGCAGCTCGACGGCATGGTCGACCTGGAAGCGCGCAAATCGCCGTACTTCGCGCCGGGCGAGAAGTCGAAGGACGCGGCGTTCGCGAAAGAGTTCGAAAGCGTCGTGGCGCAGCAGGTCCAACCGCCGCTGCGCCGTTATCGCGATTTCCTAGTTAGCGAATACCAGGGCGCGGCTCGCGAGTCGATCGCGTTGTCCGCGCTGCCCGATGGCGCGCAGTGCTACCAGGCGATGCTGCGCTCCTACACCACGCTCGATCGCACGCCGAAGGCGGTGTACGACCTCGGCCAGCGTACCGTCGCGACGAACCTGGCGACCGTGCAGGCGCTCGGCAAGACCATGTTCGACTCGACGGATCTGGCGACGATCGTCAAGCGCGTCGACGAGGCGAAGGACAACCGCTTCGCATCAGCGGACGAGCAGCTGCAGTTCTCGCGCGGCTTGCTGGAGTCGGCGCGTGAGAAGAGTTCGGCGTATTTCGCCACGATGCCCGTGCAGCCGGCGGTGGTCGAACCGCTGAAGCCGGAGCAGCGAAACACCGGCGTGAGTTCGCATTACGAACCCGATCCGGACGACCGCAAGCCGGGCGTGTATCGCATCAACCTCGATCATCCCGACGCCGATCGTCGCGGCGCGGCGGAAATCACGCTCGTGCACGAAACCTGGCCCGGCCATCACCTGCAGCTCGCACTCGCGCGCGGTGTCGGCAAGCGCCATCCGCTGTCGGCGCTGGCGTTCAATTCGGCCTATGTCGAAGGCTGGGCACGCTATTCCGAAGCGCTGAGCGAGGAAGCGGGCATCTACACCACGCCGTACGCGCAGATCAGCCGCCGCCTGTGGCCGGCGCGCGGCATGGTGGTGGACCCGGGCATCCACATGTTCGGCTGGACGCGCGAGCAGGCGGTGCAGTTCATGGCCGAAAGCGGGCGGTTCTCGCCGGAGACCTCGGCCGAGATGGTCGATCGCATCGCCGCGATGCCGGGCCAGCTCACCGCGTACGACTCCGGCGGTCTGGAGATCGTCGCGCTGCGTCGCGAAGCCGAAGCGGCGCTGGGCGACCGCTTCGACCTGAAGCAGTTCCATCAGCGCGTGCTGGGCGATGGCGTGGTGCCGCTGGCGTTCCTGCGCGAGCGCGTGCAGGCGTGGATCGCGGAGGAACAGGCTGCCGTCGCCGCGCGTTGATCGCGCCGGGAGCGGCGGAGGAAACGTGAACCGGGCGCGGTGCCGCACGCTGTGCGCAGAGTCAGGCCACACGCCGTAAGCTGTGGCTTCACGTTTTCCGCGCGCCCCGTTCAGGGGCGCGTCCGCTCCCGAGTCCGTTGCCGCATGCCGATCCGTGCCGTCGCCCTGCTGTTGTCCTGCCTTGTCATCGCCGCCTGCCAGCGTCCCGAAGCGGAGACGACGCAGGGTCTGGTGATCGAGGAGGTCGCCGCGCCGCAGGACGGCGGCGCGATCAGCACCGCGCCGGTAAAGGTCGCTCCGGTCAAGCCGGAAGGCACGCGACAGGCGCGCACGTCGATCCGCGAGATCGCGCGCCCCGAACCCGCTGCCGAACCGCACAAGCCGTGGGCGGCGCCGCTGGAACTCACGGCCGGTGCGGCGTCGATCAGCTGCGACCTCGATTACGTGGGGAAGGGCGACGGCGAGGTGCTGACGACGTTCGACCGCGACGGCCTCAAGGCCGCGCTCGAGCCGTGCGAAGCCGGCGGCGTGGCGCGGTTGCGTTACAAGGGCAAGGTCACGGCGGAATTCGGCACGCTGGTCGAGCGCGTCACCGAAGTCGCCGACTCGATGGACATCGGCAAGCGCGTGCTCGACATCGACTCCGCCGGCGGGCAGGTCGAGGATGCGATCCAGGCCGGCGACTACATCGCCGAATCACGCTGGACGATCTGGGTGCGCGAAGGCGCGATCTGCCACAGCGCGTGCGTTTTCATCCTGAGCGCGGGCGACACGCGGATGATCGCCGGGCAGGTCGGCATCCACCGCATCATCCGCATGAGTTCGACCGCCACCACGCGCGCGCAGCTCAACGCCGAGCTGCGCGTGGTGTACGAACGCGTGCGCGACTACCTGGAGCGCAACGGCGCGGCCACCGCCGTGGCCGACCTGATGATGGCCGTGCCTAACCGCAGCCTGCGCCTGCTCACGACCGAAGAACTCGAGTTGTACGGCCTGGACGGCGTGAACCCGGCGCAGGACGACCTCGACCGACTGCGCCTGATGCGCAAGTGCGGCGAGGACTTCGTGAGCCGCCGCGACTCGTTCGTTCGTGCCTTCGACAAGCGCTGCAAATCGCCGGATACCGACCTCGACGCGCTCAACGCGTGCGGCCTGAAGCTACGCACGGATTTCGGCTTCCCCGACCAGACCTGTCCGTCGGAGAGCCCGCTGTCCGAGTTCGACCGCGACACCGCCACGCTGGAACCGCCGAAGGGCGACGACGGCGCGCAGAGCGTGTCGAAGGCGGCGCCGCAGAAGCGGCGGAGTGATAGCTGACGACGTTGCGCACGCGGGTGTGACGGCGCGTGCAACCGATGCGGCATCTGCGAGATCGCTTCCTCATGGGAAGCAAGATCAAGAGCTTCCGCTCGCAAGCGAGCGGGTCACTTTTGTCTTGGCAAAAGTAACCAAAACCGTTCGCTCCTGACGCGAGCCGCCGCTGCGCGGCGGTGCCCTGCGCTCCTCGCCGGAAAAGGGACGTCGCCCGAACTCGCTGCGCTGCGCTCCGCTCAGACAGCGGGCGACTCTTCGCCCTTTTCCGGCTCCGGTGCTCGGCTCGCTTTAAGTCGCTGGGAGGTCAAGATCGACAGCAACAGCAACAGCAACAGCAACAGCAACAGCAACCGAAAAGCCGGGTAGACGTGACGGCTCGCCGCCACGTCTACCTTAAAAACCCTTACCGCCGGAACTTCCCCGGCTCCGGCAACGTCACCGGCACGCCATTCCCGTCGCAATCGCCCGCCTTACACAGCTCCGAGCGCAGCGCCGGCATCGACTGCAACAGGAAATGGAAGATCGTGTTCTGCTCGACGCTGCCGCGCACCGCTTCGCTGCCCGGGCCGCGCGCCCAGATGCCCACGTCGTCGCCGCCGTGCGATTCGCTCGCCGTCGGCACCAGCGCTTCCTGCAGGTAATCCGGATCCTGCGTGTCGACGTTGCGCAGATCCGGGCGACCCTTCTTCGGGATCTGCACGCCGCTGACGGTGTGCTGGAAACGCTTCGGGCCTTCCGGCTGCTGCGCGCTCGCGCCGACGTAGCCCGGTCCGTTGCTGTAGTTGAGCGTCGTGTATGGCAGGCCGAGCTGGTCGAGCGCGTAATCGGCGATGCCGTCGTCCTCGCCGCTGCTGCCGCGCACCTTGTCCAGGATCGGATTGCCGCGCTTGGGATAGCCCACGAAGCTCAGCGTGTGCGAATGGTCGGCCGTGACCAGGATCAGGGTGTCCTGCGCGCTCGTCGCATCGACCGCCGCCTGCACGGCCTCGCTCAGCGCGATGGTGTCGGTGAGCGCGCGATACGCATTGCCGTAATGGTGTGCGTGGTCGATGCGGCCGCCTTCGACCAGCAGCACGAAGCCCTTGTCGTTCTGCTTCAGGCGCGCGATGGCGGTGCGCGTCATTTCCGCGAGCGTCGGCTCGCCGGCACCGTCCTGCGGGCGGTCGGCGGAGAACTGCATGTGGTCGGGTTCGAACAAGGCCAGCAGCGGGCCGCGGGCCGGCGCGTCGCTGAGCTGCTGCGCGTTCCACACGTACGTGCCGTCTGGATGGCGCTGCTTCCATTGCGCGATGAGGTCGCGACCGTCGAGGCGTTCGCCGACCTTGTCGTCGTATTCCGGATCGCGCTCGGACACCGGCATGAAGTTCTTGCGGCCGCCGCCCATCAGCACGTCGGGACCGTTGCCGAAGGGCGTTTCCACCAGCTGGCGGGCGATATCGATGCAGCCGGCCGCGCGCGCTTGCTCGGTGAGTTCCGTGTCGTTTTCCCAGTTGCGCTCGGGCACGTGGGTGAACGTCGCGCCGGGCGTCGCGTGCGTGACGCGCGTGGTGGTCACCACGCCGGTGGCGAAGCCGCGGCTGGCGGCCAGTTCCCACAGCGTCAGCATCGGCACGGCCTGTGCGCCGGCGCAGTCGCGGCGCATCGGCTGCTGGCCGATGCTCAGCACGCCCGCGCGCGTCTTCACGCCGGTGGCCATGGCGCTCATCGTGCCGGCCGAATCGGGCGTCTGCGAATCGACGTTGTAGGTCTTGCTCAGCGCCGTGGCCGGGAAACGCTCCCAGCTCAGGCGGTTGTCCTCGCCCGGGCCGCCCTTGCGCTGGCCGTCGAGGATGCGCGCGGCGGCGACCGTCGTCAGGCTCATGCCGTCGCCGACGAAGAGGATCACGTTCTTCGCGTGCCCACCCATCGCGCCGCGCTCGGCGGCCTGCGCGGCGCCGTCGCGGAACCACCACTGCGGCGTTTCGCCGGCCGGGTGGCGGATCGTCGGGACGTCGACCTCGAATGCGGCGGGCTTTGCCGAGTCGGTTGCGTGGACGCCGCTACCGCCGGTGGCGCAGGCGGAGACGAGCAGGGTCGTGGCGAAGGCGAGCGTGGCGTGGCTCAAACGAGAGTGGCTCGGGCGGGTCGCGCGGAGTCGGGACATTCGGGAGGCTTGTCGAAGGCAAAGCGCGATTATGGGCTGCGTTATTGCAGCCACGGGACACCGGCGTTGCATTCGCGGGGTCGTCACCCCCTTCGGTGTGGGCTATCGTGCCAAGCCGACAATTTCGGTAAAGAGGTACGGATGAAGCTGGTGTCTGCCTGGTTGCGGATCCCGTTCTGGCAGCGCGTGCTGGCGGGCTTCGTGTTGGGCGCGCTGGCCGGCTGGGCCCTCGGCCATTCGGCGGAAGTCTGGTTCGCGCCGCTGGGCACCATCTACGTCACGCTGATCAAGATGATCGCCGTGCCGCTGGTGTTCTTCGCGGTGATGAACGCCATCGGCAGCCTGCACGGGCAGAAGTCCGTCGCTGCACTGGGCGGCCGAACGTTCGTCTGGTTCGCGATCACCGCGGCGCTGGCAGTCGGCGTCGGCCTGCTGATCGGCTGGCTGCTGCAGCCCGGCCACGGCCTGAGCGGCCTGACCATCGCACCCGACTACACCGTCCGCGTGGTGCCCTCGCCGAAGGACGTGCTGCTCGACGTCATCCCGACCAATCCGTTCAAGGCGCTGAGCGAAGGCAAGATCCTGCAGGTGATCGTGTTCGCCGGGCTGGTCGGCTTCGCGCTGGTGAAGCTGGGCGAACGCGTCGCCGGCCTGCGCAAGCTCGTGGGCGAAGCGAGCGACACGATGGTGCAGGTCACGCGCTTCGTGCTCGAAATGACGCCGCTGGGCACCTTCGGCCTGATCGCCTCGCTGGTCGGCGCGTACGGCTTCGAAAAGCTCCTGCCGCTGGGCACGTTCGTGTTCGCGCTGTACCTGGCGTGCGCGATCCACATCGTGTTCGTCTACGGCAGCCTGATCGCGCTGCACGGTTTGAATCCGCTGAAGTTCTTCCGCGGCGCCGCACCGGGCATGCAGGTGGCGTTCGTGGCGTCGTCGAGTTTCGCGGCGATGCCGGCGGCGATCCGCTCGGTCACGCATAACCTCGGCGTCGACAAGGACTACGCGGCGTTCGCCGTGCCGCTGGGCGCGAGCATCAAGATGGACGGTTGCGGCGCGATCTATCCCGCGCTGACGTCGATGTTCGTCGCGCAGTACTTCGGCCTGCACCTGGAGCCGGGGCAGTACGCGACGATCCTGATCGCCTCGGTGCTCGGCAGCTTCGGCACGGCCGGCGTGCCGGGCACCGCGATCGTCATGGTGACGCTGGTGCTCTCCGCCGCGGGTTTGCCGTTGGAAGGCATCGGCTACCTGGTCGCCATCGACCGCGTGCTCGACATGATGCGCACGATGACCAACGTCACCGGCCAGATGGCGGTGCCGGTGATCGTCGCGAAGGAATCGGGCCTGCTCGATCGCGACGTCTACGAGGCCGCTTCGAGCAACCTCGGCGTCGCCGCCGGCGAGAAGGCCGAGGTGCGTGCGACGAGGGAAGCCGGCTGATGGACGCCGCGCAGGTGGAACTCATCGAACGGTTCCCCGGCGCGGACGACTACTGCCGCCTGCGCGCGGATGCCGGCATGGCGCCGCGCACGCTCGACGCCGCGGAGCGCGGACTTCCGAACACGCTCTACGGCGTGAGCCTGCTGCACGACGGCGAGGTCGTGGGCATGGGCCGCGTCATCGGTGACGGCGGCTGCTTCTTCGTCGTGGTCGACATCGCCGTGGCGCCCGCGCTGCAGGGGCAGGGGCTCGGCAAGCGCATCATGGCCGCGCTCGACGACTGGCTCCGCGCGAACGCGCCGCCGTCGGCGGTCGTGTCGCTCGCCGCCGATGGCGACGCGAAGCATCTCTACGCGAAGTTCGGGTTCGTCGAAACGACGCCGTTTTCGGTGAACATGGAGTACCAGCTCGACTAGCCGGCCGCGACTTCAAGGAACGAAGCCCATGCGTCTACCCGTCTGGATTGTGTGCGCCGCGCTGCTCGCCGGTTGCGCGACGCAACCGCAGATCGTGAATGAAGAACCCTCGCGCGCCGGCCAGGTCGGCATGAACGAGATCAGCGGCATGATCCCGCAGGCCGCGCGCATGGAACTGGCCGACAACGAATCCTTCCTGATGCCGCTGGAAGACGACGCGAATCCGACGCCCGTCTATCCGGCCGTGCTGCTTTCGCATGGGTTGGCGCCGCAGGCGGTGTGCGTGCGCGTCGGTGTGAGTGGGGAGGGCAGCGTGCTGTCGTCCGCGCCGGCGGTTGCGCCGCCGAGTTGTCCCGAGCCGGCCGATCCGGCGTTCTTCGACTCGGTGCGCAGCGCGGTCGCTGGCTGGCGTTACGAGCCCGCGCTGCGTTGCGTGTTTCCCGATGCGAAGACGAAGGACGACACCGTCGGGAGCTGCGGGGGGTACACCGAAATCCCGGAGTCGGTGACGCTCACCTACCGCTTCGTGTTCGAACAGAAGGACGGGCGCGGCAGCGTGCAGCTCGCGCGCTGAGGCCTCATACGCGCGAGTATGACCACGACTGCATGCGCCCATCGCGATACGGCATCACGCCATGGAACGCGCGCGGGTCGTCGTCGAACACCAGCGGCAGGAAGTTGCGGTCGCCTTCCCACATGGGCAGTTCGTCGAGCTTTTCGATCGGCACCCATTCCAGCGTGCCTTCGGGATTGCTCGCGTGCGGCGTGCCGCGGAAGGAGGTAACGACGAACACGAAGCCGAGCCAGTCCTCGCCGTGCTTGCCGAATCCCGGCCAGCTGATCGTGCCGCGCAGCTGCATCGCCTCGCACTCGATGCCGGCTTCCTCGAGGATCTCGCGCCGCATGCCGGCCACGACGTCCTCGTCGCGTTCTATCTTCCCGCCCAGACCGTTGTACTTGCCGAGCTGGTGGTCGTCCGGTCGCGCGTTGCGATGGACCATCAACACTTCGCGACCGTCAGGCGACAGCACGTAGCCGAGCGTGGCGACGATGGGCATGTACGGCATCAGCGCGTGCCCTTGATGGCGGCCTGCTGTTCCTTCAGCGTCTTGTCGAACGCGCGTTCGGCGCGGTCGGCGTAGGCGCGGCAGGTGAGCGCGGTCGGCGTGGTCGATTCGCCAAGCTTCCAGCCCGAGGCATCCGGATGCGGCGTCAGCAGCAGGTCGCACGGCAGCGTGCGGACTTCGGCGAACGCGCGGCGGTAATCGTCGACGATGCGCGGCTGGCGCGGATTGCCGACGAGCTTGTAGCCGGGTGCGCTCAGGCTGTCGACATAAGCGATGCGCAGCGGCTTGCCGGCCTTCGCGTCGGTCCAGGTCCAGCTCAGGCTTCCCGGCGTGTGCCCGGGCGTGAAGTGCGCCGTGAACGCGACGCCGCCGAGCTCGACGACTTCGCCGTCCATCACGATGCGGTCGGCGTGCGCCGGCGGGAACACCATGCCATCGCCGAAGTGCAGGTCATCGAAGCCGCCGCGTTCGAGCAGCACTGCCGATTCGGCATTGGTCACCAGCGAAGCGCCGGTCACGCGCTTGATCGCGGCGATGGGCCCGGCATGGTCGATGTGCGCATGGCTGTGCAGGATCAGCTTCAGATCGGACGGCGCGACGCCGAGCGTGCGCATGTGCGCGAGCAGCATGTCCGCCGCCTGCGGCAGGCCGCCGTCGATCAGCACGGCGCCGGCATCGGTCTTCACCAGCACGGCGCTCAGGCCCGCGGTGCCGATGTACCAGCTGCGATCGGCGAGCGCGAACGGCGCGATCGGCTGGCGCCATGCGTCGGAAGACTCGTAGGCCTGTGCCTGCGGGAGCAGCGGTTCGGCGGCGTGAAGGGGCAGGGCGGAGAGCGCGGTCAGCGAAACACAAAGCGCGGCGTGGAGGCGCATGGCGACGTCGAAGCGTGGGGAGCGCACAGTGTAATCGCGCACGCACGGCGCGCGATTCACGCCAGTGCTGTGATCGACATCAGGGCATGCGCGGCAACGTCGCCCGCCGATACACCAGCCGTACGGCCAACAGGGAGACGGGAATCGGCAGCAGCAGTCCCGCGACCGATAGCCACGTCGGATGCGGCACCTTCATGATCATCCCCACCACGCCCGAGAGCACCACCAGCGCGACCAGCAGCGCGGCGGCGGTCTGGTGGCGCGCAAGCTTCGCCGCGGCGAGTGCGCCAATGAACGTGCCCAGCACCCACGCGACGAGCACCAGCAGTTTCGCGGCGAGGGGCATGTTCGCGATGAAGGCGGCGAAGGCGGCCTCGTTGGCCGGATCGGTCGGATCCAGCCCCGCCGGCGGCGGCCAGAAGCGATGGCCCAGTGTTTCCACTGCGGCGATCACCGCGATCGCGACGACCACGCCGACCAGCATGCCCAATATCGTGCGTCCCATCGGCGCTTCTCCTCCATCGCAAGTGCCGCGAGCATCGCGCGCGGACGTTGCCGCCGCAAGCGCGCGAGGCCGCGCATAATCGATGCCCTCCCGACGACGCCCCGACACGGAGCCCGCGATGCCCGATCCAACGCCCGGGGTGCCAGCGCCCCGCCTGCTCGCCTTCGCCGGCAGCTTGCGCCAGGGCTCGTACAACCGCCGCCTCATCCACGTGCTGGCCGAAGGCGCGCGTGCCGCCGGCGCGCAGGTCACGCTGATCGAACTGCGCGACTTCGCGTTGCCGATCTACGACGGCGACATCGAAGCCGACGGCATGCCCGGGAACGCGCGCCGCCTGCAGGCGCTGATGGCCGAGCACGACGGGCTGCTCGTCAGCACGCCCGAGTACAACGGCTCGATGCCGGCTTTGGTGAAGAACACGCTGGACTGGATCTCGCGGCCGCTCGAATCCGGCCGCTCGGGCGTGACGCTCTTCCAGGACAAGGTGGCTGGCATCGTGTCGGCCTCGCCCGGTCCGCTCGGCGGCCTGCGTTCGCTGCTGGTGCTGCGCGACGCGCTGGCCAAGCTCGGCCTGCTCGTGGTGCCGCAGCAGGTCGCGGTCGGGCAGGCGGCCGACAAGCTCACCGATTACGGCGTCCTCAACGACGACCGCCTGCGCACCGGCGTGCACGGTGTCGGCGCGGCGGTGGTGCGGCATCTGGGCGTGATGAATTCAACGGTCGATCGAAAAGGAGCGACGGCATGAGCGGACGTCAGCGCGAACTCAACCTGCGGTTCCTCGCCGAACCCACCGATGTGAACTACGGCGGCAAGGTCCACGGCGGCATGGTGATGAAGTGGATCGACCAGGCCGGCTACGCCGCGGCGGTCGGCTGGAGCGGCACCTACAGCGTGACGGTCGCCGTCGGCGGCATCCGCTTCGTCGCGCCGATCCGCATCTCCGATCTGGTCACGGTCCACACGAAGCTGGTCCACACCGGCACGACGAGCATGCACTTCGCCGTCGACGTGAAGGCGCGCGACCCGATGGAGGGGCCCGAGCAGGAGCGGCTGTGCACGCACTGCATCATCGTCTTCGTCGCGCTCGACGCCGTCGAAGGCAAGCCGACCGCGGTGCCGCCGTGGACGCCCGTCAACGACGACGACAAGCGCCTGGCCGAATACGCGCTCAAGGTGATGGAGCTGAGCAAGGGCATCGAGCAGACCGTCGAGCGGCTGGCGGCGGTGAACGAGGGGTAAGGCGGACCGCCCACGCCGCATTGCTGCGTGGCCCGCCGCATGCCGGGCCGTGGATGGCCCGGCCGGACGTTCCGAAGCGTCGGGACTTCGCCATGGACGGCGACGGCAGCGCGATCGAGGTGCCGCGGGTGCCTCGGATCGCACCCAAACAAGTGCGCCCAAACAAAAAGGCCGCCTTTCGGGGGCCCTCCGGCTGAAGCGCTGCGAAGGTCAGATCCCTTCGACGCGGCGCGCTTCGATGAACTTCTGGCCCCAGTAGCCGCCGTTGAGCTCCGACACCTGCACGTCCTTGCCGCGGCTGGGCGCGTGGACGAAGCGGCCTTCGCCGACGTAGATGCCTACGTGGTCGACGCGGCCGCGACGACCGAAGAACACCAGGTCGCCGGCATTGAGCTTGGCGCGGTCGTTGATGAGTTCGCCGGTCTTGGCCATCTCGCGCGAAACGCGAGGCAGTTCGATGCCCAGCGCGTTACGGAAAACGTAGCCAACCAGGCCTGAGCAGTCGAAGCCCTTGTTCGGGTCGCTGCCGCCCCAGCGGTACGGGGTGCCCAGCAGGGCCATGGCGCGCTGGAGGACGGTCTTGATCTTGCCCTGCTCCTCGACCGGGAGCTGGGTCATCGGCTCGCCCGCCGCCGCGGCGGGGACGAGGTAGCGGTTCATGTCCGTAGCCAGCAGCAGGGCGCGGTCGGACAGGCTCATCGCTTCCGGAAGGGTGTGGTGCGCCACCGGGGCCGGTGCGTCGGCCGAATCGCCGGCCAGGGAGGACGAGGGCATCTGCTGAGCGAAGGCCGGAACAGCCATCAGGGCCAGCGCGGCGGCAATCGCGAACCGGGTCTTGATCCGGTGTCGGAAGGTCGGGGCGGCAAGGGCGCCTGGGGTCGTATAGGGCATCACGCAGAGTTCACGGCAACACAGTCGCCGGGGATGATGCCTGCGTGAACGACGAATGTCGTTCGTATTTCGTAAAAAATTCGTTAAGTGAATTCGGACGGTGTCACAAATCGTGCCAAGGGCTTCACTTGGACTTCACCGGAGCACCCGCTTGGCGCCGGTGTAGTGGTCCCGCCAGTAACTGCCGTCGAGGTGGTCCAGCCGCACGGTGCCCCCCGTACTGGGCGCGTGGACGAAGCGTCCTTCACCTACGTAAATACCGACGTGGCTGACGTTGCCGCTCTGGCCGAAGAACACCAGGTCGCCCGCCGCGAGGCGATCCGGGACGATCTTCGGGCCTTGGAAGGCCGCAAGGTCGCGGGAGGTGCGGGGCAGGCTCAGCGACAGCATGTCGCGGTACACGTAATTGACCAGCCCGCTGCAGTCGAAGCCGCCTTCCGGCGTGTTTCCGCCATAGCGATACGGCGTGCCGACCAGGCTGATCGCCCGCATCAGGACCGCATTGGCCGCAACGGGATCCGCGGGCTCCACCACCGGCCACACCCGCTGCTGCGGGGGCGCACTTCGGCGCACCGTCTCGCGACCGCTGCCGCAGCCGGCAATCGCGGCGACGAGCGCGCCGACAAGAAAGAGGTGAAGGCCGCGCGCTGGCGCGGGAATGAGCTTGCCGGGATAATGCCGAGCTTTCGTCACGGCCGGTACTTTGGCCGTTCATGTCGTCGACGGCAAGCCTGCCGCCGCACCCGGGCCGCCGCCGTCG
>Ga0209676_1000995_pt1 | contig 33392 bp, 28 predicted proteins | sample AraplaCvi_mLB_r2_FD_184282 | JGI IMG/M metagenome (GOLD analysis project Ga0209676, IMG submission 184282) | Arabidopsis root microbial communities from North Carolina, USA - plate scrape MF_Cvi_mLB_r2 (SPAdes) (version 2) | ecosystem: Host-associated > Plants > Roots > Endosphere | place: USA... | reverse complement strand
TCGACCTCGATGTCCTGGTTGCGCTCGGCGTGCAGCCACACCTGCTCGGCACCCTTCTTGTCCTCGAAGCGCAAGGCATTGGCGTTGGCCTCGCTGCCGCCCTCGGAGCTGCGCGTGAGCAGGCCGCTCTGCGTGGCGTTGTCGGGCAGCGTCCACGGCGGCATGTTGTCGGCGTTGTAGACGCGGCCGGTGACGATGGGCCGGTCGGGGTCGCCGTTCTCGAAGTCGACGATCACCTCCTGCCCGATGCGCGGGATCTGGATGCCGCCGAAGTTGGTGCCCGCCCAGGGCGATGACACGCGCACCCAGCAGGAACTGTTCTCGTCCTTCGTGCAGTAGCGGTTCCAGTGGAAGCTGAGCTTCACGCGGCCGTACTCGTCGGTCCAGATCTCGCGGCCCGCGGGGCCCGTGACGATGGCGGTCTGCGGACCCGTGGTGCGCGGCCTGGGCACCGGCGGTGCCGGCGGGCGGAAGACCTTGCTCGCTGGTATCACGTCGAAGTCGACGCGGCACTCGAATTCCTGCTGCGAACTGGCATCGCCCACGTCCTGCAGCCGCAGATGGGCATGCGTGACCAGGTACTGCCGGTTCGATTCGTTCTGCGGATGCCGCTCCAGCGTCATGAGGTAGCCTGGCACCACGGCACGCAGGTTGCCCGAGCCGCTGGCGAGCTCGCCTTGGCTGCCGGTCTCTTCCATGCGCGTGCGCACCAGTTGCTCGCCCTCGGCCTCGACGACGTAGTCGCCCGGCCAGCCGTAGCGCTCCCAGGCGTTCTGCGCGGTCTTGCGTGGCATGGCGCTGATTTGCTGCAGCTCGGCCTTGGGGCGCTTGAAGTCGAAGTCGTCCGTCACCCAGCGTCCGCTCTGCAACTCCTCGCAGGCGTTGAAGCGGTCGCAGTGTTCCTCGCGCACGGTCGCGTCCGCAGGATGGAAGGGGATGGTCTGGTAGCCCTCGTGGGCGAAGGGCTGGTGCGAGACCATCTCGTCCACGATGACCAGCTTGTGGCTGTTCTCCTCGTGCTCGAAGTAGTAGTACAGACCCCATTCGTGCAGCAGCCGGGCGATGAAGTCGTGGTCGCTCTCGCCGTACTGCACCTGGAATTCGCGCGGCGGGTAGCTGCGCGTGGCCCGCATCCCGAAAGGCAGGCCGTACTTGCCGAGCACGGTCTTGACGATGTCCAGCACGTTCTGGTTCTGGAAGATGCGGTAGTCGCTCGTGCGCGTAGCGAGCGTGAGCCAGGGCTCGATCACGGCCTCGTAGAGCGCGCGCCGGTTCTCCAGCCGCAGGAATCGCACGCGCGTGACCAGCCCCGAGATGTGGCGCTGCTGCGGACCCGAGCCCGGGCGGCCGTCGAGCACGACGTGCGCGGTGAGCGTCTCGCCCACGAGCTGCTTGATGGCGACGTTGGCCGCCTGGCGCTCGTTGTAGCCCGGCTGCTCGGGCGTGGCCAGCGTCAGCGTGTAGCGAAACAGGCTACTGAGGCCTTCGTCACCTGCGATGGAGATGGGTTCCAGCGCCGGCGCATTGCCGAGCGTAGGCATGGCGGACGAGGAAGCGGTCAGGACGCGGGCGGACCGCGCTGCGCCTGTCGGCATGGCACTCTCCCAGGAATTCGAATCAACGTACGAAAGTCGGGACTACAGGCCGCCTCCTGCGGCCCGATGAAACGGAAACGTCGCGCTCCCGTTTCGCACAAGGAGGATCAGGCTTCCCTGTTTTCCTTGATGTTCCAGCCCAGCACCGTCTCGGCGCCCTTGCCGCCCTTGTCGGTCTGCTCCCAGTACTGCTGCTTCACCTTGGCGGCCTGGAAGGCGTACTGCACGAGCACCGCGTCGGAGCCCTGTTCGGCCGTGTACTGCACCGAGGTGACCAGCACCTCTTCGAGCGTGACGCGCGTGTACTCGATCTGCGAGCCCCCCGCCTTGCACACCGACACCTCCACCTTGCTCAGGTGCTTGCCACTCGCGCAGTTCTTCAGAACCGAAGGCGCTGCCTTGTCGATGCGAGCGAGCACCTGCAGGTCGTTGAAGCTGGCCTTGCCGACGCCGCCACCACCGCCGCTGACCATGTTGCCGGGCTGCGTCGCGCCCCATGCGAACGACTTGATGTCCGTCCACTCCTTGTGGTTCGAATCCTTCGATTCGCCGTTCGCGCCTTCGACGCGCATGAACATGTCTACTGCCATGATGAGTAACTCACTGTGTTCCGATAGAAGAAGAAATGCGGCCAATGCCCGCAACGTCGGAGTGAGTAGGTTTGACCGACAGGCCCGGATTCTGAGATCGAGTGCGTGTCGTTTCCTCCCTACCTTCTTGTAATCGGGAGAACTCTAAAGGCAGGGAAGCAATTCAGAAAGCGAGCAAACTTACTAACTGCCGCCGTGATCTTCCCCAACTAACCCACTTGTTTTACGGATGAGGGAGCCAAGGGAATCGCTAGCTCCGAATGACTGCTCGTTCTTCTTCCACCTCACTAGCATCTGCCGAACACGCCTTGATTTCTAGATGCGGGCCATCGTATTTGGGCCTCTATGTTGAGCTTGACGTGTTCTTTAAATCCGACGACACAAGGATTGGTGTGGAGGTGAAGTCATCCGTCTTTCACGGATTTGAGCGTGACAACGAGCGTGGGCCTTACCAAGTCGTCAAACACAAGGCGGTTCTCACGCCCAAGCATCAATCGATCACCCCTCTCAAGAGAACACCTTGCTATCGATGGTTGGCTCCGCTTCGAACTTGAGATGACCAAAGTCGCGAGAAAGCCTCGCTCCGCGCGCGGACTCTCCCGTTCACTTGCCCGGCAAGGTCCAGCGCGCCAGATAAGGCGCCGTCCGGCTGCCAGATGCCGTGGCCACCTCCTGCGGCCGGCCGCTCGCGACGATGCGCCCGCCTTGCGCGCCTGCACCCGGCCCCATGTCGATCACCCAGTCACAGGCCGAGACCAGCCGTAGTTCGTGCTCGACGACGATCACGGTGTTGCCGGCGTCGACCAGGCGGCCCAGTTGAGCCATGAGCTTGTCCACGTCGGACGGGTGCAGGCCGGTGGTTGGCTCGTCCAGCACGTACAGCGCGTCGCCGCGCTGCGCGCGCTGCAGCTCCGTCGCCAGCTTGATGCGCTGCGCTTCCCCGCCCGACAGCTCGGTGGCCGGCTGCCCCAGCCGCAGGTAGCCCAGGCCGATGGCCTTGAGCAGCCGCAGCGGCCGTTCGATGGCGCTGTCGTTCTCGAAGAAGGCGTGCGCCTCGTCCACCGTCATGGCCAGTACGTCGGCAATGGTGCGGTCGCGCAGCGTCACCTTGAGCGTCAGTTCGTTGAAGCGCGAGCCATGGCAGGTGGGGCAAGGCGCATACACGCTGGGCATGAAGAGCAGCTCGACGCTGACGAACCCTTCGCCCTCGCAGGTGGCACACCGGCCTTTCGCGACGTTGAACGAGAACCGACCAGCATCGAAGTGGCGCGCGCGGGCGGCCTTGGAGTCGGCGAACAGTTTGCGCACGTGGTCGAAGAGGCCTGTATACGTGGCCAGGTTGGAACGCGGCGTGCGCCCGATGGGCTTTTGGTCCACGCGCACCAGCCGGCGAATGCGCTCCATGCCGCCGGCGATGCGCCCGCCGGTGCGGCCACCAGGGCTGCTCGCGGCACCGGGTTCGGCGTCTGGCTCCTCGTCCACGGGCGACGCTTCGTGGCCCAAGTGCGCGGCCACCAGCTCTACCAGCGCCTGGCTCACGAGGCTGGATTTGCCCGACCCGGAAACCCCGGTCACCGCCGTCAGCACGCCGAGCGGAAACGCCACCGACAGGCCCTGCAGGTTATTGCGCGTGATGTCTTCCAGTGCCATCCATCCGGCAGGTTCGCGCAAAGACCGCTGCGTTGAGGTTCGCGGCGCAAAAAGATAGCGCGCGGTGTGCGAAGCCTCCACATGGCGCAGCCCCTTGGGCGGGCCGCTGTAAAGAACGATGCCGCCTTCCTCTCCAGCACCGGGGCCGACGTCGACCAGCCAGTCGGCGCGCCGCATCAGGTCCAGGTCGTGTTCGACCACGAACAGCGAATTGCCCGAGCGCTTGAGCGTATCGAGAGCCACCACCAGCGCCTCGCTGTCCGCGGGATGCAGCCCCGCCGACGGCTCGTCGAGCACATAGACCACGCCGAACAGGTTCGAGCGGATCTGCGTGGCAAGCCGCAGGCGCTGGAGTTCGCCCGGGGACAGCGTCGGCGTGCTGCGGTCGAGCGAGAGGTAGCCAAGGCCGAGATCGGTCAGCATGGTGATCCGCGCCAACAGGTCGTGCGCAATGCGCTGCGCTGCGATGCGCTTCTCCGCCGACTGGTTGGGCGTTCGGCGCACGTCGGGGGCCGCCGCGTGTGCACCGCCCTTCTTGCGCAGCACGCTCGGGGGGACGTCGCCACCGGACGCGTCCGGTGCATCGCCTCCTGCCGCGCCACGCAGCACCTGCGCGAACTGCGCCAGCGGCATGCGCGAGATCTCGCCGATGTCGTACCCCGCAAAGCGCACCGACAGGGCCTCCGGCTTGAGCCGCTTGCCTTTGCAGGCCGGACAGTCCCCGCCCACCATGAAGCGCGCGACGCGGTTCTTCATCAGCGCGCTCTGCGTGGTCGCGAAAGTGTGCAGCACGTGCTTGCGCGCGCCGATGAAAGTGCCCTGGTAGCTGGGCTCCAGCTTGCTGCGCAGCGCCGCGCGCGTCTCGGCCGGCGTGAAGCCGGCGTACACCGGAACCGTCGGCTGCTCCTCGGTGAAGAGAATCCAGTCGCGCGTTTTCTTCGGCAGATCGCGCCATGGCTTGTCGACGTCGATGCCCATGGTGACAAGGATGTCGCGAAGGTTCTGACCGTGCCAGGCAGGTGGCCACGAGGCAATGGCGCGCTCGCGGATGCTGAGCGTGTCGTCCGGCACCATCGAGCGTTCGGTCACCTCGAAGACGCGTCCCAGTCCGTGGCAGACCGGGCAGGCGCCCTGCGGTGTGTTGGGCGAAAAGTCTTCCGCATAGAGCATCGGCTGGCGCGCCGGATAGTCGCCGGCCCGCGAATAAAGCATGCGCAACAGACTCGACAGCGTGGTGACGCTGCCCACCGAAGAGCGCGTGCTCGGCGTGCCGCGCTGCTGCTGCAGGGCCACCGCGGGCGGCAGACCGTCAATGGAATCGACCGCGGGCACGCCCACCTGGTCGATCAGCCGGCGCGCATAGGGCGAGACCGATTCGAAATAGCGCCGCTGGGCCTCGGCGTAGAGCGTGCCGAAAGCCAGCGACGATTTGCCGGAACCGGAGATTCCGCTGAACACCACCAGGGCGTCGCGCGGAATGTCGACGTCAACATTGCGAAGGTTATGTTCGCGTGCACCGCGAACACGCACGAAATGGTCGGTGCCACGGGCGGTAGCGCGCGTCATGTTTTTTCTTTCTGTTGTATGCCGTAGGCGACGATGCCTCAGGCATTGAAAAATGTAGACCCGGTTGAGACTATCCAAGCCCGCCGGCACGCCTGTGAGAGTCGGTCCACCAAGACTGTCGGACACCGGGACCCTGGGTGAAAGGCCTGCAGTGGCGCCTCGCTGTCCACGGCGCGAATCACGCCGTGCGTACCGTCTGAGATCTAGATCGGCACACCACGTGATTGGACTCAGACGGTTTGCGGTCCGCACCGCACGGGGCGCATCTACTCAATCCTGCAAGGGTCTCGGGATTTCTCCGACACTGTCAGCGCAGAAATTTCTGGAACGTCGATCGATCGATCCCCCGTTCAGCGTTGCCATGCCGCTCAGCTACCTCCAGCGCCTTGAACAATCAAGCCTCCCGATGACCGTCACGGATCCAGATGAGGTTCGGAAGGTAGAGATACTTCGAGGAGCACTGCTGATCGAAGCGCGGCTACGTCGCGCGACCGGTGCAGGCCCTGTTCACTCGGCCATCGTCTTCTCGATCACACCAACCGGTATGGAACACCTGAGGCGGCTGCGCCGACCCTCTAAATCAAGTGAATGAAGCTCTCGCTTGGCGCCAGATTTCGACCGGCCGGATGCCCCTGTAACACGAGGCGCGTCAAGGAACATGGTTTCAGATCGCGTCGGACCGCCCTCGGTTCTTATACGATGCGGGTCATCAACCAGCGATGTACGCTCTTGCGCGCCCTAGCAAAAAGGGATCGAAATTGAATCAGATTGCACACGCTCCCCTGGATAACACAGTGCCGAATGAGACGGCCGTGCCGCAAACGACCGGCGCCGCCAAACCCTTCAATGAAGATCAACGCCTCGCGGCGCTACACCGCTATCAGGTGCTTGACACCATCGCAGAGCAAGCTTACGACGATGTGACGACACTCGCGTCGGCCGTTTGCAAGGCGCCAATCGCGCTCATCTCCCTTATCGATCAGGACCGCCAATGGTTCAAGTCGCGCGTCGGGCTGGACGCGAGCGAGACTCCGCGCGAGCTCGCGTTTTGCGCGCACGCCATCCTGCAGCCGGACATCGTGTTCGAAGTGCAGGATGCCCACCTGGACCCGCGCTTCGCCAGCAACCCGCTGGTGACCGGCGACCCGGGCATCCGCTTCTACGCAGGGGCGCCTCTGGTCACAGCCGATGGTCTGCCGATCGGCACGGTCTGCGTGATCGATCGCGAGCCGCGCGCCCTGTCGGCGGCCGAACGCAAGGCGCTGCAGTCGCTGGCCCGGCAGGTGGTCGCGCAACTCGAGCTGCGACAGGTCATGGCCGGCCTGGAGCTCGAGAGCATGACCGATCCGCTAACGTCACTATGGAACCGGCGAAGCCTGGATCGGCGACTGCAGGCGGCCTGGGATCTCCAGGCACGCGAGCGTTCGCCGCTGAGCCTGCTGATGATCGACCTGGACCACTTCAAGCGCATCAACGATGCCCTCGGCCATCCTGCCGGCGATCGGGTGCTGGTACAGGCCGCGGCCATCATCCGGGACCAGATCGGCCATGACGGTGTTGCCGCCCGTTTCGGGGGTGAGGAATTCTGCGTCGTGCTGCCAGGCATGGACGCCGAGACGGCACGGGAGCGCGCCGAGCAGGTACGGCGCGCGATCGAGGGCGCGTCTTGGCCCGCCCCCAACGTGACTGCCAGCGTCGGCGTAGCGACTGCGGTGGTTGACAGAGAAAGCTCGCCCAACGTGATGCTCACGCGTGCAGATCGCGCACTGTATGTCGCCAAGCGCGAGGGCCGCAACTGCGTGCGGCAGTTCGATGGATGGTCCTGATCGCTAGCCTTCAGGCGGAATGCGCCGCGGCGAACCGACCTACGAGCGCTTTGGTTCACGCGTTCATGGCTTGGCATCCTTCGAAGACGGGAACGCCGTGGGCCGGAGATGTTCGATACCCGATCTCCGCTGCGAGGTGCAGCTGGCGAATTTTCTTGAGAACATCGGGCTCCATCGTGAACTGGCCGTCGTAGCGGCCCTGGGCGGCGCGCTGACCCTGAGCTTCAAACCGGGCTTCGTGCCCAGCACGGGCGACACGCCCATGGTCGTCAGCAGCGGCGCACTGACCGGCCGGTTCTCGGCGATCAACGCGCCGGGCTTCAAGGTCACGCCCACCAACACGCAGACCCAGCTCATCGTGCGTTTGGACACCTGAGTGCGACCGACGCATCGTCCACTGAGCCCGATCTGGAAGTCGCCGCAGCCTGGATGCGCCTGAGCAGCGCCTGCCGGCCGAGCCATCGCTTCTCTGCAACCGCAGTCACATTCATGTCACGCACAGGCAGAAAGCTCTACCCTTTTCGCGTCCGTGAATCCCATGCTCCCGACCTCGCAGCTTTATCGTGTCCTGAACCGTGCACCGGTGTGGTCTCTCAGTCTCTGGGCACTCCTTCTGGCCGCGTGTGGCGGCGGCAACAGCGGCACTTCCTTCGCCTGGCTGCCCACCACGGGGGCTTCCACAGTGCCTGCGGCTCCAGGCAACACGACGACGACCCATACCAGCGGCGTGGTGGTCGGCAGCTACTTCGTCAATGCCAAGGTCTGCCTCGACATCAACTCCAACGGTCGCTGCGACGGCGATGAGCCCTCCACGCGATCAGACAAGCAAGGCCGCTTCACGCTCGCAGGCTCCGGCGCAGGCATCGTGGCCGAGATCGGCACCGATGCCACCGAGCTCGATCCCCTCGGACCGTCCTCCAAGCCGGTGGCTTCGCCGCTTGTGCTGCGTGCGCCGAAGGAGGCGCCCGGCGTCGTCGACTTTCAATCGACCGCGGTGGTCGCGGAAATGGAGGCCAACGGGCTCGACTTCAAGACGGCCGTGGGCAAGGTGGCGATCTCGGTGGGCGTGATCGCGTCGAAGCTGCTCGGCGACATCAACACCGAGAGCGACCCGGTCGCGAAGGCCGCGCTCAAGGCGGCGTCCGACGAAGGCCTGCAGCGCATCCGCGACGCGCTGGCATCAGCGGCGAGCGGCGACGACGTCAAGACGCTCGTGACGGCCGCTACCCTGACGGAGCGCTACTACCAGACCAAGGCACCGTACCGGCCGCAACAGGACGTCAGCACCTACGAAGCCGCGCCTGCCGGCTTCTCGCCGGTCTATACCGAACTCGTCGCTCGCCATGGCTCACGCGGCCTCTCCAGCCTGAAGTACGACCTGGCGGTCTACAACATGTGGAAGAAGGCGCAGGACGACGGGGCGCTCACGCCGCTGGGCGAGAAGCTCGGCCCCGACGTGCTGCAGATCATGAAGGCCAACTTCCTTCTCGGGTATGGCGTGGCGGGCATCAGCACGCCAGGCTATGGCAACGAGACCCAAGTCGGTGTCAACGAACACACGCAGCTCGCGGCCCGGATGGTGCAGCGCCTGCCCGCCTACTGGAAGCAGATCGGCGACAACGCAGGCACCGCCCCGCGCCAGATCGTGACGGTCACCTCCGGCGTCGACCGCGCGGTCGACAGCGGCAACTTCTTCGTGCAGTCGCTCAAGACGGTGCAGCCGGCATTGGCGCCGCTGCTGGTCCAGCCTCCGGCACCGGCCCCGTACCCCGACAACGGCGCGGCCGTCAGCCAGCCGGCCGGCACCAACCGCTTCCTGCTGTACTTTCACAAGCTCGTGAAGTCGAGCGACCTGGTCACGAACCCGGCCGATCCGCTCTATACCACCTACCAGGCCAGCCTCGCCTACCAGGACTACAAGAGCAACGACACCGACCTGCTGGCCAAGCAGAGCGGCCTCACGCTGACGCCCTCGGCCGCGGCCGCCGGACGGGTGTTGCTGGAGCGCCTGTTCGCCAAAAGTTTCGTCGACAAGATCGCCAGCGGCACCTACAGCTTCGCCAATACCGGCAGCTTCAGCTTCACCAGCGATGACGGCAAATTCGCGCCCAGCCTGAGCGGCGACGGCAAGACGTCGATCAAGTCGCTCGGCGACGCCGGCTCGTTGCTGTACGAGCTCTACGTGATCTCTCCGGCGATGCGAAGCGAAGCCGGCGTCGACTTCGCTGCCTACATGCCCGTCGCGCAGGCGAAGTTCTTTGCCGCCCTCAACGACGGCTCCGACTTCTACGACAAGGGGCCGGGCATGACGGAGAAAGGCGATATCACCTCACGCATGGCGCAGATCCTGGTGGACGACATGTTCAACGAAGTCGACGCGATCGCCAGGGGCGACCGGTCACACGCTGCCAAGCTGCGCTTCGCACACGCGGAAATCATGATGCCCTTCGCCGTGCGGATGGGATTGAAGGGCGTGGACCAGAGTGTTCCCAAGGCCGCCAGCTTCGGCTACGACAGCAACACGTGGCGCGGCGACTACGTCTCGCCGATGGCGGCCAACATGCAGTGGGATGTGTTCGCCGATGCGGGTGGAAAGCTGCTGGTACGGATGCTCTACAACGAGAAGGAAACCGACTTCAAGGCGGCCTGCGATTCAGCCAAAGCGCCGGGGACGGCTCACTACTACGACTACACGGCACTCAAGGCCTGCTACGGGCACGTGGCGAGCCCGAGCTGAGCGGGCCGCAGCCGACCACGAAAACGCCGCAGGACGAGGCGCCCGGATCGGACGGGTCAGGAGCAACTGGTTTCCTGGATGCCGCAGAGACGATCCACCCAGACGCGGAAACGGCCCGGCGGCAGGCCTGCGCGCGCGGCGGGTTCGACCTTCAGCGCGGCGCGTTCCTGGGCGGGGAAGCGCTGATCCGTGAATTCGACTTGCGCCCATTCGCCCTGGCAGTCGCTCAGACGGCCGGCTTCGATGAAGCTGTCGCCATCGAAGGTCTCGCCGTCGCCCACGCGCAGGTGGACGGCGGCGGCAGGGGCCGGTCGCGCGCGGCCCGCATCCGCTTGGGACTTCACGGTGAGCTTGCTGCCGCTGACCCATCCCCTGCCGCTGTACATCGGCCGCGCCGGACGACCGGTGAGATCGGCGTTGTCCCTGGCGTTGCGGATCAGGAACCAGCCCTCGCGCACGCCGGTGATCTCCACCTCGACGCGGACACCGTAGTTCATCGTGGGCTCGACGAAGGTCGGCGGGAGCTTGCCCAGGACCTTCGCCGCAGTGCTCGGCGCCTCGCGGACGTTGAGACCGACCGGGTCGGTCTCGGCGACGAAGGCACCGAAGTTGCAGGATCTGGCCGGTGTCACCGACGGCGACTCCGGGCGCGAAGCACCGTCGGCGGGACCGGCGGCGTTCGCGCCGCTGGTGAGCGAAGCCAGACCAGCAGTGACAGCGATCACGATCGCCCTGTGGAGGTGGAAATCAACGGTCATCGGTAGCCATCGAGAGAATGTGGTGAAACGCCGGCCTCTTCTACACCATCAGCCCGCCCTGCGACGCGCAACCAGGGGCACCAGCCAGGCCACCGCGAGCAATACCGCCCACGTCGCCAGGTAGCACCAGTCCGCAGGCCCCGAGTGGCCGACGGACTCCCAGCCCGTGGTGGCCTCCCACCATGACCAGAAGGGATACAGGACGAGTGCGAGGATCGGACCGGCCGGCACCACCCAGGCAAGGGCGATCAGCAGCCGCAGCACGCGGTGGCGTTGCGCGGGTGGCGCTGGCACGGGATCGGAAGGGCGCGGCATGGCCCCATTCTGGTCGGCTCGCTGCTTTTCTGGAAGGGTCGGGCGCCCTCGAGTCGGGGCACTGCCGGAAGCCACCGGCGAAACCTGCGGCGGTACCGCCAAATTGACGTTCATACCGCGCCGCTCTCTCAGGCTTGCTGCGTCATCTTCGCAAGCTCGCTCGTTTCGTTAGCCGCGCCTATTCATATTCTGTGGTTCCCAAACGAACCAGACGCTGGCCACTCGGACCCGGGGAGCCATCACCTTCTTCCAATTCGTACTCGAGTTCGCCGCGCAGCAGTTCGCGCGCTGGCGCCGGCAACCGACGCAGCAGAGGCAGGCGAGATAGCAACGCGCGAACCTGGGCCGGCGTGAGCGTTTCCAGCAGCGCCCTGGCCGCGGTACGGGCCACGCCGGGCGCAGGGTCCGACAAGCTCCCGGTCAATACCGGCATCACACGCTTTGAGGTGAAGAAACTCAACGCCCACACGATGCGTCGGCGCACATAAGGCTCACGCCTGTCCAAAGTGCGGATCAACGGCTCAATGGCTTCGCTATCGCCAATCGCGGCCAGTGCCAGCGCGGCGTTGGCGCAGCAATCATCGTCCTCGTTGTCGAGCTGCGCTATCAACGCGGCGAGTGCACGGCGATCCGGTAGATCGATGAGCGCGTCCGTCACCTCCCTTGTCAGCTCGTTCTCACTCAGCAGTGGCAACAGCAGCGGGACCGCGTCATCGGCGAGACCACGGTAGGCGAGTGCCTGCACGGCCAGCTTGCGAGCATGGAGGCCAGTCTTCCCAGGCGACTGAAATAGACGGAGAAATACCGGCGGAATCGGCGCGCCCGCTTCGAACTTCAGTGCCTTGATCGCGGCATCGCTTATCTCGGCAGCGGGGTCTTCGAGCAGCTCGGACACGAGCGGCGACAAGCGCTCTGCAACGCCTTGGCCTACAAGCGGCAATGCCTCCAGCGCCGCCACGCGGACATTTTCAGCTGGGTCGCGCAGCGCAGCCAACCAGAGCGGAAGCGAAGCAGCGCCAGGCTGCTTGTCGAACAGAGGGGCCAGCGAGCGGACGGCACGCTCACGGACTTCCTCATTGGTATCCGTCAGCATCAACGAAACGAGTTCAAGCCGATGCTCCTCAGGCAGCGAGCGTGAATCGCCAAGCGCCAGCGCGGCGGCCAGCCGGAGCCTCAAGTCCTCGGCGCGAGCGGCCAATCGGAGCGCATCCAATGCCTGGGTTCCGTCGAGGAAAGCCAATGCATACAGCGCATTCTCTCGAACCTCCAAGTCGAGATCGTGGTGGAAAACGCGGATCAACGCCTCGAGTACGGACGGGACGGGCAGGTCGAAGTCTTTGAGAGCGATCACGACGTTACTGCGCACATCGGCATCCGTATCGCGCAGTGCGACCAACAGCGGTTCGATCGCAGCTGGGTCGCTGAAACGCAGACCCTGGGCGGCGGCAGCGCGCACGCAGGCATCCCCGTCCCCTAGGCCTGCCGTCAACGCACCGAATGCCGCCGTGCCGACGCCCCTATCCTCTTCGTCGCCCAACCACCACATGGCTTTACATCTTGCGGCTGGAAGGGGATCGCAGGCGGCTTCGACGAACACCTTCGTCACTGCATCCCCTCTCAATCGAGAATCTGCCAGGGCAGACAAGGCGGCACTGCGCATTTCTTCATCCCCGTCGGCCCACAGCGGCAACCAGGGTGCAAGTTGCCCGGCGACGTCAGTCGCTTGTTCGGCCTCTTTTTCCGCGGCCTTTATACGTGCTTGATCCAGCATTCCATAGCTTATGTCGTGAGGCTGGTGCGGCCGAGCGAACTTCTTCGCTCGTCCAGTTCCGAGGATAAAACAGTTCGGTCTTAGGTCGGCCGAAGAGCCTTCGAAGGTCGCCTTGTCAGATGAGCAGGCTTTGCGAGACATCGAGCGAGCGAGATTCTCGTCGCTCATTCTTTCTAGCCAGCCTGGCCGGCGGTAGTGGTCACCATGATCGGAGTGCACAACGGTCCGGTCGGTGGTTTCGGCCACGGTCTCAATGCCAGCATCCGGCATTTTCGCGCTGCAGAGGTTTCTTAACGATCGAGAAAACGGCAGTCGACCTGCTCGACAACGCAGCCGAGCATCTTGCGAGGGCGTACATCCTTGAAAAAGAAATTCTCTCTCGCGAAAATCCGGAGCACTCAAAATTTCCGAAGACGCCATCACGCGTATCGATATCGTCCTAATGGCGTGGCAGCGCTCAGCGGTCCAGCACCGCATGCGGCCAGCGCCCCGCATCCACGCGCTCCTGCACCACGGCGCGCAGGATGTCGATGAGCACTTCGGTCGCGCGCGATGGCGGCCGGTCGGAGGCGCGAGCCAGCACGCGCCGCAGCCGCAGCCCCTCAATGGGAATCGCGACCAAGCGTCCGGCCTCGATCTCGTCCTGCACGACCGCTGCGAAGTGAACCGTGAGGCCCAGGCCTTCTTCGACCAAGCGGGCCGCCACGCTCAAGGTCTCGACCTCGACCACGGTGTTCAGCACCACGCCCGCACGCGCCGCTGCCGCTTCCAGTTCGAGCCGCACGCCCGACTTGGACACGCCCGTCATCACCAACGGCAGGCCGGCCAGTCGGGGCAGCTTGATCTTCGTCATGCGCATCAGCCGCGCGTCATCGGTGCGGCCGATGAGGCACAGCGCTTCGGTCATGAATGGCATGGCCAGCACGTTGGTCAACTGCATCGGGCCGTTGAGGATCGCGACGTCGACCGCCCCCTGCTCCAGCATGCCCAGCAGTGATTGCGAGAAGCCTTCGACGATGCGCAGCCGCACATCGGGAAACTGCTCGCGAACCGCGCGCGCCAAGGGCACCGCGAGCAGCAGCGCGAGAGCGGGCGACAAGCCGATGGCCGCCGGGCCGCTCGGGTCGCGCTGGCGCGCGGTCATGTCCTGCCTCATCTGCTCGGCATAGCGCAGCAGGAACGATGCGCGTTCCATGAGGAACACGGCCTCTTCGGTCGGTGTCGCGCCGCGCGCGTGCCGCTCGAAGAGGCGCACGCCCAGTTCTTCCTCGAGCAGGCGGATCTGCCGGCTCAGCGCCGGCTGCGCGACGTGCAGCACGGCAGAGGCGCGGCCATAGTGCTGCTGCGTGGCGAGCACCACGAAATACCGAAGCTGTCTGAGGTCCATGCAGGGGGTCCAAGTCGTTGCAGCAAGAGTCGTCGATAGGCATCGCACTCTTCATACCGAAATGTTATCGAATCACTCGAAAAATGGTAATGGACGCATGAATTACCGTTGCCTACAGTGGGCCTCGCAGAATGTAAACCGCTGCTTTTTCGACGAATCCGAACCTCATCGCATCAAGGAATAGACATGGACCCCACCCTCCAGGAAATGGAATCCACCCGCATCGCCCGCTGGGGCAAAGTCACGCCCTACGGCGAGACCTTCATCGAAAGCCGGCTGCCGGGCATGAAGAAGAACATCTACAAGATCATGAACCGCGGCGTCCTCGAGAACAAAGGTGTCCAGCCGGCAATTCCGGGCAACCACCGCTTCGGCGTGACCTTTATCGAAATCCCGGTCGGCCAGGGTGCCAGCCTTCACGCACACAAGACCGAGGAAGTCTTCTGTCCGCTGAACGGGCAGATGGAGGTCATCTGGGGCGAGGATGGCCAGCACTCCGTGATGCTCAACCAGTGGGACGTGATCTCGTGCCCCATCGGCGTGATGCGCGGTTTCCGCAATCCGAACGATCACACGCTGGTGGTGTATTCGGTCGTCGGTGGAACCGACGAAGAATGCGGGCGCATTGCTTGGCATGAGGATGTCGTCCGGGCTGCAGAAACCACCGGCTTGGTCTACGGAACCGACGGCTACATCAAGGAGACGGCACCAGCAGGAAAGTAGTCGCCGCGCCGACCGCGCCGAACAGCCCAAGGCTCATAGGCCCCCAGAGGAGACAACAAATGACACACCCCACGACTTCCAGGCCGCACGCCGCAGGCCGACATGCGACATGGCTACACGGCATCAACCGGCGACACGCCCTCGCCGCGATGCTCGCGGCGCTGGGCTCGGGCCTTGTCCGCGCCCAGCCGGCCTGGAGCCCCAAGAGCCCTGTGCGCATCGTGGTTCCTTTCGCGGCCGGCGGCACCTCGGACATCATCGCGCGCATCGTGGCCGTGCGGCTCGCTGAAGCATTGGGCCAGCCGGTGCTCGTCGATAACCGCGTGGGAGCCGGGGGCAATATCGGGATCGCGTCCGTGGCGCGCGCCGCGCCCGATGGTCAGACGCTGCTGCTGGTGTCGTCCGCCTTCGTGACCAACCCAGCCCTGTTCGCGGACAAGCCCCCTTACAACCCGCTGCGCCAGTTCGCACCGGTGTCGCTCGCCGTCAGCTCGCCCGACGTGATTGTGGTGCCGGCGACGAGCTCGCTCACCAGTCTCTGGGCCTTGATCGACGCTGCCAAACGTCGACCCGGCGCACTCACTTACGCAACGCCCGGCAAGGGCAACAGCGTGCACCTGGGCGGCGAGTTGCTCTGGCAGCGCGCCGGCATCGAACTGCTGCACGTGCCCTACAACGGCGCGGCCCCGGCCGTGCAGGCAGTGCTCGGCGGACAGGTCGATTGCGCACTGACCGCCCTGCCGGCTGCCAAGGTGCACGTCGCGGCGGGCACGCTGCGGGTCCTGGCCGTCGGCAGCCGCGCGCGCTGGGCCGATCTGCCGCAGGTGCCGACGGTGGCGGAGTCCGGCTTTGCCGGCTACCGCTCCGAGACCATACAGGCGTTGTTCGCTCCGGCGGGTACACCCGCTGCCGCCATCGAGCGGCTGCACACCGAAGTGCGGCGCATCTTGGCACTCGACGACGTGCGGCGCCAGACGCGCGAGCTCGGCTTCGAGGCTGTCGCGAGCCCGCCCGCCCACCTCGCTGCGCGCGTCGCCGAAGACGTGCCGCGCTGGACCGCCGTGGTCACCCGCGCGCGCATCCGCGCCGACTAGCGGCCCATCGCCCTTCAGCCACAACGGTGCGCCATGCGCGCCGGGCCGCGCCGTGGCGATTTCGTTTTTCTTCACTCTCCAGGACTTCCCATGATTTCTGATGCCGATACCCCTCTGGACACCAGGCCGCTGCCCGCCCAGCGCTCGATTCCCGCCAACCCCCAGGCACTGCTACAGGCCGTGCTGGACGCCAATCAGGGCACGTGCGACGCGCGCACCCGCACCGTTCTCGACGCAATGATCCGCCACCTGCACGCCTTCGCCTCGGAAGTGACGCTGACCTATGAAGAGCTCTTCAAGGGCTTGGACTTCATGGTGCGCATCGGCCAGGCGACCGGCCCGCGCAAGCACGAAGGCATCCTGCTTGCCGACATCCTCGGTCTCGCCACGCTGGTGCTGCTCATGGACGCAAAGGCCGTGGTCGCCGCGGGCGGCACAGAGCCAGCGCTCATCGGGCCCTTCTGGCGCGCGAACCAGCCAGTGCGGCCCAACGGCGTGCGCATTGCGACCGACGACACGGCCGGCGAGACGCTGCATGTGCGCGGCCGTGTGGTGTCGCTGGACGGCACGCCCCTTGCCGGTGCCCGCATCGAAACCTGGCAGGCCGCGCCCAGCGGGCTGTACGAAAACCAGGACCCTGAGCAGGAAGACATGAACTTGCGCGCCGTCTTCGAGGCCGATGCCGACGGCCGGTTCTGGTTCGAGAGCGTGCGGCCCTCGGGCTACGGCGTGCCCACCGACGGACCTTGTGGCGAGCTCCTGGCGCTGCAGAACCGCGGCCACATGCGCCCGGCGCACCTGCACTTCATCGCCATCGCGCCCGGCCACAAGGTGCTGACGACGCAGATCTTCGACGCGCGCGATCCGTACGCCTACAGCGACGCGGCCTTCGGCGCCGTGGGCTCGCTGCTGCGCGACTTCGAACCCGACAGCGCGGGCCACTTCCACCTCGACTTCGAGCTGCGGCTGGAGCCCGGCGAAACGCACCTGCCCACGCCGCCGCTGCCCTGAACGCACACCCACACATTTCCTTCACTTCGCACCGCGAGACATAGCACCATGAGCACACCACCGCGCGCCCTTCGCCTCAGCGCCGAGGCCCCGAGCGCCGATGCACTGAACCCCGACCTGGTCGACATCGCACGGCCCGAGACACCGGCCGGCTGCGCCATCGTCGAAGTCCTCGCCGCGGCGATCAACCCCAGTGACGTCAAGGCGGCGCTGGGCCTGATGCCGTATGCCATCTGGCCCCGTACGCCGGGCCGTGACTACGCCGGGCGCATCGTCGCCGGTCCGTCGGAATGGATCGGCCGCGCCGTGTGGGGCACCGGCGGCGACCTCGGCATCACGCGCGACGGCACGCATGCGCGCTACCTGGTGCTGCCCGTGGCAGCGCTCGTCGCCAAGCCCGAACGCATCGCCATGGCTTCGGCTGCCACCGTGGGCGTGCCCTTCGTGACGGCCTATGAAGGACTGCGCCGCGCCGACCTCGTGGGCCCCGGCCAGACCGTGCTGGTGCTCGGCTCGAACGGCAAGGTCGGGCAGGCCACCGTGCAGTTGGCCACGCGTGCCCGCGCGCGCGTGATCGGCGTCGAACGCGGCGCCACCCGGTACACGGGCCACGCGAGCGCGCAGGTCGAGGTGATTGACGGCACGCGCGACGACATCGCACAGGCAGTCCTGTCGATGACCGATGGCCAAGGCGTGGACGTCGCCTACAACACCGTCGGCTCGCCGTACTTCGCCGCAGCGCTCGCATCGCTCAAGGTCGGCGGCACGCAGATCCTGATCTCCACGCCCGACCGCAACGTGCCCTTCGACATCATGGCCTTCTACCGCCGCGACCTGCACATGCTCGGCGTGGACAGCCTGAAGCTCACGGCCAGCCAGTGCGCGGACGTGTTCCGCACGCTGCTGCCGGGCTTCGAGGACGGCAGCCTGCAGGGCTTCGACGTGAACGACGGCTCGGTGCTGCCGCTGGACCGCGCGCGACAGGCCTACCTGCAGGTGCTCGAAGGCACGATGGAGCGGCTGGTTTTGGCGCCCTGAGCGTTCCCGGGGCGCCCTGCCCCGTGCATCACTCCGGGGCCTGCCCGCCGGGCAGGTCCTTCCCCACGCACAACAAGGAGACAACGATGGACATCCATCGCAGGACATTGCTTCGCCTCACAGCAGCCGCAGGCGGCATCGCCGGCCTTCCCACCACGCTCTTCGCGCAGCCCGCCTACCCCAACCAGCCCGTGAAGCTGATCATTCCCTTCACCGCCGGATCGACCACCGACGTGGTAGGCCGCATCGTCGGCGAACGGCTGCAGCAGTACCTCGGCCAGCCTTGCGTGGTCGACAACCGGCCCGGCGCGGGCGGTACGCTCGGCGCCAGCGCGGTGGTCAACGCTGCGGCCGACGGTCACACGGTGCTGATCCACTCGACCGGCCACGTCGCCAACGCCGCGCTCTACCCCGGGCTCAGGTACGACACGCTGAACGACTTCACGCCCGTCACCATGCTGGCGTCAATGCCCAATGTGCTGGTGGTGCCGCCCGACCGCGGCTTCACTTCGCTGCAGGATTTCGTGCGCAAGGTGAAGGCAGGCCCGCAGAAGTTCGTGTACGGCTCGTCGGGCAATGGCAGCGCCTCGCACATCGCGGGCGAGAAGTTCCGCTTCGCCACCGGCATCGAGGCCGTGCACGTCCCCTATCGAGGCACGCCGCAGGCGCTCACCGACCTCATGGGCGGGCGGCTCGACTGGTTCCTGGCGCCGCTGGCGCTGGCCGCCCCGCTGGTGCAAGGCGGCAAGCTCGCCGCACTGGCCATCGGCGGTCCGCGACGTTCGCCACTGCTGCCGCAGGTGCCGACCACCGCCGAGAGCGGCTTCGGTGATGCGGACCACCTGTTCTGGGTCGGCATGTTCGTGGTCGCCAGGACGCCGGAGCGCACCGTGGCGCACCTGCACGCCGAGACCGTGCGCGCCCTGAAGACCAGCGAGGTTCGCGCGCGCCTGGACAAGCTCGGCGCCGACGCCGCACCGATGCCGCAGCCGGCCTTTGCGCTGCAGGTGCGCGAAGAGATCCTGTCGACCACCGCGCTCATCCGGCGCGCCGGCATCCGCATCGACAGCTGATCACCCCCTCAACCGCTGCGCTTCGGATGAAAGACATGAGACAACGACACAAACTTCTGCTTGCCCTTGCGGCCACGAGCGCGCTCGGCTCCGCCCACGGCCAATCGTCCGTGACGATGTTCGGCAGCATCGACCTGAACTTCACCTACTCGAAGGCGGGCAACGCCTCGACCAAGGCCATGGACCAGGGCGGCTACCTGCTGCCCAGTCGCCTGGGCTTTCGCGGCGTGGAAGACCTCGGCGGCGGACTCGCGGCCGGCTTCTGGCTTGAGACCGCCGTGCTGCCCGATACCGGCGTGACGCAAGGCGGCTTCGGCCGGCGCTCCACCGTGAGCCTGATGACTGAGGACCTCGGCGAACTGCGGCTGGGCCGCGACTACACGCCCACGTTCTGGAACGTGTCGAGCTTTTCTCCCTTCGGCACGGTCGGCGTGGGTGGCAGCAGCAACATCGTCGAAGGCTGGCCGCTCGGCCTGGGTCGTGCACGCACACAGGCCCGCGCCAGCAACTCCGCCGGCTACTTCCTGCCGTGCGGACTCGGTGGCCTTTACGGGCAGCTCATGTTCGCGACAGCCGAAGGCGCGCAGGGCGCCGACTACCGCGGCGGCCGGCTGGGCTACGAGTCGGGCCCGCTCAACATAGCGGTCGCCTACGGGCAGACCGCGGTGGGCGTCGAGGACTACCGCACTGTGACCGGCGGCGGCAGCTATGACTTCGGCGTGGTCAAGGCCTACGTCAACTACCTGCGCCATCGGCTGGGACGCGAGCGGCAGACGAACGCACTGATCGGCGCGTCGGTTCCCGTCGGCGCGGGGCAGATCCGGATATCGTTCGCGCGCTCCGAACGCTCCGGCCCGGGCCCCAATATCGACGGCACCGCCCGCCAGTTTGCCATCGGCTACGCACACAACCTGAGCAAGCGCACCACCCTGTACAGCGCCTACTCGCGCATCAACAACCGCGGCAGTGCCGCGTATGTGGTGGCCGACTCGTCGCCGGCCGGTGTGGTTGCCCGGCGCTCATCGGGCCTGCAGCTCGGCGTGAATCACACCTTCTGAACGAAGCCCATGGCCCGACCGCTACAACGACGGCAGCGATAGCGAGATTACGCTCGCCTGGAGCCGGATGCGTAGTCTTGCGACAGGACCCAATCAGGGAGGTTTTCCGCTTGGGCGAATCATGAGCCTCGTTCGGTGACCGGTGTGACTCGGCCCGAGTGAACATTTCAAGGGGTTCATGACGCTCCTCCGCAAACGATCGGAAGCTGACCTCGAAGAGGCGCCTGACAATCCTTTATGGATCATTCCGGTCGATTTGCCGTGATCCTGATCCCCCGGCATCTACAGCGCGCACTCGAGCACGCTGATGTAGAGCCCCTGCGGGTTGATGACCAGACCATCGGCATTGAGCCTCACTTCCTTCATGCCGACGGAATCCGATTCATTGCCGCCGATCGTGCGCAGATAGCGGCCATGGTTGTCCATGCCCACCTCCATCACGATGGCTGAATGCGACACGTACCCGGAATGCTGCGACGCATAGGCAAAGTCGAAGCGGTTGCCGGCACGGTTGTTCTGAAGGATGTCGCCCAGTTTCGGCGGGTACTTCGATACGGCGTGCCCGCGAAACGCCGCGTTCGGCTGATCGGCGTTCTTGATGGCTTCGTAAACGAAAGCGCTGTGACGCGCCGAAAACTTGAACTGCTCAGGCGTTGCACCAGCCTGCTTGACGCACCACGAGACGAACACGGCCGACCATGGAGGCTCGACGCCCTCGAAGGCATGCCCTGTCTCTGTCCAGTACCTCTCGATTTGCTCCAGAAGCGGAGACTGGTTCTCGCGCAGGAAGCGGTAGGCGGCGTACTGTTCTTGTGCAATGGTGGCGAGCTTGCGTTGGAACGGCGTGGACATCGAAATCTCCTTGGCAATGTCTGTTGCAAGTGAAGGAATGAAGGACTGACTGTCCAGGCGCAGACTAGTGCTCGGGTGCATGCGGCGCGTCCTCTGTCCATAGGAGGCGACATCGCCAGCGATGCGCTATACCCGCGTGGAGGCCTCACATGAAAGAGGGAGGCAGGGGCGGAGCACCGCGTCCTAGCATTCGTTCCACCGTTCGAACGAGGTCAATGCGCCATGCGAATCGCCTTCACTTCCTGCTTCAGCGCCCAAAGCTTCAAGCAGCAGCCCGTCTGGGATCAGATTGGCGCGGCCAACCCCGAGCACCTCCTGCTGCTGGGGGATTCGGCGTACTACGACGCAGACGAATCGAGCACGAGCGCGGTCAAGGCCATGGACGCCGATCCCTTTGCGAGGCATGCCATGGGGCGTCTTCGAGATCAACTGAACCAGCCACAGTTCGCCAAGCTGGTTCGTCGCAAGAACCTGCGCATTCACCCGATATGGGACGACCACGACTTCCTCTGGAATGGGGCCTGCGGCGTACAGGTGTTCGACGAGAAATTGCACGCGCACCTCATTCCCCCGAGCCGGGCGGCGTTCCAGGCGTACCGAGATGCACTGGACGCGCATGACCCTGCAACCTTTCCCAAGCCATCGGATCCGTGGCGCTCGGATATCAAGGAGCCGGGCTACCGGACGATCGACATCGGGAATGCGGACAATCCGGTGCGGCTGCACCTCACGGACGGCAGGAGCTACAAGACCGCCGGCGGCAAGGATGCGGTACTGGGTGCGGCGCAGATGAACCAGTTGGCATCGGCCATTGCCACTTCGTCGGAAGACACGGTGCACCTCGTCGCCAGCGGCTTGGTCTTCGAGGCAAACCATGGAGAGACATGGATGTCATGCGAAGCCGAGCACGCCAAGATGCTCGAGCTGGCCCGAGACCGGCGCATCCTCATCCTGAGCGGCGATGTTCACGAAAACCGTTTCGCCGTACTGCAGACCGCGGGCAAATGGAGCTTGTTCGAGGCGACGTCTTCGGGCGCCGCCCTGCGCACCGGGGTCACCGTTGGCGCACTCCAATGCAACTGGGGACTCTTGGAGCTCACGCCGCAGACCGTGGCTATCGAGCTCTCGCAATTGCACATGCCGCCGCGCAAACGCGTGATCGATCGAAGAACCTGGAAACTCATCCCCAGCCCTTGAGCGAGGTGGAGTTCGCGGAAGGGTCTCCCCGTTGAAAGGCCTTGCACTCTGCAGCCCCTGTAGGTCGGGGACCATGGCGCATTGCCAACGGCGAACAGCCCGAAACGTTCGTTCCAGTGCACAAGTGAAAACGGGCAGGCGGCCAGAGTCCAGATGGCCGTCTGCCCGTTCGTCATCAAGCGACCGCAGGCGCCGCCCCCAGACTCACCGGAACGGCGCTCGTTCGCCTGACGCCTCAGCTCTTGAAGAACGCCAGCAGGTCCGGATTGAGGACGTCTGCGTTGACGGTGAGCATTCCGTGGGAATAGCCCTTGTACACCTTGAGCGTGCCGTTCTTCAGCAGCTTGACCGACTTCAGCGCGGCGTCGGCGATCGGAACGATCTGGTCGTCGTCGCCGTGCATGACCAGGGTCGGCACGGTGATCGCCTGGAGGTCCGCGGTCTGGTCGGTCTCCGAAAACGCCTTGATGCCGTCATAGTGGGCCTTGGCGCTGCCCATCATGCCCTGGCGCCACCAGTTCTGGATCACCCCCGGGTAGACCTTCGCGCCCTCGCGGTTGAAACCGTAGAACGGACCTGTCGGAACGTCGACGAAGAGCTGTGCCCGGTTGTCGGCGACACCCTTGCGAAAGCCGTCGAACACTTCGATCGGCAATCCTTCCGGGTTGCTCGCTGTCTTGAGCATCAAGGGGGGAACGGCGCTCACGAGCACGGCCTTCGCGGCGCGGCCGCTGGGCTGACCGAATTTGGCGACGTAGCGCGCAACCTCACCGCCGCCGGTCGAGTGGCCGACGTGGAAGACCTTGGTCAGGTTCAGCGCCTCGACGACGGCGAAGGCATCGGCAGCGTAGTGGTCCATGTCGTGACCTTCGCTGACCTGTGCCGATCGCCCATGGCCACGCCGGTCGTGCGCGATCACCCGGTAGCCGCGCTGCACGAAGAAGAGCATCTGGGCATCCCAGTCATCGCTCGAGAGAGGCCAGCCATGATGGAACATGATGGGCTGGCCGTCCTTGGGTCCCCAGTCCTTGTAGAAGATCTCTACGCCGTCCTTGGTGGTGATCGTGTTCATGAGGTGATGCCCTTTCTGAGAATGCGCGGTTGCGCGGTGCTTGGTGGAGGGGGTTGCATTCCCCACCATCGGGAGACCGGCGATCGCCATGCCCCCCGCGCTGGCGAGAAGAAGCTTGCGCCGTTCGCTGTCAAAAACGGTTTGAAGATCGAGCTGTTTCATGTGTTACCTCGGCAGCGTCAAGCTTGCGCTTCAAGGGGAGCGACTGCCCGGACAGTCTCGAGAACGACGTGAACCAGCAAGACGGTGATCCTGGGATCGGCGGGAATATTCATGGTTTCCTTGAAAGAAATCAACGGGCTTGGATCGCGCAAGCCACCCCGTTTCGAGACGGCGACGAACCATGGGGCCTGACTATGAGGCGCGGCGCGGCGCGCGTATTGCAGATTCGGCGCCCAAATTGAACGCTTGTTTTTCTTGCGCCGCCCGAGGCGCCGCATCGGCTTGCGCGACAGCCTCGCGACCGCGACTGCTTTGAACGTCCGCACAACTGTTGATTTTCAGGAACAAGTTTTTTGCTGATGGAGGGGTTTTCGTGCAAGAGCGGCGAACGCACACTCGGCACCGATCGAGCACCGCTTCACCTCGCTCGAGACTCACCGGGGCTCGGCCGCGGCGGCACTCCACATCTACACTGACGGCTGGCACGCAATGTGCGACGGGAAGAACGAGGTCGAGCCGACAAGGGTGCGACCCCACAGGCTCGATCGACTGCGCGGGGAATATCTTCAAGGAAGCGCGCAAAATTTCTATCCATCGTTCGTCGCAGCGCCGCCAATCGGATACCCCATCACTCCAACTCCCGCCCTCCCAGTTCATGCGCGCCGAAAGCAGTCTCAACGAGGCGAGAAGTCAACCTCTGCCCGCGGGCCAAGGGCTCATGCCACAAGACCTGCTCGGCTGCACAGTCGGTCATCTGCAGAGAGATCAGGAACTTTCGGCTGACGGCGTTCGGATCTATCGCAAGACCGTGAACGCCCATGAGCGGCACCATGTGGAGACAGCCCCCAGCGGTCGCGGCGTCCTGCTCGGCATCTCGTTGCGCGACGGTCATCGCCGGCGAATCCTTCATGAACACCATGCGTCTTGTCACGACTTCGGCAAGGGCTCGATCTATGTCCGCGATTTCTGCGACCGCTATCGCGCGGACATGCAAAGCGGCTTCGACTTCGTGCTGCTCGAGATCTCCCATTCGGCCCTGGAGCGCGCCATGGACGAAAAACCGGGGCCGCGCGTGGGCGGCCTGGTCGATGTCGCAGGCGTGAGGGACGAGGTCCTCGCCCATCTCGCGAGCGCGCTGACCCCTGCGCTCGAACGCCCTGCCGAGATCAGCCTGCTGTTCGTCGATCAGCTCAGCGTGGCGATGACGAGCTACCTCATCGACAACTACGGCCGCGTTGCGACTGCGACCGAGCCCCGGGCCAACCGGCTGCTTTCGCGCTCGCACGAGGCGCGCGTCAAGGAGATGCTGCGCAGCAAGATGGACGGCAGCATTTCGATCGCCGAGATTGCCGACGCCTGCAACCTGTCGCGCAGCTATTTCATCCGCGCCTTTCGCGAGACCACCGGCCAGACGCCGCACCAATGGCTGACCGCACAGCGGCTGGAACGTGCGCGCGCGCTGCTGAAGGACTTCGAACGGCCCCTGGCGGACGTTGCCGCGGCTTGCGGCTTTGCGGACCAGAGTCACTTCACGCGCGTGTTTTCCCAGTACACCGGCATGCCGCCGGGCAGCTGGCGCAAAAAGACGCAGCTTGAAAAATAGGAATGCCCGAACGCGGATACCGATACGAAACGCCGAGCTCCGCAATCCTTCGTACCCACTACCTCGCACAGGCCCCCCATGAGCACGTCATCCCACGCGAAGCCCGATCTCGCCCTTCTCACACTGCTCTCGCCGGACCCGGCCACCGACCACATCCTCGGGCCGGCGTCGGCCCCCGTGACCGTGGTCGAGTTCGGCGACTTCGAGTGGCCCTCCTGCCGCCAGGCTCACCCGACCGTTCAGTTCACGCTGTCGCACTTCGGGCCACAGCTGCGCTTCGTGTACAGGCATTTTCCGCTGCGCGAAGTCCATCCGCATGCGGAGCTGGCAGCGCAAGCCGCCGAGGCTGCGAGCGCGCAGGGCAAGTTCTGGGCTTACGCAGACCTGCTCTTCAACCACCAGAGCCACCTCGACAGCCGCCACCTGGATGCCTATGCCAGGCAGCTCGACCTGGACATGCCACGCTTTGAGAACGAGCTGAAGGACGGTGTCTACCGCCAGCGCGTGCAGGAGCAGGTCGAAGCCGGGCGCCGGCTGAACGTGCGCGCCACGCCCACGTTCTACGTGAACGGCGTCTTCACGGATGTGTCCTTCGGTCTGCTGCAACTGCGGGACGCCATCGAGCGCGCCTTGCGAAAACCGCCCGTGCCCTGACCGCACTGCGCGCCTTGCGGCCTGCGGCTAGATGCCGAGCTGCGCTGCGATCCCCTGCCCCAACCCAGCGTCAACCAGCCGGAAGTGCTCGATCTGGCGTCGCTGGATGGCCTCGGGCACACCTGCCATCGCCGCCGCGATATTGGCGGCCAGGCGCTCCCGCTCTGCGCTTTCCATGCGGCTATACAGCGCCGTGGCCTGTACATAGTCGCCGAGGCCCTGGCGATCGTCGAAGCGCCCAGCGTCGCCGCTCAGCGGGAAGGTCGGCTCCGCGTGCTGTCGATCAGGGCGCGGTCCGCCGAAGGAGTTGGGCTCGTAGTAGGCGTCGGTTCGAGGCGGCACGTCCAGCCGCATCGCACCGTCGGCGTGGTAGGTGTGCACCGGCGCGCGCGGGCGGTTCACAGGCAGCGCTGCATGGTGCGTGCCGACGCGGTAGCGCTGCGCGTCGGCATATGCCAGCAGCCGTCCCTGCAGCAGCCTGTCGGGCGAGATGCACAGGCCCGGCACCATGTGCGCCGGATTGAAGGTCGCCTGCTCCACCTGCGCGAAATAGTTGTCGGGGTTGGCGTCGAGCGTGAGCTCGCCCAGTTCGACGAGCGGAAATTCGGCTTGCGGCCAGACCTTGGTGGGGTCGAAGGCATCGAAGGACAGTGCCTCGGCCTGCTGCTGGCTCATGAGCTGCACATGCAGCGACCAGCGCGGATGCTCGCCACGCTCGATGGCCTCGAACAGGTCGCGTTGCGCGCTCTCGCGGTCCTCGGCGATGGTGGCGCGGGCCTGCGCATCGGTGAGGCAGCGAATGCCCTGCCGTGTCTTGAAATGAAACTTGACCCAGCAGCGCTCATTGGCATCGTTGATGAGCCCGAACGCATGTGCGCCGTAGCCATGCATGTGGCGGTAGCTGCTGGGCAGGCCGCGATCGGAGAACAGCATCACGATCTGGTGGATGCTCTCCGGCGAGAGCGACCAGAAGTCCCAGATGGCGGTGGGCGAGCGCAGGTGGCTCACCGGGTGGCGCTTGAGCGCGCGCACCAGGTCGGGGAACTTCTGCGGATCGCGAATGCAGGCCACCGGCAGGTGGCTGCCGACCAGGTCCCAGTTGCCTTCTTCGGTGTAGGCCTTGAGGGCGAAGCCGCGCATGTCGCGCTCGGCATCCGCGCAGCCGCGTTCGCCCGTGAGGCCCGAGAAGCGCACCAGCACGGGCGTGACCCGGCCCGGCTGCAGAAAGCGCGCGCGGGTGTGGCGCGCAATGTCGCCCGTGATGCGCAGCTTGCCCAACGCGGCGGCGCCCTTGGCGTGCAGCACCCGCTCCGGAATGCGCTCGCGCGCCAGGTAGGCCAGCTTCTCGGCCATCTGGTAGTCCTGCAGGAGGATCGGTCCGCGCGCCCCGGCGGTGATCGAGTGCTGGCTGTCCGCCACGGGTGCGCCACCTGCGGTGGTCAAGGTGGGCGGCCTTGGGTTTGTCGTCATGGCGTTTTTCCCTGATCGAGTCTCGCAGCATGGTGAGCCGGACGGGCGCGCGTGTCTTGAACAGGAGTCGCCCGTTTTGAACGACTGCGAATTGCAAGCCACCCACGCCTTCACCCAGCAACGCAGCAACGCCCGAATGTGCAAAGCCGCGCCCAACCCGACAAGACGACGCGACGCACCGGGTGCACCATGGAGCCTCACCCACGACAGGCCCCCCCATGAAACCCACCCTGCCCCAGCTCATGAGCCTCAACGGCGGCTTCGTCGACACCGCCGGCTTCCTGGCGCTGCACGGCCTGTTCACCGCGCACGTGACGGGCAATTTCGTGACCATTGGCGCGGCGCTGGTGCACGGCACCTCGGGCGCGCTCACCAAGCTGCTCGCGCTGCCCGTGTTCTGCGCGGTGGTGATGCTCGCCCGCCTGCTGAGCTATGGCCTGCCCGGCCTGGGCCTGCCGGTGCTGCGCACGATGCTGGTGCTGAAGGCCGTGCTGCTGCTGGCGGGTGGCGTGCTGGCCATCCGTTTCGGCCCCTTCGCCGACGGCGACAGCGCCATGGCGATGCTCGCGGGCCTGGTGCTGGTATCGGCCATGGCCATCCAGAACGCGGTGCACCGCATCCACCTGGGCAGCGCGCCGCCCACCACGCTGATGACCGGCACGACCACGCAGGTCATGGTCGACCTGGCCGACCTGATGCGCGGCGGGCAGGCACCCGAAGAGAAGGCTGCCGCGCATGCCCGCATACGGCGCATGTCGGCCGCGGTGGCGTGGTTCGCCGCCGGCTGCGCAGCGGCGGCGCTCATCTACGCACGCTGGGACGTGTGGTGCTTTGCCGTGCCGCCGGTGCTGGCCGCACTGGCCGTCGTGCTGCAGGGGGGCACGCACGAAGGCGACGCCGTGGCGCCGCCGCCCCAGGCTGCGCTACCGCGTCACTTGTAGAGCCAGCGCGCCATCAGGCGCGTATACCTCGGCATGATCAGGTACACCATCAGCCCCACGACGGCGGCCGACGCCAGCAGGTGCTCGACCCCATACAAGGACAGCACGGGCACCGGCGCGAGCAACCAGTGCAGCACCGCGGGCACCAGCATGGTCAGGGGGTAGATCACCGACAGCGTCAGCAGGAACTGCTTGTAGCGTTTGGCCGGCGGCTGCCCCGCGGGCGGGTGGAACCAGAACTCCAGGCCGCTGCGTGTCTCGACCTTTTCTTGCGCCTCCAGAAGCGGCTGCGCCTCTTCGATCAACTGGCGGCGCGCGTCCGAATCGAACCAATCCTGCGCATGCGCGAGCGAGTCGAAGCGGATGGTGATGGTGTACTGCAGGCTCCCTGCCGCCGGGTGAATCACATTGACGCCGCGGTGCCCGGGAAAGCGCGACGCAATGGGCACCACCTTCTTCAGCCATCGCTCGTAGTCGGCCACCCGCTCGCGGCGAACGGTCTGCTGGATCACGGCGGTGACGGTTTCGGCCCCGGGCGGCGCGCGCCCGGCAATCTCGTCCAGCGTGGCGCTGCGCAAGGCGGGCTGTCGGTCGTCGGTGGTCATGTGCGGTGCGCGGTTCAAAGGTCTCAGAGGCCGATCAACTTACGGCCCTCGTCGCTCAGCAGGTCGTGCGTTTCGGGGTGCGCGCGCATGTAGGCATTGAACACCGGGCACTGCGGAACCACGCGCAGTCCGCGCTCGCGCGCCGAGGCCAGGCCGGCAAGCACCAGCTGCTTCGCGATGCCCTGCCCCTGCAGGGCTTCGGGCACCAGCGTGTGAATGAACGTGATGACGCTGCCCTCGAGCGAATAGATGGCGACTGCATGGTGGCCCTGCGACACGTATTCGAAGCGGTGTTTCGCCGGGTTGTCTTGAACCACGGGAGAAGCAGGAAGGGAAGGAGAGGATGAAGAAGCAGTGGTCATGAAAAGTTCTCGATAGGGGCGGTTCGATCAATGCAGGTGCTGCAGCTGCAACGGCCAGCGGGACGCTGCGGCGGTGACGTCATCATTGTTCCCGAACCGGTGCACCAGGTGGGCGCAGATGGCCAGCGCCAGGTGCTGCTGCACGCGCGAGCCGGCGCGTTGCGGCCGCTCGAACAGGGCCAGCACGGCCGCGCCCAGGCTGCACATCACCGGGTCGACCAGCCCGGGCGCGCACGCCAGGCCGCTCACGTGCGCCATGCCCGCCGCGCGCGCCACGGCGCGCACCAGTGCGTACGGCACGTAGAACTGCAGCGCGTCCAGCGGGTTGCCCAGGTAGCTCGCGACCTCGTCGCGCAGATCGACGATGCCGAGCGCGCCCGGCGCATAGCCACGCACCACCGACGGCCGTCCGCGCACCCAGGTTTCGTGGTGGCGCATGCCGACAAGGTGCAGCGTGACAAGGAAGGCGTCCTCGGGCGGGATCTCCCGCTTCATTCCCAACTGGTCGGGCAGGCAGGTGATGCGCGTGACGACGAAGGGCGCCATGAAGGACTCCGCGCCGGTGGCCGGCGCGTCGAGCGCCGGCAGCATGACGAGCGAGGGCGCGGATGGCAGCTCGAAGTACCGTCCCAGCAGGTCGCCGTAGGCGCCCTCGCGCGTCACGGAAAGCATCGGCCCTCGATGAACGCCCGCGGACCGGCGTTCACGCCCGAATCCCGTTCCTTGCAGGAACGCTCGCTGCCGTCACGCAAGGCAAGGGTGGTCACAGAGGGAATAAAACACAGGGGCTCAGCCTTGGCGCACCGACTCGAACAGGAACCACGTGCGGCGCTCGGCCTCGTCGATCCAGTTCTCCAGCACGCTGGCCGTGGCCACGTCGCCGTACTCGTCGCACACCGCGTGCGTGGCGCGCATGAAGCCGGCCAGGCGCTGGTTGTCCTCGCGCAGTTCGGCCAGCATGCCAATGGGGGTCACGAAGTCGGCGTCGTTGTCCGAAAGGCGCTGCAGGCGCACGGCATGGCCGGTGGAACGCAGCGTGGTGCCCCCCACCTTGCGCACGCGCTCGGCAATGGGGTCGACCGTGGCGAAGATCTGGTCGGCCTGCTCGTCCAGCAGCAGGTGGTAGTCGCGAAACGACGGGCCCGACATGTGCCAGTGGAAGTTCTTCGTCTTGAAGTACAGCGCGAACACGTCGGCCAGCAGCACGTTCAGCGCGGCCGAAATGTCGCGCGTGGCATCGGCGCCCAGGTCGCTCGGCGTGTGCAGCGACGCCACGCGGCGCGCCTTGGTGCTGTCGGCCAGGGCCTTGACGGCTTTGGCCGTGTTTGCGGTCTTTGCAGGCTTGGTGGACTTGGATGTGGCCATGTGTCTTCCTTGGAAAGTGCTGTGGGTTGGCGAAATGCCGTATGTCGTCAAAGGGAAAGAAAGTGATGCACCGCGGGCTTTTCGGGCCCGATGTGGAAGCGCAGCGCCTCGCTCTGCAGGTCCGCGTCGGCGTGCGACACGCGGTGGTGCTGGCGCAGGTGCTCCGCCCACGACTCGACGAGGAACCACTCCATCACCCGCTCCGGGTCGGCCGTGTGCTCGTGCACGCCCCAGGCGTAGGCACCGTCCCGTCGGCGCTCCAGCGACAGGCGCTTCATCGCGGCCAGGAAGGCCTCGCGGTCCTCCTTGCGAATGCGGTACTCGACCTGGATCATCACCGGCCCGCGGTCATGCGCGACCGGCTCGGCCAGCAGCGGCTCGGGCCAGTGGTGCGAGGCCTGCAGGTCGGCCTCGCCGGTCGGCAGCCGCACGCGGTGGAAGACGAGGCCCGCCACGACCAGCCCGATCGCACCGGCCACCAGCGTCATCGGCACGCCGATCTGCTGCGCCACCAGGCCCCAGCCCAGGCTGCCGGCGGCCATCGCGCCGTTGAACACCGTCAGGTACACCGCCAGGCCACGTCCGCGCACCCAGTTCGGCAGGATCGACTGGGCCACGCTGTTGAGCGTGGTCAGCGCCACGATCCATCCCAGGCCCAACACCAGCAGCAGCACGATCGCCAGCCACTTCGGCGGCGCGAAGACCAGACTGCCCATCACGGCCGCCGTGAGCAGCGCGGCCAGCAGCAGCATGCCGTCGGCATCGAGCCGCGCGCGCAGGCGCGGCATCACCAATGCACCGCCGATGGCGCCCGCGCCCACCGCGCCGAGCAGCACGCCGTAGAAACCGGCCGAGCCGCCGAGCATCTGGCGCGCCACCAGCGGCAGCAACGCCCACACGGAACTGGCGAACAGGAAGAACACCGCCGCGCGCAGCAGCACCACGTGCAGCTCCTTGCTGGCGCGGGTGTAGCGCAGGCCCGCGCGGAAAGCGCCGAGGAAGTTCTCCGACAGCGCGGTGTCTTCGGCTGGCGGGCGCTTCCACCACAGCAGCGCCGCGATCACGAACACGTAGCTCAGCACGTCGACGCCATAGGTCGCCGCCGCGCCGAAGCTCGCCAGAATGAGCCCGCCCGCGGCCGGCCCGATGGAGCGCGCGATGTTGATGCCCAGCGAATTCAGCGCCACGGCGCCCTTGAGGTCGGACCGAGGCACCAGCTCGGGCACGATCGACTGCCAGGTCGGGCCCATCAGCGCCGCGCCGATACCGCCCACGAAGGTCAGCGCGATCAGGTATTGCACCGTGAGCGCGCCGGTGTGCGAGAGCACCAGCAGCGTGCCGCTGACCGCCGCGAGCACCAGCTGCACGAAGATCAGGAAGCGCCGCCGGTCGAGGATGTCCGACAGCACGCCCGCCGGAATGGCCAGCAGGAAGATCGGCAGCGTGGCCGCCGTCTGGATCAGCGCCACCGCCGTCGGGCTGGCCGACAGGTCGGTCACCAGCCAGGAGCTGGCCACGTCGCGCATGAAGCTGCCGATGTTGCCCAGCACCGTGGCGGCCCACAGCACCGCGAAGACCGGCTGGCGAAGCGGCGCGAAGGCGCCGGGCTGGTTCGGCGACGGTGGCGCCGGCGTGGTCGGGCCGTGCGAGGTGTCAGACATCTGCACGCTCCTTCAGGTCGAGCCAGGCGACGAGCAGGAAGCCGCCGACCAGGCCCAGATGCTCGAAGAAGGAGTTCGCCGCCATGAAGCGCTCCTGCCCCACGGGCATCTGCCAGAAGCGCAGCGCCACGAAGGTCGCCATCAGCGTGAAGCCGGCCAGGGCCAGCGCGCCGAGCCAGCGCAGCCGGCCCGTGAGGATGAGCGCCGAGGCGCCGAGCTCCAGCACGATCACCGCCACGCCCAGCGGGCCGGCCGGCGACAGGCCGAAGTGGTTCATCTCGGCCAGCGCCGCATCGAAGTCCATCGCCTTGTTCAGGCCGCCTTGCAGGTACGCCGCGCACAGCAGCAGCAAGGCGACCCAGCGCAGCACGGGGGAGGTTGTCCAGCGCATCGTCATCTTCCTCACACCGCCCAGCAGGCGCAGCCGAGGGCGCCCCAGAAGCTCTTGAGGTCGGCCACGGGCAGCTTGCTGCTCCAGGCCGTGGCGTGGCTGTGGCCGTGCACGTTGCAGTCGTTGGCGCAGCCGCAGGACATCGCTGCTTTCCTCATGACCTTCTGCAGCGGCGCCCCCTCCTTCTTGTCGGCCCAGCCGGCATAGCCGCCGAAGGTGCGCGCGGGCGACCAGTCGGGCATGGCCGGAGGCACCGAGCCTTCGTCGTGCGAGGCGAAGAGGCCCGCGCCGTAGACCACCTTGCCGCCCACCATCGTCAGCAGCGCGGTCGTGTCGGCGATGTCCGATTCGGGGCAGGCGAAGAAGTCGCGGTCGGGCACCACGAGGTCGGCGAGCTGGCCGGCCTGGATGCGGCCCTTCTTGCCCTCCTCGTTCGAGAACCAGGTGACGTTCTCGGTCCACATGCGCAGGGCTTGTTCGCGGTCGAGCAGGTTGCGCTGCGGCGTGATCTGCAGGCCACCCACCGTCTTGCCCGTGACCAGCCACGACAGCGACACCCACGGGTTGTACGAGGCCACACGGGTCGCGTCGGTGCCGGCCGAAACCTTCAGGCCGCGCTCCAGCATGCGCCTGACCGGCGGCGTCGCCTCTGCGGCGGCGGCGCCGTAGCGCTCCACGAAGTATTCGCCCTGGTAGGCCATGCGGTGCTGCACCGCCACGCCGCCGCCCAGTGCGGCGATGCGGTCCATCGACTTCTCGGAAATGGTCTCGGCATGGTCGAAGAACCAGTTCAGGCCGGCCAGCGGGGTGTCCTTGTTGACCTTCTCGAACACGTCGAGCGAACGGCTGATGGTCTCATCGTAGG
>Ga0209676_1000994_pt1 | contig 33423 bp, 36 predicted proteins | sample AraplaCvi_mLB_r2_FD_184282 | JGI IMG/M metagenome (GOLD analysis project Ga0209676, IMG submission 184282) | Arabidopsis root microbial communities from North Carolina, USA - plate scrape MF_Cvi_mLB_r2 (SPAdes) (version 2) | ecosystem: Host-associated > Plants > Roots > Endosphere | place: USA... | reverse complement strand
TGGCGTGCCTGTTCCGGCGGCAGCGAATGCGCGTGGCGGATATCGATGTTCGACATGTGGGCTCTCCCGAAGTGGCCGGTATTGTGCGCGCCGCGCACGATGCATCCAAGTGCGCGGGCCTTCTGCTAGATTGCGCGGACGTGACTGCCCTCCGCCTGCGCTTCCAGAACCGCGAACATGCCGACCTTGCCCTGGGGCCGGGCGTGCATGCCATTGGCTACGATCCGTCCGGCGCATTGGCGCAGGTCGCGCCCGACGGCGCCGTCGCGCAGTTCTGCGTCGACAGGCGTGGCGTGTGGCTGCAGGTCCGCGAAGGCGCGCCCGGCCTGCACGTCAACGGTCGTCCGGTGCGTCGCATGGCGATGCTGCGCGTGGGCGATGCGATCTTCGTCGACGGCGTCGAGCTGATGCTGCTCGGTGGCGATCCGCTGCCGGCCCCGGCGGATTACGGATTCAACGGCGGCACCGACACGCGCATGCTGCTGCGTGGCATCGGTGGCCCGCACCACGGCCGCAGCTTCACGCTGGACGCGCCGCGACTGGTGGGCCGCGCCGGCGAGAGCGATATCCGCGTCAACGATCCGAATTTCGCCGAGCGCCACGCGCGGCTGGAAGGCCATGCCGACGGCGTCATCCTCCGCGATCTGGGCTCGGTCGAAGGCAGTCTGGTCAACGGCCGACCGGTGCGTCACGCGCTGCTGCAGGCGGGCGATCAGGTCGTGTTCGGAAGCCAGCATCGTTTCGTGGTCGAAGCGCCGATGCAGCGCACCGTCGCGCCCGACGTGCCCGCACCGAAGGCGCGCGTGCCGGTCATCGAGGACACGCGCGCCGTCGCGCCGATCAAGCGTTCGGCGCGACGCATCCCGTGGCTGCTGCTGGCGGCGATCCTGCTGTCGGCGGCGCTCAGCCTGCTGCTGCTTTACGGCGCGCGCTGAATTTCCGTTTCTTCAGCGCGTTCCAGGCGCGCCAGCCGAGCAGCACCGTTAGGATTCCGGCGTACAGCGCCGGCTCGCGGACGTCGGACTTCACCAGCCACCAGAAGTGCAGCACCGCCAGCACGGCGATGACATAGACCAGCTTGTGCAGCCGCGCCCAGTTGCGGCCGAGCCAGCGGATCGCCGCCTGCGTCGAGGTCAGCGCCAGCGGCACCAGCAGCAGCCAGGCGGCGAAGCCGACGGTGATGTACGGCCGCTTGGCGATCTCCTCGAAGATCTGCGTCCAGTAGCCGCGCAGGTCGAGCACCAGGTACGCGGTGAAGTGCAGCGTCGCGTAGGCGAACGCGTACAGCCCGAGCATGCGCCGGAAGCGCATCAGCACCGGCTGGCCGGTGAGTTGCCGCAGCGGCGTGATCGCCAGCGTCATCATCAGGAAGCGCAGGGCCCACAGGCCGAGGCGGTGTTCGATCTCCGCCACCGGATCGGCGCCCAGTCCGCCGCTGCCGGTCAGGAATTCCGCGCGGATCTGCCAGGCGAGGATCGCCGCCGGCGTCAGCGCCAGCGCGTGGACGAGGGTCTTGATGGCGATGAGGGTGCGGGAGGAGAGGGGCATCAGGCAGGAAGCGATGGTGTTGAGAGGCCGTCATTCCCGCGTAGGCGGGAATCCAACTGTCCGACCCATCATGCTGGCCGGAGAGCGGGATGGGACCTGATGGTTGGATCCTCGCCTTCGCGGGGATGACAGATCAGATAAGGCGCAGAGCCTTGCTGGAAAGCGCGGAAAGAATACGGACGCTCAGAACCACTTCTTCAGATCCAGCCCCTTGTACAGCCCGGCCACCTGGTCCGCATAGCCGTTGAACATCCGCGTGGGGATGCGTTCGGCGAAGAGCTTGCTCGCCGTGCCCGAGATGCGGCGTTCGGTCTTCTGGCTCCAGCGCGGGTGGTCCACCGTCGGATTGACGTTGGAAAAGAAGCCGTACTCGCTCGGTTGCGCCTGGTGCCAGGCGGTTTCGGGCATCGTCTCGACGAAGTCGACGGCGACGATCGACTTGATGCTCTTGAAGCCGTACTTCCACGGAACCACGAGTCGCAGTGGCGCGCCGTTCTGCTGCAGCAGCGGCTTGCCGTAGAGGCCGGTGGCCAGCAGCGTCAGCGGATGCATGGCCTCGTCGATGCGCAGGCCTTCGCGATATGGCCAGTCGAGCGAGGGCCAGACCACGCCCGGCGTCTGTTTCGGGTCGGAGATGGTGGTGAAGGCGATGTACTTCGCCTGCGAGGTCGGCTCGAAGCGCTTGAGCACATCGGCGAGCGGGACGCCCAGCCACGGGATCACCATCGACCAGCCTTCCACGCAGCGCAGGCGGTACACGCGCTCCTCCGGCTTGAAGCCCTTCAGCAGGTCCTCCATCGAGACCTTGCCGGGTTTGGCGCAATGCCCGCCGACGGCGACCGTCCACGGACTCGTGCGTAGCGTGCGCTTGGCTTTCGACGGATCGGCCTTGCCGGTACCGAACTCGTAGAAGTTGTTGTACGTGGTGACGTCCTCGAAGCGCGTCAGCGTCTCGTCGGTGCGGAAGCCCGAACGCGCCTGCGCCGGCGTGAGCGCCACCTTCGGCGGCGGGGGCGGCTCGGCCTGCCCGCAGCCGGACAGCGCCATCGCGGGCGCGACGGAGAGCGCGGCCAGCAGGCGGCGGCGTTCGCGATAGACCGATTCGTCCGTGATTTCGGCGGCAGGAATCCTCAAGGCGTCGCGCAGTGACATGTCGGTTCCGGTTTTCGCGTTGGAGTATCGCGGGGAGGGCGGACGCACACGTGCGCCCGGTTCCACTATAGAGGGGCAACATGAGCAAAAAGTTGCGGTGGAAACCATGAATCCGCACGCTGTTGCGGTGCGGCATACTTGGCCGCTCGCGCGTTCCCGCCCGTCCTTCGCCTGTCCGACCGGAGATTTCATGTCCCGCGCCTTCAACTTCGCCGCTGGCCCCGCCACCCTTCCCGAGGCGGTGCTGCGCCAGGCGCAGGAGGAAATGCTGGAGTGGAACGGCGTCGGCGCCTCGATCGTGGAAATCAGCCATCGCGGCGCGGAATTCATGGAAGTCGCGCGACAGGCCGAAGCCGACCTGCACACGCTGATGTCGATTCCCGACGACTACGCCGTGCTCTTCCTCGCCGGCGGCGCGACGCTGCAGCAGGCGCTGATCCCGCTGAACTTCGCCGCGCAGGGGCAGGCCGCCGACTACGTCGTGACCGGCCACTGGGGCAAGACGGCGATCAAGCAGGCGCGCACGTACGTCGATGCGCGCATCGCGGCCGACGGCGAATCGACCGGCTTCCACGACATCCCGCCGCGCAGCGAGTGGCGCCTCACGCCCGGCGCGGCGTACGTGCACTACACCGCGAACGAAACCATCCACGGCGTTGAATTCCGCGACATTCCCGACGTGGGCGATGCGCCGCTGATCGCCGACTTCAGCTCGTCCATTGCCGCCGAACCGCTGGACGTGTCGCGCTTCGGCGTGATCTACGGCGGCGCGCAGAAGAACCTCGGCCCGGTGGGCGTCACCGTGGTGATCGTGCGCCGCGACCTGCTCGAACGCGCCGGCCAGCCGCGCGCGGACATCATGAATTACCGCTCGCACGTCGCGGGCGAATCGATGCTCAACACGCCGCCGACCTGGAACTGGTATCTCGCCGGCCTGGTGTTCAAGTGGATGCTGGCCGAAGGCGGCGTCGATGAGTTCGCGCGTCGCAACGCGCGCAAGTCGGCGCTGCTGTACGGCGCTATCGACGGGTCCGGTGGCTTCTATCGCAACGACGTCGTGCCTGCCGCGCGCTCGCGCATGAACGTGCCGTTCTTCCTGCACGATCCGGCGCTCGATGCCGCGTTCCTGAAGGAATCCAAGGCTGCAGGCCTGCTCGCGCTGAAGGGCCATCGCGTGCTCGGCGGCATGCGCGCGTCGATCTACAACGCGATGCCGGAAGCCGGCGTGCAGGCGCTGGTGGACTTCATGCGCGATTTCCAGAACCGATACGGATGAGTGTCGTGTAGCCCGGGCCAGCGAAGCACCCGGGTCGCGGCACGAGTACCCGGCAGGTCCTTCGTCCGGGCAACGCAAGACAGAACACGGACAACTCCCCCATGAAGAAGACCGGCAAGGCCGCACCGAAGAAGCAGGCCACGACGAAGGCGGCCACCAAGCGCGCTCCCGCGAAGGACGTGGCCGACGCCGTGCCTTCGAAGACGGACGCCGCGCCGCTCGATCTCGCCACGTTGCGCGAGCGCATCGACGGCATCGACCGCCACATCCAGGAGCTGATCGGCGAGCGCGCGCAGTTCGCCAACCAGGTCGGCAAGGCCAAGGGCAAGCTCGCCGCGGCGGTGGATTACTACCGCCCCGAACGCGAAGCGCAGGTGCTGCGCCGCGTGGTCGATCGCAACGACGGCCCGCTCAACGACGAAGTGCTGGTGCGGCTGTTCCGCGAAATCATGTCCGCGTGCCTGGCGCAGCAGGAGCCGCTGAAGATCGGCTACCTCGGCCCGGAAGGCACGCATTCGCAGCAGGCCGTCTACAAGCATTTCGGCCATTCGATCCACGGCCTGCCGCTGGCGAGCATCGAGGAAGTGTTCCAGGAGGTGGAAGCCGGACACGCCGATTTCGGTGTCGTTCCGGTGGAGAACTCCACGCAGGGCACGATCCAGTCGACGCTCGACATGTTCCTGACCTCGAAGCTGAAGATCTGCGGCGAAGTCGAGCTTCGCGTGCACCAGCACCTGCTGTCGCGCAACGACCAGCTCGAAGGCATCGAGCGCGTGTACTCGCATCCGCAGTCGTTCGCGCAGTGCAAGGCGTGGCTGCGCCAGTACCTGCCCAAGGCCGAGAAGATCCCGGTGTCGAGCAACGCCGAGGCCGCGCGTCGCGCCCGCGCCTCCGACGATGCCGCCGCCATCGCCGGCATCAGCGCGGCGAACGTGTACGGACTGAAATCCGTCGCGGGCCCGATCGAGGATCGCCCCGACAACACCACGCGCTTCCTGGTCATCGGCCGCGAGCTGTTCCCGCCGTCGGGCAACGACCGTACCTCGCTGATGATCTTCATCAAGGACCAGCCCGGCGCGCTGTACCACGTGCTGGCACCGTTCGCGAAGCACGGGTTGAGCATGAACCGCATCGAGTCGCGTCCAGGCCACACCGGACTCTGGCAGTACGCGTTCTTCATCGACATCGGCGGCCACGTGCAGGAAGAAGCGATGCGTCGCGCGCTCGACGAACTCGCCGATTACGCGCAGGAAGTGAAGGTGCTGGGTTCCTACCCGGTCGCCATCGCATGAGCGCCGTGCGCGACACGGACGCCGACGCGACGCAGCCCACGCGCGACGAAGCCTGGTTCGCCGCGCACGCCTCGCGTGGCGTGCAGGGGTTGAAGGCCTACGATCCGGGGCATGACCTGGTGGCTTTCCGTCGCCAGTTTGGTGAAGCGAACCTGGTCGAACTCGGTTCGAACGAGAACCCATACGGTCCGTCGCCCGATGCACGCGCGGCGATCCTCGACCAGCTGCATTCGCTGCATCGCTATCCCGACCCGCTCGGAGCCGATCTCAAGCGCGCGCTCGCGGCAAAGCATGGCGTCGATACGAAACAGATCCTGCTCGGCAACGGTTCGCATGAACTGCTGATGCAGTTGGCGCAGGTGTTCGCCGGCGCGGGCGACGACGTGGTGTTTTCGCGCTACGGCTTCGCCGTGTTCGCGCTGGCGACGCAGGCGGCGGGCGCAACGATGCGCATCGTGCCGGCATTGCCGGACGATCATCTGACGATGCCGCTGGGTCACGACCTGGACGCGATCGCCGCGGCGATCACGGAACGCACGAAGCTCGTTTACCTCGCCAATCCCAACAATCCGACCGGCACGTGGTTCGGCCGTGCGGCGTTCGAGGCATTCCTGGCGAAGGTGCCGGCGGACGTCATTGTCGTGATGGACGAGGCGTACGCCGAATTGGCCGATGCCGACGCCGATTCCGCGACTGCGCTTCCGCTGCTCGCGGCGCATTCCAACCTCGCGCTCACCCGCACCTTCAGCAAGGCGTACGGCCTGGCCGGATTGCGCGTGGGTTACCTCATCGCCGCGCCCGGGCTGGTAGCGGTGATGGAGCGCCTGCGCGAAAGCTTCAACGTCAACGGGCCTGCGCTGGCCGCGTGCGAAGCGGCGCTGGGCGACGTCGCGCATCTGGAATGGGCACGCGCCCGCAACGCCGAACAGCGCAAGGCGCTCGCCGAGGCCTTCGATCGCCGCGGCCTGCGCGTCATGCCATCGCAGACGAATTTCGTGCTGGTCCGCTTTGGACCGCAGACGGCGCGCATCGAAGCAGAACTGACGAGACGCGGCGTCGTGCTGCGTCCCATGGGCGGTTACGGATTGCCGGAGTATCTGCGCGTCACCGTCGGCACCGTCGATGAAAACCGCCGCCTGCTCGCGGCGATCGACGCGGTGCTGGGCGAGGTGGGTGCATGAGCGGCGGTTCGCAGCACTGGATCGCACGCGCCGGCCAGCCGTTGCGCGGAAGCATCCGCGTGCCGGGCGACAAGTCGGTCTCGCATCGTGCGGTGATGCTCGGCGCGCTCGCCGAAGGCACCACGCACGTGCGCGGTTTCCTCGAAGGCGAGGACACGCGCGCGACGGCCCGCGTGTTCGAGCAACTGGGTGTTCGCATCGAAACCCCAAGCGCGAGCGAGCGCATCGTCCACGGCGTGGGCCTGCACGGCCTGTGCGCGAGCAGCGCGCCGCTGGACTGCGGAAATGCCGGCACCGGTATGCGGCTGCTTGCCGGAGTGCTGGCGGGGCAGGCGTTCGACAGCACGCTGATTGGCGACGCGTCGCTGTCGAAGCGGCCGATGCGTCGCGTGATCGAGCCGTTGTCGCTCATGGGCGCGCGCATCGATTCGGAAGAAGGCGGATTGCCGCCGCTGCGCATCCACGGTGCGCAGTCGCTCACCGGCATCGACTACACCTTGCCGGTTGCGAGCGCGCAGGTGAAATCCGCGCTGCTGCTCGCCGGCTTGTACGCGAGCGGCGACACCGTCGTGCACGAGCCGCATCCCACGCGCGACTACACCGAGCGCATGCTCGCGGCGTTCGGCTGGCCGATCGAGTTTTCGCCCGGTTACGCGAAGCTGTCCGGCGGCGGGCGCCTGCGCGCGACCGACGTCAACGTGCCCGCCGACTTCTCGTCCGCCGCGTTCTTCTTGGTCGCGGCGAGCATCGTGCCGGGATCGGAGCTGCGGCTGGAGGCGGTCGGGATGAACCCGCGCCGCACCGGCCTGCTCACCGCGCTCAGCCGCATGGGCGCCGACATCCGCGAGGAGAACGCGACCCAGCAGGGCGGCGAGCCCGTGGCGGATCTGGTCGTGCGACACGCGCAGCTGCACGGTATCGAAGTGGACGGCGAACTCGCGCCGGACATGATCGACGAGTTCCCCGCGCTGTTCGTCGCCGCTGCATGCGCCGAGGGCACCACGACCATCCGCGACGCGGCGGAGCTGCGGGTCAAGGAATCCGACCGCATCGCCACCATGGCGCAGGGCCTGCGGGCGCTGGGCATCGAAGTGGACGAGCATCCCGACGGAGCGACCATCGTGCCCGGCGCGCTGCAGGCGGGCAGGGTGGACAGCCATGGCGACCACCGCATCGCGATGAGCTTCGCGGTCGCGGCGCAGCGGGCGTCGGGCGACGTGCGGATCGACGATGTCGCCAACGTGGCGACCTCTTTCCCGGGCTTCGATTCCCTGGCCCGTGATAGCGGTATCTGGCTGGCCGCAGGCGCGTGACTTAGACTCACCGCCTGCCGTTTCCCCAGCGAAATTCCCGACCCAAGTGCAGCGCTCCGCCACCGACCCCGACGCACGCGACTCCTTCGGCGGTCGAGGTCCGAGCCTCGCGGGTCCCGAGGCCTTGGGCGTCTCGCGGACGCTGGCATGGATCGCGCTCGCGGGCGTGGCATTCCAGGCGTTCTTCGCGATCAACGACCTGGGCCGGCACGTCCCGAACATGCACCCGGAGTACGGCACGTTCGTGGCGCTGCTCGCCATGGCGTTCGCCGGTTCCCGCCCCTGGCGCGAACTGGCGGCGCATCCCGCGGTCCGGCTGCTCGGCGTGCTGGCGGTCGTGCTGATCGTGCATGCGGCGTACATCGCGTGGTTGCTGCCGGAGGTGCGCTGGTCGAACCAGCTGACCGTCGTCGCCAAGCTGCTCAGACTGGGGTTCCAGACGTGCGTCATCGGGTGGTGGATGTCGGTGAACCCGCGCGCGATCCCGAAGCTGCTTGGCGTGCTGATCCTCGGCCTGCTCGCGGCGGTGCTCTACCACATGCCATGGAGCGCGATGCCGGCGATCTGGTCCGGCGAGATGCGTCCGTGGTTCGGCATTTCGCAGAACCTCAGCGGCATGATCGCCGCCGTCGGCGGCTGGCTCACGTTGTGCCTGCTCATCGGCATCTGGCGCGATTACCCGCGCGGGTCGCGCCGTATCTGGCTGCTCGTGCTGGCGCTGCTGGCGTTCGCCGGCTGCTTCTGCGTGCTGCTGTTCTCGCAGTCGCGCGGCGCATGGCTGTCTTTCATCGTGGCCGTCCCGCTGGCGATCATCGGCTACGCGTTCACGCGCGGCCCGCGCCGGCGGCCGCTCCCGTGGCAGCCGATCGTGCTCGCGCTGCTGGTGTGCCTGATCCTGCTCACCGCCGCCCATCGCATCTTCGCGCTGCGGTTCGACGGAGCGAACCAGCTGATGCCCGCCTGGGTGGAATCGCTGCTGGAAGACAAGCCGGCGAGCGATGCCAACGCCGTGGCCGTAGCGACAACGCCTGCACCGGCTCAGGCTTCGACGACCGACACGCCCACCTCCGATGCCATCGCGCAGACGCCGGCCGATCCGCGGGCCCTCCCGCGCGATATCGACGGCCTGGACACCGCGATCCCCGGCAACAAGGCCGTGGGCATCCGCATGCTGCTGTATCGGGAGGGCGTCGAGCGTTTCCTCGAACGCCCGTGGTTCGGCTGGGGCCTGGACACGATTCCGCTGCTGATCCAACGCGCGCAACTGCCCACCGGCGGCGAGCAGTTCGTCCACCTGCACAACGCCTACCTGGATGCGCTGGTCGGCCTGGGCGTGATCGGCGCGGCGCTGCTGTTCGCCGTGTTCGCCATGCTCATGCGCGAGCTCTGGCTTGCGTGGCGTACCGGCATCGTCTCGACCGCCAGCTTCTGGGGGCTCGCGGGTTGCGTCGGCATCGTGCTGATCGCCAACAACTTCGACTCGCTGCTGTGGCGCTTCGAATACGTGCGTGCGCCGCTGGGCCTGCTGTTCGGCTGCTGCATGGCCTATGGCCTGATCCGCGAACGCCGCGCCCGAGAGGGCTGAGCGCGGCTCGCGTCGGTTCTGGAAGCGCGCCTCAGCGCTGCGCCTGGAACTCGATCGGCACCATCACCGTTCCCGTGGTCGGCTGGCCGCCCTGCATCGCCGGACGGAAACGCCATCGCTTGACCGCATCCACGGCGGCGCGATCCAGATAGCGCGAGCCGCTACCGGCCGCGACCGCGACCTCGCTCGGCACGCCATCCGGGCCGATCTGCGCCCGCACCGTCACGGTTCCGCTTTCGCCACGACGCAGCGACTGCGTCGGATAACGCGGTGCCGGCGTCTGCCCGGCGAGGGGTTCCGGCCGCGACACCGGCCCGCTCGGCACTGCCGGCGCGGCGGGCTGCGGCGCCGACGTCGGCGGTGCAGCCGGTCGCGTCTCGACCAGCCGCGGGCGTTCCTCCTCTTCGCCCGGCGCCTGCGCGGGCGGGGCGCCCATGCCGCTCGCGTTGTCGCGGCCGGCGGGAAGCGGGGCGGGGAGTGGCGAATAGCGCGGCGCATCCGCCGTCGGCGGCGTGCCCACGCGGAACAGCGCGTCGTCGTCCTTGCGTCCCGCCGACAGCACCAGCGCGAACAGCACCAGCCCGAGGACGAATGCCAGCAGAACCCACAGGAAGGATCGCCCCGCCGGCAGCCAGCGGCCGAGATCGAAGGCGGGACGATGCGGCACGGGAGCAGGTGTGGACATGCGTGAACCGGTGGGAAACCTGTCCCGATTCTGCCCATCGCGGCCCTTCAGGACGTGAACGTTTCGGCAATCCGTCGCCCCGGACGGTGGTTCCACGCGATAATCGCGACCTCGATCACTCGTTCGGCCTCACGCTCCCATGCTCGATCCCAACCTGCTGCGCCACAACCCCGCCGAACTTGCCGCGCGCCTGCGCGAGACCCGGGGCTACGAACTCGACGCCGGCGTGCTGGAAGCGCTGGAGTCCGAGCGCAAGCAGATCCAGGTGCGCACGCAGGAGCTGCAGAACCTGCGCAACACGCGCTCCAAGGCCATCGGCCAGGCCAAGGCGAAGGGCGAGGACGTCAGCGCGCTGATGGCCGAAGTCGCCGGTTTCGGCGACGAACTCAAAGCCAGCGAAGCGCGTCTGGAAGTCATCCGTGGCGAGATCGAGGCGATCGCGCTGACCATCCCGAACCTGCCGCACGAGTCCGTGCCGCAGGGCCAGGACGAGAACGACAACGTCGAACAGCACCGCTGGGGCACACCGCGCACGCTCGAATTCCCGGTGAAGGACCACGTCGAACTCGGCGCGCGCAACGGCTGGCTCGACGGCGATACCGCCGCCAAGCTCAGCGGCGCGCGCTTCACCGTGCTGCGCGGCTCGCTCGCGCGCCTGCATCGTGCGCTGGCGCAGTTCATGCTCGATCTGCACACCAACGAGCACGGCTACCAGGAAACCAGCGTCCCGCTGTTGGTCAACGCCGACAGCATGCGCGGCACCGGCCAGCTGCCGAAGTTCGAGGACGACCTGTTCGCCACGACCATCGGCGACGGCGAAAACGCCCACAAGCGTTACCTGATCCCGACCTCGGAAGTGCCGCTGACCAACATCGTGCGCGACGAGATCGTCGAAGCTGACGCGATGCCGATCCGCATGACCGCGCATTCGATGTGCTTCCGCGCCGAAGCCGGCAGCCACGGCCGCGACACGCGCGGCATGATCCGCCAGCATCAGTTCGAGAAGGTCGAACTGGTGACGATCGCGCGCCCGGAGGAAAGCTACGTCGAACATGAGCGCATGACGCGCTGCGCCGAAGTGGTGCTCGAAAAACTGGGCCTGCCGTACCGCCGCGTGCTGCTGTGCACGGGCGACATGGGCTTCGCGGCGACCAAGACCTTCGACCTGGAAGTCTGGCTGCCGTCGCAGGACACGTACCGCGAGATCTCGTCCTGCTCGAACTGCGAAAGCTTCCAGGCCCGCCGCATGCAGGCCCGCTGGCGCAACCCGGCGACCGGCAAGCCCGAGTTGGTGCACACGCTCAACGGCTCGGGCACGGCCGTGGGCCGCGCACTGATCGCCGTAATGGAGAACTACCAGAACGCGGACGGCTCGATCACCGTGCCGGAGGTGCTGCGGCCGTATATGGGCGGGCAGGAACGCATCGCCTGAGCCGCATGCTGTTTCCTTCTCCCCTCGGGAGATGGTGCCCGCAGGGCGGATGAGGGGCAACGAAGCCACAGCGGCAAACCAGCAGTGCATCACCGCGCTACTGGTTTTTGAAGCACCGCTTCGTTACCCCTCACCCCAACCCCTCTCCCGAGGGGAGAGGGGTTAAAAAAAACGGGCCCGCAAGCGGGCCCGTTCGCGTTTGCCGGCTCAAGCGGGGAGGGGTGGGCCGGCGCGCGTCTCCTGGATGCCTGAAGCTCAGGCAGCCTCTGCCAGAGGCGAACGGATGGACGCATGCGCAGCGGCCAGCGCATCGGCGCGGTGCTGCGGCGAGTACGCCACGCCCTCGGCGCGGATGATCTCCACGTCCTTGATGCCGATGAAGCCGAACACCTGACGGAGGTAGGCTTCCTGGAAATCCGCCGGGCTCGCGTCGCCGTACTGGCCGCCGCGACCGCTCACGATGATCACCTGCTTGCCGCCCGCCAGGCCTTCCGGGCCGGCTTCGGTATAGCGGAAGGTGCGCCCGGCGACGGCGACGCGGTCGATCCACGCCTTCAGCGTCGACGGAATGCTGAAGTTGTAAAACGGCGCGCCAATCACCACTACATCGGCAGACAGGAACTGCTGGAGCGTCGCTTCGTCCGCTTCGGCCTGGGCCGGATCGGCCTTGGCCAGCGAGCGACCGGTGAGATGCGGCAGGGGGTTGGAGTCGAGATCGCGGTACTCGACGGTCAGGTCGGCATGGGCGTCCTGCCAGCGGGCCACGACGGCGGCGGTCAGTTCGCGGGTAACCGAATTGGTGCCAAGGGCACTGGTATCCAGATGCAGGAGCTTCATGATGGGCCTCGAATGGAACGATCGGCGGGGTTGCCGGGTCGAGGACCAATCTAGGTCGTTGCAGGGATGGAATAAATCTGGTCAACTATCACTAACTGTTCCGGAATTGGAATTATGGCCATGCAGGACCTGAACGACCTCTATTACTTCGCCATGGTGGTCGAGCACGGCGGCTTCGCCGCGGCCGAGCGCGCGCTGGGCATCCCGAAGTCCCGCCTGAGCCGTCGCATCAGCCAGCTCGAGACCGATCTGGGCGTGCGCCTGCTGCAGCGTTCCACGCGTCGCTTCGCCGTCACCGACGTCGGCAACAGCGTCTATCGGCATGCGCAATCGATGCTGGCCGAAGCGCAGGCCGCGCACGAAGTCGTCGACCGCCTCAGCGCCGAGCCGCGCGGCGTCATCCGCGTCAGCGTGCCGGTGGGCATGGCGCAGCAGCAGATGCCCAAGCTGCTGCCGGAATTCCTCGCGCGCTTCCCGCAGGTGCGCGTGCAGCTGCTGGTGAGCAACCGCCGCGTCGACATCATCAATGAAGGCATCGACGTCGCCCTGCGCGTGCGCTCCAAGCTCGACGACGACGGCAGCCTGGTGATGCGCAGCTTCGGCCAGATCGCCGAACTGCTGGTCGCCAGCCCCGATTACCTCAAGCGCATGGGCCGCCCGAAGAACCCGGACGAACTGAGCGACCACGTCACCCTCAGCATGAGCGAGGACGACGCCCGCCAGCGGTGGGAACTGCACGGCCCCGACGGCGACGTGCGCCGCGTCGAACTCAAGCCGCGCGTGATGGGTTTCGATTTCCCAATGCTGATGCAGCTGGCGCAGCAGGGCGTGGGCATCACGCTGCTGCCGGAAACCATCTGCGCTGAAGCCGTGCGCCGCGGCGAACTGGAAGTCGTGCTGCCCGACTGGCGCCTGCCGCAGGGCATCTTCCACGCCGTCTTCGCCTCGCGCCGCGGCCTGCTGCCAGCCGTGCGTGTCTTCATCGACTTCATCGCCGAGAAGGCGCCGGGCCTGGTCGAATCCGCGCGCCTGCAGTGCAGCGAGATCAAGGGCAAGCCGTGCCCGGAGGACGTCGCGAAGCTTTCGCCGGCGGCCGTGCCCGCACCGGCACCCCGCATCGTCACCGAGGCATGAGAGAATGCGGCCCGCACCACGCGGGCCGCTTCGTTTGAGGGCCCGGTGCACCCGGGCAACCGGATTCGCGATCGCCGTGCAACGCGGCATCGGTGCAAGGCGGCAACGCCGATACGGAGAGATGGCCGAGTGGTTTAAGGCAGCGGTCTTGAAAACCGCCGAAGGGTCAAACCTTCCGTGGGTTCGAATCCCACTCTCTCCGCCAATTACACCGGTAACTTACTGATATTTAAGGTAATTTCTTGGTGTTGCGCCGCCTACCCATGCTTCTACCCATGTTTGCGCGCCTGCAGACGCGGGCAGTCGCGAATCTGCTGATGGATCCAGGACTGCACCTCGGACACCACCCAGAGAGAGCGGCCCCAGAGCTTGAGGGGCGCCGGGAAGGCGCCCTCCTTGATCAACCCGTAGACGCGTGTACGGCTGCAGCCCGTCATCGCCATCACCCTGTTGAGCGGCGCAAGTTCCTCGAGCGGTGCGGCAGACTGCGTGCTCATTCCATCGCACCGAGCCACGTCTTGCGCGTCTGCCATTGGCGGCGCATTTCCTGGCGAAGTGCATCGGCCGAAGCCTGGCCGCGCTGTTCCGCGATCGCGGCCATCAGCCGATCGACGCGATTCGCGGTGGTGTAGCCCTTGCGAAGCCAGTGGCGCGCCTCGCATACCGCGCGCCACTCCTCGCTTGCCGTATCCGTCATGCACGGCGGCCCCCTAGGAGACGCAGCGGGAGCTGCAGCACGTCCGCCGATGGACCAGCCGGCGCGATGGCAGCGCACGCGCTGGCGCGCGGCGCACGCGGCCTACGCTTCTGATTGACGCGGAACCACTCGTCGAGCGCCCCTTCGACGGCCTCGTGCTTACCGGTGCGACGGCAGGGGCATTCGATGAAGTGGCCTCCGCCAACGCGCACGGCTCGGTGGTCAAGGTAGTGGCGCGCTGCATGCCCTTCGGCGCAAGGCAGCAGCGTGACCTGGTGTGGCACCTGGCGCTGGGTCACCGGCTCACCTCCGCGCGCGTGCACGCGACCGCACGGCGCAGCTGATGCGCATCGCACAGGTCGCGCATGCTGATCACGCGCTGCCAGCCTTGGCACACGTCGTCAGGGCCGTACGTGAACTCGACCGGCTCGCCGTCGACGAACAACTGCAGCGCTTCGCGCAGGCTGAGCGCACGGATGGTGGTATCGGCGTCCTCGATGTGGTCGTCGCCGTAGGCACGCAGGGCACGAGCCAGCTTCTCCGACCACGGCACCACCGCGACGTACTCATGCGGCTTGCAGCTGTACTGCGGATCCGCGCACAGGTGGTAGGTGTCCGGGCGGCCGTGGCGCGCTTCGTTCCCGAGGATCACGGCGCCGCTTTCGTGGGCGGTGCGCAGTTCGTCGTAGCTGCGTCCGGGCATCAGCTCAGCCATGGGCCACCTCCCGGCGCACGGCCATGGCGCGGCGGCGGCGAAGCGCGACCGGCACCTGGCCAACAGCGAGGCCTGCGCGCTGCGCGCGCGGAGCGCGCGTCGACCACAGGCGATACAGCACGGCGCCGCCGGCGGCGGGCCCCACAAGGACCACGATCAGGAACGCGAAATCAAGCACGGCGCACCTCCTGGGCCGCCTCGGCCATCGCTGCGTTGCCGGCGGGTGTCGCGGGGCGCGGCAACATCGCGGCGACGCGCGTGGGCAGATCGAGCGCGTCGAGGTATTCGGCCAGCTCAACGCCGATGCGTTCCTCGGCGGCGATGAAGTCCGGCTGCTGCGAGCGCCAGCCGCCTTTCGGGTCAGCTGTAAAAGTGCGCGTTACCGATTGCAGGCCGCCCATGTCCAGCGTGGCGGTGAACGCGATGCGGTCGCGGCTGATGTGGATCAGAACAGCGGCGGTGCAGTCGCGCGGCCGCAGGATCGCCGACACGCCGGCGCTGTTGGTCACGCTGTCGTCGAGGCCGATCAGCGTCGGCGTGATAGCCTCCGCGCCGGGTCCGGTGTCGGCCCCCTGCGACTGTGTCGCTGCGGCCGGAAATTCCGTCTGCTGTTGCATGGCAAAGCTCCTTGGCTTCGTAGTGGGAAGGCCTAGGGGCGGCGCGCCAACGCCGCCCGCCGGGCCCGCTGGTCGGCTCAGATCGCGTCTGGGCCGCGGGGTGGCGTCGGCGTCGGACCGATGCGTTGCGCTCTGTTGAGGACGTCGAGCACGTCCTGTGCGATGTACTCGGCCACCGCGGCCGTGCTGTCGCGGCTCACGTTGACGAAGGACACCGCTTCGCTGGAAAGGGCAGCGAGCAGCGTGGCTGCGTGCTGCGCGCGCGCCAGGCGATTCATGTCGTCCTCGCTGACGGCGAAGCTGAGGTCGTCCTGCAGGGGCGAGCCGATCGGCGTCCGGGTGCTCATCAGTGCACCTCCATCTGGCCGCGCACCGCATCGATCGCGGCGGTCACGTCAGAGAGGGTGAGGGTCGGCGCAGGCTTGCCAGCGGCTTCCAGCTTCGCCATCAAGGCGAGCCAGGCACCGTGGTTCCAATCGAGGGTGTTGCAGATTTCGCCGAAGGCGGCCGCGATCGCGCGGCGCGGATTGCCGGGCGCAGCTCGGGGGTCGTCTGACATGGGTTGTGCTCCAGGTGCGGTCTTTGAACCGCTCGTCTTGCCGCCAAGCAAGGCGAGCGACCGGACGGGGTTGGCGGACCGGTGGAGCACCGGCGAGCCTTGCGGCTCCCCCGCCCGGACGCCCATAGAACAGGACTGCACCAGGCACGAAAAAAGCCGCGGATTGCTCGACGCGGCTTTCGCCGCTCCATTCGGGCCGCCAAGCCCGGTCGCCGATTTTGCGGCGACGTTGCAGAGGGTGCTCCCAATGGAAGCCTGAGTCAAGCGGGCACAGGAAAGGGCGAAAAGGGCGCTCATTTGCGGAACGTCCAGCACTTGATGATGGTGGAGCCTTCGTTGCGGCCGCTGCGGATGATGCTGTTCACCGCGACGTTGGCATCGATGAACTTGTGGCGCACCGAATTACGCAGCAGCGTGCGCAGCGTGTTGAGGTCGGCGATCTTCTGGGAGTGGTGTGCGGCCTTCGCCGCAAACTCGTTGAGGTTGATCGCGATGGTGTTCGGATCGCGCGAGTGGTTCACCACGTTCTGCTCGTGCAGGCCTTCCAGGTACTCGTACACCTCCCAGAATTCCGACACGATCGGATGGTCGGCACTGATCGACTTCTGCCGTTCCAGCGCCATGTCGTGCAGCGCCAGGCGCGTGGTGCGCACCATGTCGTCGGTCAGCGGAACCACCAGGCTTACGCAATCGACCAGCGCGAGCATCTGCGCGTGGTTCTTGATGATGCGTTCCAGCCGAAGTTCCTTGTTCTCGCGCAGCCGCGCTTCGTACAGCGCCGACCGCTCGGCGAACACCTTCAGCACTTGGGCTTCGGCGCGCACGGCTTTCAGCAGGAAGTAGCTGAGCGAATCGACCGACAGCGCGTTGAGGTTGTCGGCCGCCTCGCGGCTTTCGGTGGTAACGGTCGGGCGCTTGAAGTGCAGCTTGACGATACGGGTCAGGATCGCCTCGGAAGCGTTCACCGTTGCGTTCTGGCTGATGACGATCGTGCCGCGGAACGGGGGTTCGTACGTTTCGTTACCGCCGTTGCGAACGCCGCGCGTGCGCAGCGTGCCGCCGCCGAAGAAGTCCTTCAGCTCGTCCCAATCGAAGCTCTTGGCGTGTGCGTCCGGCTTGTTGGGGTCGGTGCGGTCCGCTTCCAGCAGCACCACCGGCATGTTGGAGATCTGGCCCATGGCGCGCGAGCGGCCGGCCACCGACGACTTCGCCGGGTCGAATCCTTCGTAGTCCTTTCGTGCCAGCAGCTTCCACAGGAACGTCAGCAGCGTGGTTTTACCGGCGCCGGCCTCGCCGGTCGCCTCCAGAAAGGGGAACGATTCGTGCGCGTCGCGGATCTGCTCGGCGAACAGCGACCCGAACCAGAAGGCGAGGGCGACCACGCCATGGCTGCCGAAGCAGGTCCACAGCCACGGCAGCCAATCGTCGCGGTAGGCCTCAGCGTCGCGCTGAATGTGCAGGCGGATCGATTTCTGGGTGGTCTTGAGCCGCAGCTTGTCGAATTCGAAGTACTCCTCGGCATTCGCGTGCACCAGCTCGCCATCGCGAACGGCCATATCGCCGAGCAGATAGACGCCGTGCTCCTTGCTGTAGCCGATGAAGTCGATCGCCTTGACCTCTTTGATGGCGTACAGCTGCTCCTTCATCACGTGGATGAGTTGAGCAGCCGTGCCATCGAAGACGGCGCCAGGCGCGAAGCTCGCAAGCCGGTCGCGGAAAGTGGGCGCGTTGAGCGTCTGGGAGGATGTAAACGTGCCCTTTACGCTCGGGGCGTCGTGCGGAAAATCGACGCGGAAGAAGTACCAGGACTCGTCGGTGACTTCGTTGCGCTGGAAGTACAGCGCCTCGGGGTAGCAGTTCGCGATTTCGTGCGCCGATGCCGCGGCTTCGCGGAGGCGGCGGTCGGCGTCCTCCGGGAATTCCTCTTCGTCGTCCAGCCCCTTGGACTTGCTGTATTCCGTGCGCAGCTTCTCGTAGCGCAGCTTGTCGAATTCAAACCAGTACAGGCGCGACCGGTGCTCCAGGTGGAACTGCGCCTTCTGGGTGTACCCGTGCATGAGCAAGCCCTTCTGGAGCGCGCTCTTCGCTAGCAGCAGGTCGCCTTGGTACCGCGCCTCGGCGATGTCGGCGTCCCACTGCTTCGCGCGTTCGGCAGCATCGGCGTGCGCGTGTGCGCGCAGGTGCAGGTCGTTCCAATCGACCTTCTTGCCGTCCGGCTGTGGGATCTGCGCGGCGCGGCAGCGGAAACCCATGGCTTCGGCGCGGCGCACGTGCTTGCGGATGTACTCGCGGGCGCCGGGCTCGTTATCTAGCCCCCAGATGAGCGTGGGGAGGTTGCCGGCGCGACGCTGCACGAGGGCGCGCAGCGATTCCTCCGGGAAGGCGTTGCTGCTCATGGCCGAGACGGCCGCATTGCCGTGCTGCATGTGCGCGATCGCGTCGAAGATGCCCTCGACAATCCACAGCTCTGCGGCAGTTTCGAGCTGCGCCTCGACCGTGGGCGCGATCCACCAGGCGCCGGCGTAGCTCTCGCCCGGCTTGAAGCGGGCCTTCTGCTTGCCGAAGCGGTGCGGCCGATCGATCAGGCGCTCCCAATAGCCGCCCTTCTTCAGAGCGAAGCGCACGGTCGCCGTGCCGATGCCCTGCTTGCGATCGAAGTAGTTGTCCTGCGTGTAAAGCCCGCGCAGGTCTTTCAACTGGAAGCCGCGGTTGAATTCCAGGTACGCATCGGCTGCGGCATTCGGGTTGGCCGGCGTTTGCGTGAAGCGCTTGGACCAGTCGTCGAACAGATCGTCGTACAGATCCTTGACGTGCATTTCCCGGCCGCACTTCGCCTGGCGGCCGCAGCGCACCACCCACGGCTTCTCGTGGCTGGTGTAGAGCTCCTTCTTGCCGCAGGACGGGCACTTGCCGCCCCGCATGTAGTTCGTGCCGGTGCGCGGCCTGAGGCCGTAATCGCGCTGCAGGCGCTCGATGACCTGTTGGCGGATGTCCTCTTGCATGGATCAGGCCTCGCGCCCGTTGTGCTTCGTGGCGCTCGGGGGCGTGAGCTGTTGGATCTGGCCGCCGTTTCGCAGGAACGCCTCGATGTCGGCGCGCAGGCGCTCGGCTTCGCTGGCCTTCACCGCAGGCGCCACGTAGGTCGGCTTCTGCTGCTGATTCGAGAACACCAAGGTCGGCACCTGTGCCGATGCCCAGCCGCTGTCGGATCTCATCGCGCCACCTCGACCTGGACGTAGCCGGTATTGAGCAGTTCGACGCCGGCGCTGGTGACCTCGACCATTTCGTCGGATGCGCCACTACACGCGAGCAGGCTCAGGCCCTTGAGCGCCGCCACGTCCATCGGCGTGTACGCGGCGTCGATCTCCAGCGGGTGGAAGTTGCGCGGCACGTACATGTCGAACGCCTCGGTCTGCACCAGGCCATCGCAGCGATCGGCTGACAGCAGGCAAAGCTGTAGCGTTGACGGCAGAGCCGCCAATTCAAGAGAGCGAAGCATGTAGACCTCAGTGGTCGGTGGTAGCGGGCTGGCTGTCGAGCAGATCCAGCTGTCGTTCCGCCTGGGCGTCCCGGTAAGCCTTCAGCGCGAGGTTGCGCGCGTATGCCGGTGCTTCAGGCAATTCACTCTGGCGGGCGTTGGGCATGCCGCTGGGGCTGGCGATGCCGGTCAGTTCGGTGTGGCCGGTGTAACTGGCCGAACACACCGGGTTGTCGCAGACGTAGGTGTCGTGGCGCAGGTGTTGGTGCGAGAGGTAGCTGGTGCGCTTGATCAGCACGCCACCACACGCTTCGCAGGTGAACACCACACGTTTGGTTCCGCTAAACGCGCCCATCTTCCGAATCCCCCTGTCCGGCTTCGACGACTCCGGCTTTGATGCCGAGTAGCACTGCAGCCCGATGGGCTGCCCCCCTACGCCCCTTCTTCTTCCCGGTGAGGACCTGATAGACGATGCCGTACGGCAATTCGTGCTGACGAGCAAACGCGGCGACCGAGATGCCCTGTCGCTCCAGCTCTGCTCGGGCCGCCTCCGGTGACCGAGTTCCCTTTCCCTTTCCGTTCCGCATTGGCTAAATAGGTGCAATTACGTGAAGGTCGGGGCAGATGATGTTCCCGATTGGGAACATTGTCAACATGGAAAGTAACAACATGGGAACACTTGCCGACCGCCTTAAAGAAGAGCGCACGCGCCTGGCCTTGACGCAGGACCAGATGGCGGCGGCCGCGGGTTTGAACCGCACAGCCCAAATCCGCTATGAGAAGGGAGAGCGCAATCCGGATGCGGATTACCTAGCCGCAGTGGCGTCAGCGGGTGTGGATATTGGTTACGTGGTGACCGGTGTTGCGTCGGCCGCGGTAGCGAAAGACGAGGTTGAGCTCCTACGTCGGTATCGAGCAGCCTCTCCGGATGTGCGCGCGGCCGTCTTAGGTGCGCTTGGCCTTGTCGCTGTTGCTAGCGGTGCGGGCGTGCAAATTGGCAATGCGTCGCAGGTCATCACAGGCGGGGAAGTAAATCAGAGCGGCGCGCAGTTCCACATCAGTGCGGGCAAAAAAAAGCGTGCTCCAGGAAAGTGACCCGCGCGCAGAGCTATCCCGCTACTTCGGCCAGTACGTAGCAGGCGGCCTTTCGGCTAAGGAGGTCCACTTTCATTTCGGTCAATGCGCCGCGCTGCAAATATCGGCAGGCTCGAATAGCAGTTGAGCTCTTTGCGTAGTTGGGCGACATTCTTTGCGCCACTTCATGGAGACGAGTCGATTCACTGGTTTTGAGGAGGTGGATGCATGGAAGAAAAGGACAGAGTCGATTTGGCCAAGTTCTTCGCTGAGCTGCAGAGAGAGACGGATCGTGGCCTGCCATTGGTTGCTGCGGCCCTTCTAGATGAGAAGCTTCTAGAGGCTCTCCAATCCTTCATGTGCGTGGGGAAGGCCGCAGATCGTTTGCTGATCGATCCCAATGCCCCGCTTGGAACCTTTTCGTCTCGAATCGAGGCCTGCTATTCGCTTGGCCTGATAGATCAGTTCGAGTACCAGGAAATATCTTTGATCCGAAAGATTAGGAATGCATTCGCTCATGCAAAGCATGGGCTCACTTTCGACAACGAAAAGATCGGTGGCCTGTGTGCGAGCTTGAAGTCGGATTTACCTGAAGGAGAGGAGTACCCCGTTAACCATGCCCGCTTCAGGTTTATTAACTCCACCGTCTGCCTAGTGTTGCGGCTGTACTACCGGGGCGCGTGGGTGGCGCGAGAGCGCAGGCAACCTAAAACCTGGGTCGATTCAGACCAGACGCGTTGGCGATCAATGGAGGATGAGAAGCCTCTGGCCGGCGTGCCCTTCGTCGCAGTGGCCAAGCAAAGCCGATAACCAGCCGGCAGGCGCCCGATGGGGCGTCGAGCGCCCGCACGTGGTCGATAGCGGACGTCGGCTCAGCGGGGCAGCGCCGGCGGTGCTAATGTCCGCTTTCGACCCAACGCGGACGCTTGAATCAACGCGCCCGGGTTACTGGCGGGGGCGTCCAACGGCCTTCAGTGATTGCAGCCTCCGGCCAGTACGCACGGATATAGAGCGAGAACTCATCCGCCGGTGCCGGCAACCAGTTGCTCTCCAGGTCGGGACCGGGCGAGGCGTGCTGGACATACAGCGTCAACGAACCGTCCTCACCAAGTTTGAGGTCCTTGTTCTTGGTGCCCACGCCGAAGCGGTTGAGCGAGTTGGGCTCGAACAGGTGGTGCTTGTTGTATAGCGTCAGCGACCAGAACCCCTTCACCGGCGGCGTCTGACCCTTCGGGAACGTTACGGTGTAGGCGCTCCCACTCGCCCCGTTGAGCCGCGTGCCGCTGGCATCCACGTCGGTATAGATATAGCGGGTTTCATTAGGCGCATTGTCGTAGATGTTGGACTTCGCCGATGCCGTGCGCGAGAGGTAGTCGAAGCCCCACCGCGCGCCGTTGGGCGGAGATGTCCAGCCATTGCCGATCGGCCGGCCATTGTTGCGGAACTCGAACAGTGGCGCGATCACGTCCTTCTCGGTCGCCACGGCAATCCGCGTCAACTGTTCCTTGATCTTCGGGTCTTTCGCCGCTGCGTCGAGCAATGACTGTGCGGTCGCGTATAGGGCTTCCTCGCCTGGTAGCGGCGGAACGCCCTCCATGACGGCGGGCAGTTCGTCGAAGAACTTCTCAGGCAGGACGAACTTCATTTCGCCCGGGCCTTCGACCTTTGGCGCGGGGAAGACCGGGGTCTTCGACCAGTCCTTTACCTTCATCTTTCCATCGAACTGATCCAGCGGGTACAGCACCACTTGGTTGACCAAAGGACGCACGATCGCGCGGTCCTCGGGAGTGTCGTCCATGAAGATGCGCGGCAGCACTGCGACCAGATCGGTCGATGAGCGGCATGTGGCAGTGATCCCCTTGGGTACATCGCCCTTCCACCTCGGTCCGACCAAAAGGTAGAAACCGGGCTTGCTGCCGTACTGCTGGCCGATCGAGCAGAACGATTCGGTGCGCGAATCGGCCATCTGATAGACGAAGAAGCGTTTTCCGAAATCCGGCACCTGGATGACGACCGGCTGCGTGTCGAGGTGCTGATAGCCGGCCCCGTAGACGGTGTCCTGGTTGGGACACGTCACGAACTTCTGGTCGGCCTGGATGTAGTCGGTCAGCATGCTGATGGAGCCCGGTGGCGCCACTGGCAACACGCCGCCGTTGCGGCCGGGCTCGGGCAGGTCCGCAAGCGCCATGGCGCGGTTGTAATGGTTTACCAACGGCCAGCCCCACACGTAGATCATCCTGCCCACGGTTTCGATATAGCCCGGCGTCATCACCGTGCCCGATGGGGTGCCGGCAATGCCGGCCGCGGAGGTGGGCGCAGGCACCTGCGTCGACGCGACCGTTTCGGCGGACGCGACCGTCGTGGGCGAGGCGGCTGTCGAGGGCGGCGTGTCCGTCCGCTGGCAACTGGTGAGGAGCACGGCGCTGGACGCAAATGCAGCGACGGCGATATGCAGCGAACGCATGGCCTTCCCCTCGTAACGGGCAACTGACATGGAGAGACGAATCCGATGGCAGGGGCATGTCAGGCCACCGGCGGTAGGAAATATCGACCTGATGCCCTCGCGAGGGTGACCGCGGTGTGAAGTCCGCTTCTGGCCGATAGCGGACATCCCAGTCTCACGCCGCGTTTCGCTGCCGGCTCCGGGGCGAAAGCCTGATTCGAAGCGGCGTCCGATAGGCGAGTACGAGTCGGGGGTTAAGCTCGAATCCCCGTGGACATACGCGGCCCCGAGTCGCATACAAATGCGTCTTTTGCTGTTAATGCTGCCTCACGGAAGAAGGGCGCGAATTTTGGGGATCGCATTTTCAAACGTTTCCGCCAGCCAGAATGCGTTGTGCTTCTGTCCTTCTTCTTTCCAGCGGTCCAAATCCACCTTCTTTCCGACGTAATACAAGGGCGCTTTGGCTCTAGCCAACGGCGTCCAAATATGAGAGTCGGACGGATGCACCCGTAGACCTATTACGAAGATGCGGCTTGCCGCGGAGATCGAAGCAAGAAACTGCTCTTGCTGGCGTCGCACGATATCCGGGCAGTAAAGCACTCTCTTAGAACTGTGGTAAAGCGCGATAGCGGGGGCTAACGCCGTGCCACTCTCACAGAATTCGAGGACCTGACGCGTTGACGTGGCGACGTATGCTGGAGCATCCACAATGGCGGCAGTCGCCTCAGGTGGCTGCACAAATCCTATGCCTCTAATGTCCAAGTCGCGAGGCGGGAGGAAGTTGCAAGACCCATGAATCTTCAAGACTGGAATGCTGCCGCGATCGACATCAGTCGTGTAGGAGACCGTGAGCCCGGAAGCGCACACGGCCAGTTCGAAGAGGAGGTCATAGTTGGCTGTCGCGAAGATCGCCTTCTTGCGGTCCCCTCCGACCAGCTTGATGATCTCAAAGTAGAGATTTCCGTCGAGCGGCTCGAAAGTTGCGAAATATGCCGCCATATCCCGCAGTAGAGCGCTCGCGTCGACGTTTCGGGTGTGTAGGAACTGATCCATCCCCTCTTCGAAATCCTTCGCGAAGACGGCCGCGAGCTCTTCAGAAGCAGTGGCGGCAACTCCTGGCCGTTTCCTGAGTTCAGCAAAAAGATCCCACCCCAAGGGCGGATTGTTCGGATGGCATGGCCCGCTGCCAAAGCTGGCGCCGGCGCCGAATAGGAACAGTGTGCTCAAGGCATGACTCCGCAAGTAGCACGGTCCACCTTATTCGATGTCAGATTACCACCGCCCGCTGCTGCCCTGGGCGCTCACGCTGATGGCTCGGTATCAGGTGGGAAGTGAGAACGTCTGCACCAGGCCAATACCCACATGCATCTAAGCAGCAGGTCGTCGTCGGCTGCGCTGCGACAACTGGATGCGAAGGGGAGACCGACACGCGAGAGTCGGTCAGGCGGGGGCACTAGTCGAATTCGGCCATGTCCGCCTCTGGCCGACAGCGAGCGTACGGCCGGGACGGCCGCCGGCCGAGCTGCTAATGTCCGCTTTCGACCCGAAGCGGACATTGCTTTCCGATACCTTCCTGCGATTGCGGAGGAGCCTTATGCCGTTCGAACAGCTGATCCAGGATCACCGGCTACTTGCTGGCATCCTCGCGACGCTTGGAATAGTGAGCACGCTACTTGCGCATAGAGAGCTAGTTCACCTGCAATTGAAGAAGCCGGAGATTCTCAGTAGCGCCGGGATAGCCGAGATTGATTGGTGGTTCCGGTGCATCATCGGCGTGATTAGGCTCGGCTTCGGCGCGCCGAGCAGTCTCCTGTCCACGTACTCTCGATGCGTATTTCGGAGCCTCACCGTGCTCTACGCCCTGTGGATGGTCCTTTTTGCCATGATGCTTCTCGGGGTTGTCACGCTATAGGTCGCGATCGTCCGCTCCTGGCCGAAAGCGGACATGGGGCGGGACGGCCCGCGGCAGGGCTGCTAATGTCCGCTTCCGACCCAACGCGGTCATTGCGTCAACGCAATGGAGCGCGAAGTGCGGAACCGTACACGTGGCGATGTACTCTTCGGTCGATCTCTGAAGGAGGCGTGCCGTGCCACCTTGGTCAAGTTGGGTACCCTGGGCGCTATTGTCCGCTTGCTTTGCTGCACTGACGGCAGTCCTAGCAAAACTAGGGGTTCGGGACGTGGACTCAAACCTAGCTACGGCAATTCGCACGATCATCGTAGTTCTTCTGCTGGTGCCCGTCGTCGTGGCCACAGGTCAATGGTCCAATCCGTTCTCATTGCCGCCACGCACACTTGCATTCCTCGCACTGTCGGCTGCGGCTACGGGCGCGTCATGGCTGTGCTACTTCCGCGCCTTGCAACTCGGCGACGTGACCAAGGTCGCGCTCGTGGATAAAACTAGTGTGGTACTCGTGATCTTGTTCGCATTCGTATTTCTCGGCGAGCGCCCATCGGGAAGGGACTGGACTGCGATTGCACTAGTGCTTGTGGGGATTGGAATGCTGGTGCTCAAGAGATGAGCGCTTCGCCTCGCACACATACGGATGAACTCTATGCGCGTGCTTGTCATTGAAGACAACCTAAGTGTTGTCACAAATCTGTTCGAGTACTTCGAAGCGCGTGGCTACACCATGGATGCGGCACCGGATGGCGTTACGGGCCTGCACTTGGCCACAAACCAAGAGTTCGACGTTGTTCTGTTGGACTGGATGCTGCCTCGTTTGGATGGCCCTGAGGTGCTTGGCCGCCTCCGAGAGGTGGGGCGCGATACGCCTGTGATAATGCTGACCGCCAAAGACGAGCTGCCCGACAAGATCGCCGGCTTTCGAGCAGGGGCCGACGATTACGTGACTAAGCCGTTTCAGCTGCCAGAGCTTGAGGTCCGCATTGAGGCGCTGGTCGCGCGGGCGAAGGGTCGCGGCAGATTGACTCTCTTACGGGTGGCGGACCTAACGTACGACGTAAGTAAGCTTGAAGCTGAGCGCGGGGGGCGCATCCTCGCGCTGTATCCGGCTTCGCGAAAGCTGCTGGAGGTTCTCATGCGTGCCAGTCCCGCAACTGTTCCCCGTGAACGTCTTGAACACGCGGTATGGGGCGATGAGCCACCCGATGGCAATATGCTGCGCTCCCACATCTACGACCTGCGGCAAAGCGTTGATGGTCCGTTTCCGACGAAGCTGATTCAAACAGTTTCGCGTGTCGGCTACCGAATCGCAGAGCCGCATTCGGAGGATTTGGAACGCGGCCTGGAGAACTGACCGTATCGGCTTTGTGGGACATCACTGGCTTGGCGCCTAACGTCTGCTTGTGGCCGATAGCGGACGTTCGGCCGGGACGTCCGACGGCCGGGCTGTTAATGTCCGCTTTCGACCCTTAGCGGGCATTGGGCGCCACGAGTTCATATGACCTATGTTCCCCCCAAGCCTCTCCGCGAGTGGCGCTTTGATGATCCGGTCAGTGAGCTGTACCAGCTCCTTGTGATGGATGATCAGACCGTTCGCAGCGCCAGTGGTCGTTATGCCCATTCGTCCGGGTCCACTGCATGCTCTTGGTCAGATTTCGTCGCCGGCGCCCTCGACGACGTTGTGACTAAGGCGCATGGGGTGGACGTACTCACCGAAGCTCGGGAGTTCGTGGCACAGAAACTTGGTGAAGTGTCCGCTAGTGGCCGTTAGCGGACATTCCAGCGGGCTGGCCGGCTCGCTCGGTGCTAATGTCCGCTTTCGACCCAAAGCGGTCGTTCGGACTGGAATCCTTGGGGTCCAAGAGTGTGACTATTTCTAAGGTAGAGGCCGTCACCATAGCGAAGCAGTTCGTAGAGGCGAGCCGTCATGCCGACGAGTGGCCGACGGCTGCCGAACCACACAGCATTCGCCTGGAGCGCGGCGGATTTCCCACGGACGTTCTTGGCGTCGGCGAGGAGTACTGGTCCATGATGTTCGACTTGGAAGTGCCAGGCGACTCGGTTTTGACGCCAGACTTTTGCATCGTGCTTGTTGATGCCAAGACTGGGAACCCCGCGTGGTTTCCAGTTCTATAGAGCGGAGCACCTACGGGCCCAAACGTCCGCTTCTGGCCGATAGCGGACATTCCTCTTGCGGTCACCGAGCGGCGGCGGTCTCAAGCTCCAGCTGGGTGGTGAAGCCGCCCGCGCCGGTGATGTTGTGCGTGGCCTTGGCGATCAGCCAGGTCGTGTCGTCGATTTCGGGTTTGAAGCCGCGTACGCGCAACTTCTGTTCCGGGAACAGGTCTGCGCGCCCGAGCGCGAGCGTGAACTCCATCGTCGCCGCGCCGCGGCGAATGCGGTTCCACTCCGCGTTCGCGTGTTCCTTCGCCTCGGCCTCGCTGTTGTAGGTCTCGCGTAAGCGCTTGGCGTTGCCGCTGACGCCGACCAGCACCGACTTGCGGTTCGCGCCGGGCTTGTTGTTCCAGTACGCGCGCACACCGCTGTACGCCTCGCGATCCGCAAGGGAGTAGCGGTGGCGGTCGCCCGAGGCGCGCGTGATGAGCGCGCTGGGCAGCGGCGTACCGCCGGCGGTGGTGCCGCTGCCAATCGGCATGAACACCAGGTTGCCGGCCTTCACCGTGGCAACCGCGTCGTACCGCTGCCCCAGCCGCGTGAGCAGGTGCACGTCGCTTTCGCCGGTCTGGTCCAGGTGCGCGATCGCGATGCCGGCAAGCGCCGGCGCAATGCGCGCCTGCAGGCCGTGCTCGCCGGCGAGGTTGCGCACCACGTCGCCGAGCGTGACCTGGTGCCAGCTGCGTTCGCGCCGCGTGCGCATGGGGTGCGTGAGATCCGCGCTGCGGGCGCGCACGGTGATCACGTCCGGCGAACCGCTGTGCTCGACTTCGTCGACGCGGAATGTGCCCTTGTCGACCAGGCCGGCGTCGATCCAGCCGAGCGCCACGGACAGCTCCACGCCGCGCCGCGGTAACTCCATGCGGCCGTCGTGGTCATGGATCCGCAGATCGAGCTGGTCGGCCTCGCCGCCGCGCGCCTCGGTGAGCGTCAGGTCGAGCAGGCGGGGGCGCATGCGCTCCGTCAGATCCTGCCCGTCGAGCACCACGCGCCACGCGGGGATGGAGTAGGGCGCCGTTTCGGTGCTCATGCGTGCACGGCCAGCTCGTCGGCGTTCGCGCTTTCGTCGACGCGCAGCAGCGACAGTTGGAACTCGATGCGCCGCGCGGCGCCGTCCTCGAAGAACAGCGTCTTGGTCGCCGTCATCGACGTGATCGCGAATGCGCCGTGGACGACGCCGGTGCCGTCGACGAGCGACAGCGGCCGCCCTTCGTTCGCCAGGTCGCGCAGCAGATCGAGCGAGGCGGTGCTGCCGGTGAGCGGCGGCGCCACGATGCCGCTCAGCTCGATGGTTTCATCGCCCGGCCCGATGTACTGGTGCGCTGCGCGTGCGCCGACGCGCTCGCTGCTGACGTGGCGCCACGACATGGCGTGTTGCAGCTGCTGGTACGCCAGATCGGGGAGGGAAAACACGAAGGTGCCCAAGGCCATCATCATCGCGGCGTTCCTCAGTCCTCGTAGTCGCCCAGGCGCGAGCGCTTGCGCGCGGCGTCATGGCGATCGCGTTCGTCGAGCTGGCGGCGCACTTCGGCGCCGATCGCCTGCGCGTCCATGCCGGCGCCGTGGATGTGGATCTCGTAATGGCGCACGTCGGCGGCAGCCACGGCGGGCGCGCTGCGCGAGATCGGCGGCCGGGAGTCGATCGCCATCGCGGGCGATGCGGCCGCCGCGATCGCGATGCCGGCGCCGGCCTGGCGCATGCGCTGGCCCAGCGCATCGATCTGGCGCAGCGGCGCGCTCTGTCCGCGCTGCAGGCCGCCGGCGAGGCCCTGCATGGTGTAGCCGCCCAGCTGGGCGAACACGCGCGACGGGCTGTGGATGCCGAGCTTGCCCTTGAACCAATCGACCACCTTTCCGGCGATGCCGGTGATGGTGTCGCCCACGGCCTTCAGGCCGCCCAGCAGGCCGCGCACGAGTCCCTGCATGAGCTGGCCACCGATCGACTGGAAGCGCGTCCACAGGCCGCCCAGGAAGCCGAGCACGCTATCCCAGTGCGTGATCAGCAAGCCGAGCGGCGACCAGGCGAACACGCCCTTCAGGAACTCCCACAACGTGCCGGCCTTCGCCTTCAGCCAGTCCCACGCCTGGCCGACCGATGCGCTGGCGCTTTTCCAGATGCCGCTCAGCATCGGGCCGATCGTTCCCCAGTTCTTCCAGATCAGGTACGCGACGCCGGCGAGCAGCATCAGCACGATGCCGATCGGGTTGGCGGTGATCGCCATGCCGACCATGCGGATGGCACCGGCCACCAGCGGCAGCACGCGGCCACCGAGGCCGAGCAGCAGCTTCGCCATGCCGCCGAACAGCGGGCCGGCGGTCGTGAGCGCCATCTGCAGGCCCGCGAACGGCATCAGGATCGTGCCCACGGCGAGCGCGAGCGCGCCGGCGGCGATCACCAGGCCGGCGAGCACCGCGGCCACCTTGAACAGCGTGCCGGCGAGGCGCGGGTTTTCCTTAGCCCATAGCTGGAAGCGCTCGGCCGCGGTGGTGATGAGGCCGATCAGGTTGCGGATGTCGGGCGCGGCCGCTTCGGCGACCGTGGCCAGCCCGTTGACGAACGTGCCCGACGCGGCGTCCCACAGGTTGCGCAACGTTCCCAGCTGCGAGTTGACGCGCTGCTGCAGGCTCGCCTGGTTCGCGAGCTTGCTCTGCACCTCGGCGTAGCCGTCGGCGCCCTTGGAGATCAGCAGCGAGACCGCCTGCAGCGTTTCCGCGTCGTCGCCGAACAGCTTCTTGATGACCGCGAGCCGATCGGCGGTGTTGAGGCGTTCGAGCTTCTGCAGCTGGGCGAACATCTGATCGAGGCCGCCGAACTCGCCCTTGCCGTTGGAGAAGTCCAGCGCGATTCCGGTGTTCTTGATCAGGTCGTTGGCCTTGGACAGCTTCGTCTCGTCGAGCGAAGCCTGGAACACCTTGCGGAACGCGTTGCCCGCCGCTTCGCCCTTCATGCCCGCCTGGTCGGCCATCACCAGCAGCGGCGCGAACATGCGCGCGGCATCGATACCCGAACGCTTGAGCACGTCCATGGAGGAGGTTAGCTTGCTGAAGCCCTGAAGCATGTTGTCGGCGTCGACGCCGAGGTAGAACGTGCGCTGGATGACATCGCTCAGCGCCATCATGTCGCGCTCGCTGGTGCGCGTGGCGTCCTGCAGCTTCGCCGCGAATTCGGCCGCTTCGCTGTAGCCCATCTTCAGCTGCACGCCGAGGTAGCCGGTGGCTTCGCCCAGGCCGCCGAGGATGACCTTCGCCGACATGCCTTGGCGGCGCAGCATCGTCATCATTTCGTAGAAGTCGGCCGTGGTGCCGGGCAGGCGATTGCCGAGCCGCTGCGCGAGCGCGTCGATCTGCGCGAACTCCGCGGCGACTTGTCCATTGGCGCCCATCATCGCCGCGCGCAGCTGCGTGGCGGCGTCTTCCTGCGCGGCGAACGCGGCGACCGGTGCACCGATACCGCGCGCCGCGATGGTGCCCGCGGCGATCGCGCCAGCACCGTGTCCGGCCAGCGTCATGCCCGCCGAATGCATGCGCTGCATGCGCTGCTGCGCGCCAGCGAGGCGCCCCAGGCGGCGGCGTTGTTCCTCGATCGCGTTGTTGGCCTTGCCGATGTCGGCCTGCAGCGTGCGTTCGTGCACGGCGAGCCGATGCGTGTCGATGCCGGCCGCCTCCAGCGCCTTGCGCGCGCGTCCCAGCTCCAGGCGCTGCTGCGCCTCCGCGTTGCGCAGTTTTCCCAGCGCTTCGGCCTGCTTGCGCAGGGCGGCGGTCTGCTCGTCGGTGGGCGCTTCGGCGGCGTTCACCGCGTCGGAGAGGCGGCGCAGCTCGCGCTCGGCGAGCTGCAGCTGCTGGCGCGTGGTGCCCAGCTGGGTTTCGAGCTTGCGAAAGCCGTTGATGTCGCGCTGCGCGCTTTCGAGCCGCTTCAGTTCGCCTTGCGTGGCGCGCAGCGCCTTGGACGTGGCGGTGCTCCCGCCCATGATGCGCTTGAGCGGACCGGAGGCGCGGTCGATGGCGGCGAGCAGCACCTGCAGCCGCAGCGTGTTCGTGGACATGTCAGCACGCCCCCGGGTGGGGACGTGCCGAATGGATCAGCGAGTCGTCCGGCGTAGCGTGCCCGCGAACAGGCGCCCAAGGATCATGGCGGCGCCTATGACCCCCAGCACGAACACGATCGTCGAGAGCACCATGGCGGTGCTGATCAGGAAGTTGACCATGGGCGCAGGCTACCACGTCAGTCGGCTCCGCTTCGTTCTCGGGCGCGTTCGCGCCACTCCATCAGTTCGGTGAGGGACATTTCGAACATCGCCGCCGGCGGCCAGTGGAACACCGCGGCGATGTCCGCCATGGCGTCTTCTACGCGGCGGGGGAGAGCGCAGCCCGATCCGCCTTCGTCATGAAAAAACCGACCACCTCGCCGGCGATCGCGGCCAGGTCGACCAGGTCGAGCTGGCCGACTTCGTGCGCGGTGAGCGTCGGGCTGGTGATCCGCGGCAGCACGACGTGCAGCGCCGCCACGTCGGACTTGATGAGGTCCGCGAGCGCAACACCGCGCAGCTCGCCGGCGGCAGGCTTGCGCAGGGTGACGCGCTCGATCTTCTGGTCGCCCCGGATGATCGGGGTCTCCAGCGTGATGCTGGCGGTGGTGGGCGATTGCGGCTTAGCGGCCTCGATGGCCGTGGCGTCGGTCTTGGACATGGCTCTCTCTCGTGGGAAAAGGGAAGGGCCCGGCCTGGCGGCCGGGCCGCTGGATCACACGCCGATGGCGCGTCGCTGTTCGGCCAGGCGATCGACGCCGCCGATGATCTCGATCATGTTGACGAAGTCGATTTCGGCTTCGACCGCGCCGTTGATCGTCAGCTTGTAGTAGCTGCAGGTGCTCTTCACCGAGAACTCGGTGTCGTCGCCGGCCTTCGCCGAGCCCGGCGAGATTTCCGAATGGCGACCGCGCACGACGATCTCGATCGCATCGACCGCACCGCTGTCGTCGCGCTGGTACGCACCGGCGAAACGCAGCTGCACCGCGTCGTGACGCGTGGCGCCGAACTGGCGGAAGATCGAGCGCATGAAGCCGCCGTACTTGTGCTCCAGCTCGATCTTTTCCATGCCGAAGTCGTGATCGACTTCGCCGCTCATGCCGCCGCCGCGGTAGCCCTCCATCTTGCGGGTGAGCGTGGGCAGCGTGACTTCGTTGACCTGGCCGAGATAGCTCTCGCCATCGCCAAACAGGTTGAAGTTTTTGAGTTTGCGGGGCAGTGCCATTGACGTCTCCGGGTATCAGGCAGGGAAGGGCGATCAGCCGGTGACGCCGCTGGCGAAGTCGGCGAGATAGCGATCGGTGATGCGCTGGTTCAACGTCAGGTTTTCCAGCGGCGGGACCGGCGTGTAGTCGTAGTCGATGTGCAGCTCGCCGGCGGCCAGCGTGGCGGTGGTGTTCATCGTCTCGTCGTACCAGCAGTTCGCGTCGATGACGTAGCCGCTGGCCTTCAGCTCGCGGAACTTCGCGTTGATGGACTCGATGATGTCCTTCACCAGCGTGCGGCTCATCGGCTTGTCGATCGCCCACAGCAGCCCTTCGGCGATCGTGTCGGCGAGCACCTGGGCGGTGCGCGTGGCCGATTCGAAAGCGAACAACGGATCATCGCTGCACGTGCGCGAGCCCCAGAAGCGGTAGCCGTTGGCGTTGACCAGCGTGGTCACGTCGCCGGCGTTGAGGTAGCCCGCGTCGGTGGTCGGATCCTGCAGATCCCAGTGCACGTCGCGCGAGATGCCGGTGACGCCAGAGACGGCGACGTTGGACAGCGTCTTGTGCCAGCCCTGTTCCTGATCGATTTTCGCGCGCAAGCCAACGGCGCGAGCCGTGGCGTATGCCGGCGCGCTGGCGCTGGCGGTGGTGTTCCAGCTGATGAAGTCCGGCCAGATCACCATCAGTTCGCGCGCGTCGAAGTTGTCGCGATACAGGACCGCGGCTTCCTTGTCGGCGCTGGCGGCGGCGCTGACGTAGGCCATCGCGCGCAGCTTCTTCGCGATGATGGCGAGCGCGGCGGCGACGGGCTGCGTATCGACGCCAGGACAGGCGAGGATGCGCGGTTTGACGCCGAGCTGGCTCTGCGCGGCGAGCAGCGCCTGCATGCCGGTGTAGGTGGCGCCGGTGGTTTCGCCGATGACGTTGGTGGTGGTCGACGCGTCGTCGGCGCCGGTTTCCACGCGCACCACGACGGTGAACGGATCGGCCTGGTCGGCGATCGCCTGCAGCGTCGCGCGCAGCGTGCCGTTGGTGCCGGCCTTCGCGATCGCGGCGCGCAGGTCGGTCAGCAGCACCGCCTTGTTGAGCGG
>Ga0209676_1000992_pt1 | contig 33601 bp, 18 predicted proteins | sample AraplaCvi_mLB_r2_FD_184282 | JGI IMG/M metagenome (GOLD analysis project Ga0209676, IMG submission 184282) | Arabidopsis root microbial communities from North Carolina, USA - plate scrape MF_Cvi_mLB_r2 (SPAdes) (version 2) | ecosystem: Host-associated > Plants > Roots > Endosphere | place: USA... | reverse complement strand
AAGAGCTATATGGAGACAACATAAAAAATAGAGAAATCCGAATTTGAATTCATTCAAATTCGGATTTCTCACTAATTGAAGCTAGTTATGTCCCAGCCTCTTTTTTGTATCGCTGGTAGGCAAAATGAACTTCATTTGCACTGCTAAGGATAGACGAATCTCAGTAAACGATTCAACCGATAGAAAGTGAAATTTGTGACATCACTACTCTGGCATCAATTTTAAATTGCGGTCATTGTAAGCAAGTACGACGTAGTCTGGATGCAAGCTTTGTAGATAAGAGATAACATCTTTATCCAAGTAACGTAAATCTAAAATCGTCAGCTTTTTAAAGTGACTTGCAACGTGAAACTGGATGCTATTAAAGTATGAATCTTTAATAACGACAACATGATTATCGCTGTCATAGTGATTGTTGACAATTGTGAGTTCTGCAAAGTCGCGACTATAGGCATCAGCATAGGTTACGACTGTGTCGGGACTCATTTTTTTTGCACGACCGTATACTGCATCGTACGGAGCCGTGACGCCACCCTCAATTGTACCGTCATAGATTGTAAATTGTGTTGGGAAGGAAACCGGCTCGTTGTAGCAAATTTGATCGTGGTTATTGACGGTCATGTACAAAATTTTATTCCATGAGCCAGCAAATTTATTCTGTAAGCAATAAGTATTAGCTTCCTCGTATGAAATCGGCTCAATGGATTCACCGAGTCGCGCGTTCATTGTTTTTATAAGTGCCTGATAACCAGAGAATGCACCACGTATTGTCCAGTGATGATCAGTTTTGAAGAAGTTACGTTCGACAGAAAAGTCGTTCTTCATTTCATCAAAGAGACGAACATTGTCTACGCCCGCAGCAGTTATAAGCTCATGTAGGCGAACATTATTGACAATTCCAGCGTCATCAGGCATATAGCTTGGGTTTGGCTCACGTGAGTAAGTCGCCTTTGCTGGTAGTGAGTAAAACGTAAACGGGATATTTTTTTCAGCAAGTCCTTCGCTTAGCTTTTGTAAATCTGAGGCGAAGGAAGCTAGCTCTTTATCAGATTTTGCTTCAGCAGGCTTTGAAATAATCCAGCCGCTTTTATCATCAACTGCGTACTTATCGTTTAAGTAGGTTTTCCCCATTGCACGTTGGAAGTAAACATAGTTGCGCATCCATGTATCGCGGGCAGGGAATTGATCGGAAATATATGTTTCTACTTGTTTTGACCAAGCCCCAGAGAAGATCTCTTGTGGGCTTGGTGAAAGGTTTGCAGATTCTAACGGACGGTTCTCCATTTCAGATTGTGGACGATCCACCGTTAATACATGCACGACGAAGCCAGCGAAAATGATGCAAAAAAAGGTTATTGGTAATAGATACATTTGTATTTTTCGCATGTTGTCCCACCTAGAATCTAAAGTAAATGAATGGATTATGTGTTGCGTTCACTAAAAACATCGTAATAAAGAGCAACAATGCTCCATAGTAAATTGTTTGTACAAGGCGTAGACTCCAATCAAATGACAAGGAGGCCGTCGCCTTTTGCTCACTCCACGTTTGATAAAGTCTATAAATTGGCATAGCGAATATGATCGCTACTACAAAATATAGAGCATAGTCCTTTGCCAGCAAAATCGTTTCGTAATTATACAGCGCCGCATCGGATAACCCAAACATTGTTTTGATAAATGTAAAGGCATATGTAAAGTCATTTGCTCTAAAGAATACCCAACCAATCATAACGATAATAAGAATATAAATATGGCGTACGAAACGAGGTATGCGTTCTAACCATTTTAAAATTACCCATTTTTCAAGGCAAATTAATATTCCGTAATAAAAACCCCATGCCATAAATGTCCAGCTCGCCCCGTGCCAAAAGCCCGTTAACGTCCAGACGATTAATAAGTTTCGATATAGTTTCCATTCGTGGCTAACACGACTACCTCCAAGTGGGAAGTAGACATAGTCTCTAAACCAGCTACTAAGCGAAATGTGCCAGCGACGCCAGAAGTCTGTTACGGACTGTGCAATGTACGGATAGTTAAAGTTCTCTTCAAAATGGAAGCCGAAAATTCGTGCCAAACCAATGGCCATATCACTATAGCCAGAGAAGTCAAAATAGATTTGTAACGAGTAAGCTAAAATCCCTATCCAAGCAGTACCTGTTGTTAAATCTCCACCCGATAAGCTGAAAACCTGATCGGCGACTTCGCCCATCGGATTCGCAATCAGTACTTTTTTAGCTAGCCCCTGTACAAAGCGACGCGTACCAATCATCCAATCCTCTGTTGTAGAAAGACGCTTTTTAATTTGCTCGGCTACCGTTTGATAACGAACGATCGGTCCGGCCACAAGCTGTGGAAATAATGTAATGAAAAGTGATAAATCAAGAAAATTACGCTGTGCTTTCACGTCTTTTCGATAAACATCGATCACATAGCTAAGTGCTTGGAATGTGTAGAATGAAATACCGATTGGCAGTGGTACAGCCTCCCATTCAATAGGCTTATCCAAATAGTTATTAAGAATGTCCACAAAAAAACCGGCATATTTGTAATAGCCAAGGATGGCCAAGTTACTCACAATAACAAGCCAAAGTAGCGCTTTTCGTTTGGACTGTGAAACTGTATTTTCAATGATAATCCCCAAAATATAATTGAGCAAAATGGAAACCAACATTAATAGTACATATTTCGGTTCACCCCATGCATAAAAGAACAGGCTGGCCAAAAGTAGAATTGTGTTACGTAGCATCTTCGGAGAGATGAAGTACACAATGAGTACTAATGGTAAAAAGACATATAAAAATATAAGGCTACTAAAAACCATTCCTTCAAATCCTCATCTCTAATAATTGTTTTATTCATTATAGTATCAGAAAAATAACTGATAACATCAAGAAGATTGCTAGTAATTGTCGAAATCGCTGATAGAAAGGCAATAAGGCTGATAACAACGTGAAGTTCGCTGATAAAAAGACAAGAACTACCAATAGCATCAAAAATCGCTGATAACATCACTACAATTGCTGATTAAAAAGTGTATATCTCGCAAGTAATTTTCCAGACGATCAGTTAAATGACAATCGCTAAGAGGCTCCTAATAACTGATAATCAACTAAAAATATGGTAAATATTAATAGAATCAAGGAAATACAAGAATAAATTACCTACCCTATTGTAACGTAAATTCACGAATTGTTCACTAATGGTTTTTAATCAATTGGAAGGTAAAAGTCGAATTTTGTAGAAAATTGGATGGTAAAAATGACATGGGTAAGATGGTATATTTTCCTTGTGACAGTAAGGTTTGTCTGTTAATTTTCAGGATGGTACCAATCGTAACATTTGCATAAAATATGGTTAGAAACCCTTTGAAATTAAGGTGTTACCACTTTTTTCATTCCAGTTATTTCATTTTGAAATTTATTATCTCGTACTCTTATAATGTAGTCGTAGTCACAAATATTGGCTAATTTATCTAGGAGGTAATTTCATATGAAACAAAAATATAGTAAATGGGTTGTAGGCGCAGCTTCAGCAGCCCTAGTAGCATCAGCAATCGTACCAGCAGCAAGCGCAGCAAGCTTTTCTGATATTGAAAAAAGTGATCACAAGGACGCTATCTTAGCATTAGCAGACGCTAAAATCGTAGCAGGTTACCCAGATGGCACATTCAAACCGAATGCTGTTGTTACTCGTGGTAATGTAACGAAATTCTTAGGAAAATGGTTAGTGTCAGAAAATTACGAAGTTCCTGCAGACTATGCAACAGAAGCTCGTTTCACTGATTTACCAACAACAACTCCTGACAAAGAGTTATTACAATATGCAGCACTTGTTAAAGATGCTGGCGTATTCAAAGGTTCAAACAACCAATTAATGCACACTAATAACATGAGCCGTGAGCAAATGGCAGTTGTTTTAGTACGTGCTATCAAAACTGTTTATAATGTAGATTTAGTAGCTGAATACAAAGAAGCTGACTTCAAATCTGTTATCACTGATTTAGACAAAGTTACAGCTACAGAAAATCGCGAAGCAATCATCGCGTTAGAATATGCTGAAATTACAAACGTTAAAACTGTACAACAGTTCAATCCTAAAAACTCATTAACACGTGGTCAATTTGCATCATTCTTAAGTCGTGCGATTGATAAAATTGGTGAAGAAGCCTCTTTAACTGTTAAAGAAGTTAAAGTTGTAGATGCAAAAACATTAGAAGTAACACTTTCTGATGACAAAAAACATACGGTAACTTTACCAACTCCACTTCCAGAAAACAAAGAAACTAAAGTAGAGTTCGAAATCGATGGAAAAACTTATTCTGCTGAAGTTACATATGTAACTGCGGTGAAAGTAAAATCTGTTGATGCAGTAAATGCAAAAACTTTAGCAGTAACATTTAATAAACCAGTTGAAACTGAAAAAGCTAAATTTGAGCTTAAAAAAGATGGCTTCAAATCTAACTTCTCCTCTATTACATGGAACGAAGAAAAAACAGTTGCAACAATTGATTTGACAAGCAAAATTACAAAAGGTGAATTTACAGTTAACGTAACTGGTCTTTCAGAAGAAGCACTAACTGGTTCTGTGAAAACAGAAGACGAAAAAGTTTCTGCTATTGAAATCCTTGGTGAAGTAGCTCCATCAACTGGTGATACTACGGCTACAATCGGTTACCAAGTTAAAAACCAATACGGTGAAGATATTACAAAATTAAACGCTTCATCGTTAACACTTTCTGCAGCAGGTGCTACAAATGCAGTTGCAAATGCAGACGGTTCTATCACGATTACTAAAGCTGGTCTTAAAGAAGGCGACAAAGTTGTACTTACAGTGATCCACGGTGCAACTGCAACTACAGCTACACAAACTGTAACAATTTCTGCTAAAACTGTAGCATCTGATGTAACAATTGGCGCTCTTTACAACAAAGACGGCAAAACGTTAAACGAAGATACTAATTTAGCAAAAGATAAATTCTATCTTCCTGTTACTGTAAAAGACCAATATGGTAAAGAAGTTACTGATGTAAACCGTCTAAACGGTGAGCTTCTTGTAACAAATACAAATCAAGCTGTTGCAACATTCGGAACGTTCGAAAAACAAACAATCGAAGGTAAAGATGTAGTTGTACTTCCAGTTAATAGCATTGTATCAACTGGTGATACAAACGTAATCGCTATTGCTAAAGCAACTGGTAAAAACGGCCAAGCGGTTGTGAAAGTTGCTGAAGGTTTACGTACTGATTCAGTTACATTAGGCGCACCAACAAAAGTTGTTACTGCTGACGCAGACATCCTATTCCCATTATCTGTTTTAGACAAACAAGGTAATGCAATTAAAGATACTACTGTATTAAGCGGCTCTAAAGGTATCACTATTACTGGTGGTACTTTAGTAGAAAAAGACGGCGAGCTTTATGCAAAAGTAGCAGGCGCTAATGTAAAAGAAAACACACCAGTAACTGTTGTTGTAACATCTTCAACTGGTAAAGTTGCAACTCAAACAGTTATCCCTAAATCTACAACTGCACCAAAAGTAATCACTGGCTTAAATAGCAAAGTAAGCACAGCTATCCGTGAAATTGCTGGTGAAAAAGTAGAAATCGCTGCAAAAGACATCATAGTTGAAGACCAATTCGGTCAAGTTATTTCAACTGACGAGCTTCTTGCAAAACTTGCAACAGCAGGCTACACAATCAAAGCATTCACTGATAATGATGCACCATTCACTGTAACTGGTGAAATCAAAGATGCTGTTAACAACAAAATTACAGTAGAATACAAAGCAGGCGCTACTAAAACAACTGCTAATGTAACATTCAAACTTGTAAAAGTTACGGATGATACTGCAATTGAAGCAAGCTCTTACTCTAAACAATTCTCAGTTGTAAAAGATAGCTCATTCACTTCTTATAAAGTAGAAGATATCAAACCTATCTATGTAACTGAAAAAGCAATCCCAACTGGATATGGCAAAGACATCGTAGTAAAAGCAGTAACGGCTAATGGTGGAGAAGTTACACTTAAAGCAGGTTCTGACTACACAGTAAAATCGACAGTTCTTACAAACGTTGCAGATGGTAATATTACTACAGGTGATGCAGCGAACGTAGAATTCGATAAAGATGCAAAAACTGCAACTGCGAAAGTAACAATCACAATCAATGCTACTGGTGAAGAAATCGTGAAAGAAGTAACATTCTCTAACGTTGCTCCTAAAGTAGAAAAAGTAGCTGTAGTAGAAGAAGGTAAAGCTTCACAATACATTGCTGGTGAGGCTGTTAACTTCGTAACAACTTCTTCTTACAATGTAGCTGCTAACTTCAACTTAGATGCATTCTTCAAATTAGCTGACGTAGTTGTTACTGACCAATACGGCGTAATGGCAACTGTTGCTGAAGCTGATGCTGCAGGCGAAGTTAAAGGCCAAGCTAAATTTAATGGTGTTCCAACTGCTGCTACAACATTAACTTTATCTAAAGTTTCTGGTGAAGTAGTATTCAGCAATAACGGTACAGTTGAAGCATCTGCTACTGGTAAAGCTGGAGACGTATTCAATGCTCGTGTGAACATTGGTGGTCAAAGCGCAGATCTTGTAAAAGTTACAGCTAAACAAGACTTCAAAAACTAAGAAATATTTTATAAACAGTGGAGGTTCGAGTCATCGAACTCTCCACTGTTTTTTTGTTTATGATAAAAATTAGGGCGTTGGATAGAAGAGCCGGCACTCGCCGAAATAACAGAGAGCCCCAATTAGCAGCTGAAATGTTTAAGGAAACTTCACATTGTGCCACCCAAACAGTTTAAATGAGATTTTTTTAGTAGTATATTTATGAAATATTTGGATTTACTTCCACGTATTATCATAGTAGGATAGACAAAACATGTTAAGGGGTTGAGCTAGTGATGAATAAGCATACTTTATTTCAAGGCGCATTAGTCGCTGCTTTAGCAACAAGCGCTATTGTAGTAGTACCGACAGCGCAGGCAACAGATACATTTTCAGATGTTGATTACACGAAGGAATATGGTGTGGCGATAAAGGATTTAGCAGCACGAGGGGTTATTAAAGGTTATGTAGATGGTACGTTTAAGCCATTCGCTGATGTGACGCGTGGACAGGCATCGAAGATTTTAGCAGGTCTTCTAGGGCTGGATACCAAAAATGTAATGGACCCGCAATTTACAGATGTAAAACCGGGCGATGAATATTATGGGGCAATCGCTGCTTTGGAGAATGGGGGAATTACTTCAGGCCTTGCAGATGGTAGTTTCGGTGTCAATCAAGCTATTACACGTGAACAATTAGCGCGAATGTTAACAGCGGCGTATCATTTAGAAACTGAGGGGGTTGATGATTCATTACCATTTAAGGATATTGTAAAATATTCGGATGCTTATTACGCAGTCGCTCCATTGTTTGTAAATAAAATAACGAATGGGATTACACCAACTACTTTTGGTGTAAAAGAGACGGTTAAACGTTCGCAGCTTGCGTTATTCATTCACCGTATTGAAACTATGCAGGCTAAACAAGTTACCCAAACATTTACTGCAAGTGAGCTTCATTCAAATAATATTGATGCTTATTATACTAAAGACAATGAGCAAGATTTCTTCCGCATTCTTCGAATAAATAACGAAGTGAAGATTGAGGCTTTGCGAGAGGGATCCGGTACTTTCATACTTATTGGCTACAATATAGATAACGAACAAAATTATGAAATGGTTGAACTACAAAAATATAAAATCGATGTAACAGAAGTAGAAGGAAAACTAAAGATTAACTGTCAGCCAACAGATGAAGTTACACCAGGCTCAGCGCTGTTTTCAGAGGAAGATTTAGGCTTTGATCCGAAAAATATTCAGCTAACTACGACTGCTGGACATGCTATTAGTGATAAAGTTTTCAGCTATAGACCATATAATTTTGATGGCTGGGAGGAAGAATCAATTCCTAAAGGCAGTAGCTATGTGCTGATGTTATCGCAAGCAGGTGACTATATTGCTGCTCTATCTGATAATAAAGGACATTCGGTACGTGTAGGTATCCGTGCAGAATCTGATGGCTATGAATTGTACACGACATCAGCGGTTGAAAAAAACAATGTGTTCATTCCAAAAAGTGAAATTGGCTTCAAGGTGAAAGATTTCAAAATTGAGCAATACACAGGTGCAATGCACGATCATAAAATAGTTGATGTTGAGCTTTCAGCAGATGGTGTAACTGTAAAAAGAGTCGGAAAAGGTGACTCTATTTTTTCTGTCCGTTTGAATGGAGAAAATGGTGAGAAACTATATGTGCACGGTACGATCTATGAGGTAAGTGGTATAGCAGCAATGAACTATGAACTAGTGACACAAGAACAAATGGAAAACTCATCATTAAAGTAAGAAAATAGATGGTGATCGCCGGAAACGCCGGTAGAAATCGAATAATCGCTGATAAAACCAAATAAATCGGTAATAAAGCTCATCGAATCGCCAACAACAGAAAACCTCCCCGAATTTTTCTAGGGAGGTTTTGTATGTCTAAAAGACAATATATTTCACATAGTCTTTCCAACCAATTTCTTTGAAATTTTGCCACTCGATTTTTTTAAGTGGTATTGAACGGAAGGAGCGAGCTAAAATATTGCGTTGTTCATTGGCGATAATAGGTATTCCAGCATCCAGATGGCCTGTGAAGATAGTCGAACCTGCTGTTTTAAAGGCAACATCGATATTCTCAAGGCGTATTTTACCTTTTTCATCAATCGTATAAACGCTATGTTTATCTTTCTTTCCAGACCTTACCCATGCGGAATTCACCTTATACGCGTTGGATGCCTCATTTACAGTGATAGAAGCCTTACCAATAGTTGAAAATGGAATGTTTTCTAGCACGTCATCCTGATGCAATATCACCTCGTAGCTTGTAGGCATTGGTAGCTTCGAGGACTTAGCTAGTTCATTTGCCCAAAGTGACTCATTATTCGTTGGTATCTTTTGTTTTTGAACGACGATACCTGATAGATCATTGTCGTAATGTTGCAATTTAAAACTAACCGTCTGTCCATCTTCAACCTTTTGCCATTCATCCTCAGACAAGTAGGCAAGCATTGACTTCTCAGATGAATAAATTTCAAATGTCACCACACCAGCTTCTTCAGTGATTTTTGAGATGACACCATCTACTGGACAAATAACACCTTGACGCGCTTTAACTTGTCCTATTTGTGCATCCATCAATGCTATTTGACGATTGGCCTCTGCGATGTGACGATTCAGTATTGCCACTGCAGTTGATGGAGAAGTTTGTTGACCTAATTCAAATTGAACTGAAACATTTAGCTTTTCACTAATTTGGTCGGTATTAATAGAACTTTTCGGGTCATTGGCATCACCGTATTCAGATTCTATCTCCGCTAGAGCGGATTCTAAATCACTTAATTCGGTTTCGTAAGCAGTGCGTTCTGCTTCAAGTTTTGTCAATTCACCGTCAATTTCCTCTGTTTTATAGGTAGCAAGTAAATCATTGGCATGTACTTCCTGTCCACGTGTAACACTTATTGCTGCGAGATTTTTCGCATCTGCTGAAATCGTATAGGATTGTGTAGGTGCCACAATTGCATCCTTTTCAACTGTCTCTACACGATCACCCGTAGTAGCTCTTTGAAATTCATCGATAAAGTAGGATCTTGCTACTTTACTATCTCCCTTAAATACAAAATAAGCATTTAAACCAATCAATAACGCTATCACAATAATACTTAAAGTTGTCCAAGGTCTAGATTTGATAAAGCGCATCATCCTAACCCCCTTGTAATCCATTCTTGTAGTGGTAACACACTAATCATTCCGATAAAAATAGCCATTACCACATAGAGTCCAATAATTTTTGCTAATAATGCTTTACGATCTGACAGTTCCCCCCATTTTGAAAGGAATGTGTATTGCACAATAATTGTTAATATAGTTGCTACAGTTAGTTGATTGATTGCAAATAGTACAAAATCCGTATCAATTACTTGCTGTGCTAAAGGTGCAAGTGAAAAGAAGGAGAAGTTTGTCGTGTACCCAACTGCATAAAACACAGCGAATAAAATTGTTTTTTCAATAAGTAAAAAAACCATTACATAAAGTTGTACCTTCTGAATCCATTTGTATGGAATGTCTGTTAATAGATGTAACAAGTATGTAACGCCATAATAATGGAAGCAATAATAGATGATTCCCCAAGCAATAACCCCAACCATTGATAGCAAACGGGCTGTATAGTATTCATCTGGGTGATTCGATGCAAATAATGTTGTTAAGCCTTCAGTACCCATGCCCCAAAACTCACGAACAATAAATAGGAGCATAAAGAGCACGAAAACTGCAAAAGATCGTTTTTTATAACCTATTAATTCTCCTTGTTCAACAGCTTGGGTAAAGTTAGTTGGATGCATTAAGCTGTGCCAAAATTTATATTGATAAAACATATATAGCTCCCTTTCTCGTAAATTAAACATTAAAGTTGTAGTATACACCTAATTACTGGTAAATAACATAGTAGAAATGCTAAGTTTTTCATTGATTTCCCTCGATATAGCGGAAATTTAATCATTGTTTTAGACGATTATTTAAAGCGTTTATTCACCAATCTGTGTAATTTTTCGACAAAATACTTCCTGGAAAATAGAAGGCGCAAGAACATGGTAGTAGTGTTTATTATATTGCTTTATGCAAACCATTCCAGGGACGAGTTTTTCTTAGCGATTTTAGTCATAAATGGTCATATTTTGCCAAAATTTCTGCCAGATCAATGCACATAATTTAATTATATAGTATCCTAACAATAACTTCCTATAAAAAGAATATAAATTTTAATAAATTATCATTCTATTGAAGAGGATGAGCTACTTTAATAGATTATCTTGAAATAGGATAAAATGCACCGATACAAAAGGTAGCAAATTAGAAAGAAAAGATACATATCTATATACCTATAAAAAGAAAGGGTGGGCATTTTGAAGAAACCAATACAGGTTGGCGTAATAACAAGTCTACTACTAACTCCGGCAGCGATTGCCAATGCTCAAGAAGGACAATCTCAAACAATCTCTCAGGTCAATCAAGTAGCTAATGTGAATGTAGCTGCAACAGACACTAGATCTCAAACCATTGCACAATTCGGTAAATTATCTGTTACTTCAACGAATGATGAAATGGTAGTAGCAAAGGGAGATGTAGCGGTTTTAAGTACTACAGACTTCAAACCAGATGAGATCAATTTTATTAAAGCGAAATACGAATATGTTGTAGCTCAACGAGATCTTTTGGCCAAATTAAAGACTATCGGAGCAGAAATAAGTAAGTCGTCTTATACAAGTAAAACATTTTTTGATGATGTGACAAAATTACATCAAAATTACACTGTTTTTTTAGGTTCTGAAACAGAAACTGGCTCTTATTTAAAAGTTCAAAAGACTTTCGAGAATGCTGTAAATACAGCCCTTGCATCAGCTGAGGCAAAGGACATTGTTTCCACAATTCGAGGTACATCGACTCAATATGGCTATGGAGAGTCAGAACGTATTGATTATTTCAAAAAGAGCGGTGCAGATATTGAGAAGCTTTTGAAAATGAACAAGGATGCAATCGCTGTAGAAAATACAATCAAAAAGTTAGATTCTTTTATTGCTGTTCTAGATAAACAGTCATCCACTTCTACTGAAATTGCTGCTGCTGCTACCGAAGTAACGACTGAATTGAACACGCTAACAGCTGATCAAAAGAAAATTGTCATAGCACACAATCCGAATAATGCAGCTGTCACAGCATATAAAAAATATACAGATGTGTTAGGAAATTTATCATCTGCGGATCAAGTGATTACTAATATTACACAGCTAACGCAAAAGAAACCGGAAGACTTTGCATCTGCTGCAAGCTTTATTAGTGCTGTAACAGCAATTGAAACTGCCTACAATAGACTAGATGAAGGCTCCAAGCGTTTAGTTGCAACAAAATATGAAGAGTTTAAGCCATATCAGACTGCGGCTAATATTTCTAAGCAAATTACAGCATTAAAGCCGTCAAGTAATGCTGTTTATCGAACTTCTGTAAAGGCAGCAAGAGATACCTTTACAAACTTAGATAAAAAAGATTTTGTAAAAAATATCGCTGACTTAGATTTAGCAGAAGCAAATATAGCAGCAGCAGAAGAAATTGAGAAACTCATTGAGGGAATTGCTAATAGTACAGATAAAATTACTCAAATAGAGAAAGCGCGCGCTGCTTACAATACACCTGTAGCACCTGACGGGAAGAAAATAGATGTAGCCACTGTCAAAAAAATCGTCAACAATTTGTCAGTGTTAACAAGCTCGGAATCTTCACAAAAAGCTGTTTTGAATGTAATTACGCTTGTGGAAAAGCTAGACCCGGCTGCGAAGGATTATACTAAAAAAGCGAAGGCAGCGAATACGGCTTACCTAAAGCTAGATCCTACAAAACGTGAGTACGTGAAAACTTATAAAACGTTGAAGGATCAAGTAGAGGCGATGGATATTGTGTCACGAATCATGGCCTTAAACCCATCGCAAAAAACATATACGGAGACAGTCACACAGTTATTTGCTGATTATGGGAAGCTATCACCTAACGGACAAAAACTAGTAACGAATTATCCTAATCTAGAAACCGCAAATGGCTATATTACAACGGCTAAAAATTTCGATGATCGTGTTATTGCTTTAGCTAATGAGCCTGCTGCTACGTTTGTAGCGAAAGTGGCAGCGATGTCTGCTGAGTATAAAGCGATGGATAAAAATGCAAAAAAATTAGTAACTCAATCCAAGACATTAACAACTTATGAGAAAAATAATGCCAATGTTGTGAAGGTTATTAATGCAATTGCAGCTTTAAATCCTGCAAATAAGGATTACACAAAAAAGGTTTTGGCAGCACGTAAGGCATACAATGCATTAGACCCTGCCTCACAAAAGCGCGTAACAAACTACGATCAGCTAACTGCAGTCGAAGATGTTGCTACATTGATAGGCTTGATTGAATCATTGAAACCGACAAGTAAAACATTTTTAAATGATTTAGATACAGCACGCAAAAATTATGATGCGCTACCATTAGAAAAGCAAAAAGCTGTCATAAACTATGAAAAGCTTGTCACTGCTGAGACTGAGCTGAAGTCTGCACATACGGTTATTGCATTAATAGATGCGGCCGTGCCTAATGATCCGGATTATTTAACGAAGCTTATGAATGCTCGCGTTGCCTACGATAAACTAACTTCAGGACAGAAAAAGCTTGTCTCTAATGTGAAGGTGTTAACAGAGCGTGAGAAACAAGTAAAAGCAATTTTAAATACGATGGTACAAATCGACAGTTTAGAGCCGGGCTCAAGTAAATTTGTTAGTCAAGTAAACGCAGCGCGAAAAGCGTACGATAAGCTGACAAAGGACCAAAAGCAATATGTCAAAAATATAGATATTTTACAAAGCTATGAGCCACTTGCTAAAGTGATTGAATTAATTGGCAAGCTAAAGCCGTCAAGTAAAACGTTCAATACGGATACTGTACAAGCTCGAGCATTATACAATGCTCTAAGTAAGGACATCCAGCAATATGTGACAAACTACAATTTATTACAAGCTGCTGAGACAAGCATCTTAGGTGCAGGCAATGTACAGCGCATGATAGACGAACTTCCGAATGTCCCGGCAAATCAATATGTTAAACGTATTGAAGAGATACGTGCGGCATATAATGCGTTACCAAAAGATCAACAATATGCAGTTGCAAACTATAAAGCATTGCAAGAGCAAGAAAAAATTATTAAGCCTGTCATTAGTGTTGTCAATGAGATTGACAAACTTATGACATCGAAAAATATGGACAGCCAATATCAAAAGATTTTAAAAGCATATGACAATCTTACTGCCACTCAGCGTAAATATGTTTATAACGAGCAGTTACTTCTATCATTAGATAATGTAATTAAAGTTTATAAGAGTATTGCAGCTTTAAAGCCAAGCGATAAATTGTATTTTGGTATGATTGAATCTGTGCGAAAAGATTACGATAGCTTGAGTACAACAGATAAGCAAAGAGTATCTAATTACGATATTTTGCTTGAAGCTGAGAAAAGTATGAGTGAAGTAAAGAAAGTTGTAGAGATTATAGCTGGTCTTAATCCGTCTTCTAGCACATATATTCAAGATGTAGCGAATGCTTCTGCAGCATATAAAGCATTAGACTCTAAAGTAAAAGGACAGGTCATTAACTACGATACTTTAAAGAAAGCCGAAAAAGATGTAGCTGCTGTGTTAAAAGTAGTTAATGCGATTGGAGAGCTGGACCCAGACGCTAAAACGTTTGAAAAGAAAGTACTATCTGCACAAAAACTATACGACGCACTTACTCTTGAACAGCAGGATTTAGTATATAATTATCGTATTTTACAGGATCATATGAAAACTTTAGGTTTATAATGAGGAAAGAGGGCACGTCCCTCTTTTCTTTGTTTGTAATAAGGAAAGGAAGCGTTAATTTGTCGACTAAGAAGGTACATACAGCATGGGCTTTTGCAACGGCTGCAGTAGTAGTTCCTTGTGTAGCGGTCATGCCTATAGAAGCAGCTACAATGCCATTTATAGATATAAAAAATAGTGGAAGCGAAGCAGAACTGTACAAGGCAGTTAGCGAATTATATGGCCAGGGAATTGTATTTGGGACAACATCAACTACGTTTAGTCCATATCAAAATTTAACGCGAGGGGAAGCGGCATACTTTTTGGCTGAAGCTCTAAAATTGGAGACAAAAAATGTAGTAAATCCTGGCTTCAGTGATGTTCCAGCTTCTCATAAATATTACGGTCATATTGCCGCACTAGCGGAAAAGGGCATTATCCAAAAAGGTACAACTTTTAATCCAGATCACTTTATTAAGCGAAGTCAGATGGCAAAGATGTTGACAATTGGCTTTGATTTACAGCAGGCAACAACATTATCTGCACCTTTTTTAGATTTTACGAAAGAAAATGAAACTAATATGTATATTCAAACGTTATTAAATTATGGAATTACACAAGGTACTAGCGCGACAACATTTTCACCCTATACAGATGTTCGACGTGGTCAAATGGTTTTATTCTTATACCGTACCTTACAAAAAACTAAAGACGATTTCTATATTATTAGCGTTGAGTAAAAGTGAAAACTCACTCTTGGGTTATTTTCAATCTTGGAGTGTTTTTTTAAAAACTATAGAGTTAAAATTTGGCAATAATGGGTTTGTCCTTTTAGCGGAAGTCATGAGTAGAGTTGGGCTTATTAGCCGTCCAAGTCAATACGATGTGCCGTGTTGATCTGTCATTAAAAAGGGAATGGATGAATGAAAGCCAGATTCAAAGAGAAAAAATGATATCGATTCATCATGCCTTTTATGTTTGACATTCATCAGCTGAAGCTAGGGATTCGTATTAAATTTTATAATGGAGCATTTCATCAGCAAAACATGAGGTGGCAAGTTTGTTCCTTTAAAGTACTATATATAATTAAATGAAGGAGGAGGTATCTTTGTTAAAAAAAGTATCAAGTGTTGTTGGCATGTCTCTTATTTTGTTTACTGCGTCATACGCTGTGCCTCTGCCAAACACATCTGAAACAGTATTGGCAGCCAATATTGCAAAGGATGTTTCACAATCACATTGGGCTAGAAATTCAATTGAACATATGTTAGAAAAGCGCTATATGACAAATTATGAGGATGGCTTTTTCAGACCAGAACAACCGATTACTAGAGCAGAGGCTGCTGCTACAATTGCTCGTTCAATGCAGCTAAAACTTGATACTGATTACTCTCCAAGTTTTACAGACGTATCAGCTAATCATCCATACTATAATGAAATTTGTGCTTTAGTGGAATTAGGGATTTTACAAAATGGTGATAGCTTCAACCCTGATGCACCTTTAAAGCGTGCGCAAATAGCCAAAATGTTAACGCTCGCTTATCACATTGAAGTCGATTCCGAAAACAATAGTAAGTTTAAGGATATAAATGAAGGACATTGGGCGAAAGACTATATTGAATCACTTGCAGACATTGGTGTTATTAAAGGGATCAACGCACAGCAATTTGCACCAAATCAATTAGTAAAACGTGGACAATTTGCTTCTATGGTTGAAAGAAGTCTCGACTTTACCGCGAAGGTAACAAATCTCGAGGTAGTCTATGACTATTTATCAAAGTCTTATATTCCTACAAAAAATTATTCATTAACCATGTCTAATGATGTAATACGTTTAGTCAACGTTGAACGACAAAAAAGAAAGCTACGACCCCTTAATTATGATGCAGCCTTAACACAAGTTGCCGTCATTAAGGCACAGGATATGGTGAATCGACATTATTTTGAGCACGAATCACCTTACTACGGGATGCCCTGGGACATGGCAACATTATTTGATTATCCATATACGAGCTTAGGGGAGAATATAGGAAGAAACATTCCAACACCCGAAGCGGCCGTTAAAGCGTGGATGGCTTCTCCAACACATCGTGAAAACATTTTGCGAGAAAATTACACAAATACCGGTGTAGCGATTGCAGTTGATAGTAAAGGATTTTACTATTGGGTGCAGTTATTTTCCAGTCAATAACTTAGTACGAAGCGGAATATTAATAGGCGGAAACTGACAGTAGCTGCCAACTTTAGATTTGAAAACATCAATTAAGCTATGTAATAATGCTCGCTAAATAAGACACAACAGGATGTCGAAAATTTTTAATCAATGCGAAATTTAGGTAAATCCCCTGTGAAGCATGGGAAAATACCCGCGAAGGGTGATCAAATAATACGCGAATGCCACCATCTTTTAACGGACTTTTAACTGAAAATTGTATCGGAAATGCTCATATACAACAACTAAGAATTGAAACTCCACTAAATCTCGTAGTCTATTATGACAAAGCGTAGCGAATATTACAGGAATGTTACAAATATCCCTAACATCCATTATTTAATACCCAAATTTTAACGCTGATAAACCAAGAAACGTTGGTATATCAGTGTTTTTTTGTGCTCTTGAAACCGTTACACAATTGAAAAGTTAAAATAGCATCTTTTATGATAGTCTATGTATAGGCAAAAAAGTTCTGAAAGGGGTATACCGAATATATGAAAAAGAAATGGTTATTACCAATTTTTGCATCTTTCGTGTTATTAACAACAACTCAAATAGATAAAGCTGAAGCAGCTACAGAATCTGATGTTACTGATACAGCGTCAAAATATTTAGGTGTTCCATATCTTTATGGAGGTACAACTACTAAAGGGCTCGATTGCTCAGGATATACATCTAAAGTCTTTGCAGATTTAGGTGTTGAATTAAGCCGTACATCAGGCTCACAATATCAAGAAGGTACTGCAGTAGCAAAGACTGATCTTCAAGTTGGAGATTTACTATTCTTCAATACTAGTGGTAAAGGTGTCTCACATGTTGCTATTTACATGGGTGACGGAAAAATGATTCACTCACAAACAGGTAAAGGTGTTAGTTACTCAAATGTAAATGATCCGTATTATTGGGGTTCTCGTTACATCGGCGCTAAGCGTGTAGCAACATTTGATAGTGAACAAGCAGAGGCTGTTAAAGAAGAAGTAAAGGATGCTGCGATTGACTTTACAGTTTATGCTTCTCGTGCTGAAGTTGCTGAGCAAATTGCTAAAGCACTTAACTTGGATACATCCGATAAAAATACAAACTTTACAGACGTAAAACCAACATATGAACATGCTGGTGCAATTGCTGCTGTATCGAAGTTAGGTATCTTTGCTGGTGATGGTAGTGGCAAATTTAATCCATCTTCACCGATAACACGTGCTCAAATCTCGAAAGTTTTAGTACATGCCTTCGGATTAAAGCAACAAGGCAATGTTGTGACATTTTCTGATGCTCCTGCAAATCATTGGGCAAATGAATTTGTTTCAATTTTAGCTTCAAATGGTATTACTGAAGGTAAAGGAAATGGTAACTTCGGTTACGACGAAATGTTAAAAATTTCTCAACTTCAAACATTTATTGAACGCGCACAAAAATTACAATACTAATTAAATTCCGTATTACTTTGACAAGGGCTACGTTTAAAGTAATGCATTGCAAGGAAGTTCTTTTAAATAATGTATAAATTGAGGAGAGTTTGCACTTGCAGGCTCTCTTCTTTTTATGAACTACCAAAAATAGGGGTGATGCCTAAAAAGCAGGAGAATAGTTACATTCGTATGATAGTTTTGTCTGTGTAATTTTGCTAAAATGAACACGAGAACAGGAAGGGAGGAAATAAGACAGTGTACCTCAAAAAAATCAGTCTTATATTATGTGTCTTATTCATTTCAGCTTCTATGTTTACAATACATAGTGCCCAAGCAAGTGGTGGGTTTGTAGATGTTTCTAAAGATCATGAAGCTTATGAAGAGATCAATTATTTAGTTAGTTTAGGTGTTATTAAAGGATATACGGAAAACAGCAAGACGTATTATAAACCTTATAACAATGTAACGCGTGGACAAGTTGCCAAAATGGTTGTTATTGCTTCAGGTAACAAGCCACTAGTTGTCAATAAATCAAGTTTCTCAGATGTCACAGTCGGCACTGAGCTTTCAGGCTATGTAGAACGCGCTATACAGCTTGGCCTTTTTAAAACAAATACAAAGGGACAATTCTTACCGAATAAGCCTTTAACTCGTGATGAAATGAGTTATGTATTAACAAAAGCGTTTAAGCTTGATACAAGTGAATATGAAAATATCGATTCTCCTTTTGTGGACGTAGGTATTACAAATCCGTATGTTACATACGTAAATACAGTTTACTATAATGGAATTGCACAGGGATCGGGAAAAAATTATAACCCGAATAATCAAATGACACGTGCGCAGTTTGCGTTATTTGTAGCACGTGCGAAAAGTGAGAAGTATCGTTTAGAACTACCAGTTAAAGGTGTAGGTGTACCTGATACATCACAAGTCATTGGATTAGTTTCTGTAACAACTGACGGATTAAATATTCGTAAATCTAAAGATTCTGCATCTACTGCTAATATTGTAGGTACTGTTAATAAAGGTGGTAAACTATCAGTCTATGCGGTTGAAGGAGACTGGTTAAAGGTTACTTATAAAGGTGCATTTGCTTATATTTATAAAACATATGCACAGTTTTTAGATGCTGATGGTAACGCACTAGGGAATGTCCAAAAGCAAGTTACTGCAACACAAAATTTAAATCTTTACGTAAAACCAAGCTCTTCCTCAAAAGTTATTACAACCATTAATAGCAAAACAAAATTACCAGTTTATAAGACAGTAAGTGGCTACCATCTAACTGTAGTAAACGGTATACCGGGCTATATCGTGGCGAATAGTACTGAGGACGTTGATGTAGAAAAACCTTCTACTCCAGATCCAACTCCAACTCCACCAACAGTTTCTGGTGATCTAATAGGTCGAGCGACGGTTGATAATTTAAATATCCGTAAAGAAGCTAACTCTACTTCTACTGTAGTAGGTAAGCTGAAAAAGGGCGAAAATGTTCAAGTAAACAGCATTAATGGTTATTGGGCACAAGTTACTTATCAAGGTCAAAAAGGGTATGTCCACAAATCATACTTAAAACTACTAAATCAAAGTGGTAATCCGCTAAAAGATCGAATTATCATTCTTGATCCAGGTCATGGTGGTAAGGACCCTGGAACTGTTCTAGGCTCTAATTCTGAAAAAGCTATTACATTAAAGGTCGGCACAATCGTGAAGCAAAAGCTAGAGGCCGCAGGTGCGAAGGTATATATGACTCGTACAGGTGATACGTATCCTTCATTACAAGACCGCGTTGACTTTACTAATGCTAATTACGGTGAAATCTTTGTAAGTATCCATGTTAACTCTGCAGCAAATACTTCTGCACAAGGTACAGAAACATATTATGCAATTTCAACAGGTGATATGTATCAAGAGGACATTGATCTTGCAACATTCGTAAATAATCAAATCGTAAATAACTTAAAAATGAAAAATCGTGGTGTTAAAGAACAACAATACTACGTTATTCGTAACATGGTTATTCCGTCCATCTTAGTTGAGCTAGGCTTCCTAACAAATAGTGAAGACCGCGGTAAAATGACGAATGATCAATATGTTGAGTTATTTGCTGATTCTGTCTACAAAGGGATTTCACAATACTACGCAAAAAAATAATGAAAATGAGCTACATTGTTTATTATGAACGATGTAGCTCTTTTTTTTTGAAAAAAAGTTTATCGGACCAATTGATTTAGCACTTTATATTTTAAATAGAGAGAAATCCTATTATTTAGAATTATAGTATTAATATTGGGTTGCAACAATAGTTTTACCTGTGAAATTTTGTTAATATTAATGTTAGAAGAAGAAGGGAGGAAATAAGACATTGTATCTCAAGAAAATTAGTCTTATGCTATGCGTCTTATTCTGTTTAGCTTCAATATTTACAATACATAGTGCACAAGCAAAAGGCGGTTTTGTAGATGTTACTAACAAGGATGATGCATATGAAGAAATCAATTATTTAGTGAATTTAGGTGTTATTAAAGGATATACAGAAAAGGGAAAAACGTATTTTAAGCCTAATAATACAATCACACGTGGACAAGTTGCTAAAATGGTTATTGTTGCATCAGGCAACAAGCCGCTAACTGTTAAAAAATCAAGCTTCTCAGATGTAACAGCCGGCACAGAGCTTTCAGGCTATGTAGAACGCGCTATACAGCTTGATCTCTTTAAAACAAATACAAAGGGACAATTTTTACCAAATAAAGCTTTAACTCGTGATGAAATGAGTTATGTATTAACAAAAGCGTTTAAGCTCGATACAAGTGAGCATGTAAATATTGATTCTCCTTTTGTAGACGTAGGTATAACTCATCCGTACGTTTCAACCGTGAATACGATTTACTATAATGGTATTACAAAGGGAAGCAATCAAAAATATAATCCAACAGAGCAAGTGACACGTAAACAATTTGCATTATTTGTAGCACGTGCCAAAGATGAAAAATATCGCTTAGATATCCCTGTTAAAGGTGTAGCTGTACCTGATTCATCACAGGTCATTGGCTTAGTTTCTGCAACAACTGACGGATTAAATATTCGTAAATCAAAAGATTCTTCATCTACTGTTAATATTGTAGGAACTGTCAACAAAGGTGGTAAACTATCAGTCTATGCAGTTGAGGGAGATTGGTTAAAAGTTTCATATAAAGATGACTTTGCTTATATTTATAAAACGTATGCACAGTTTTTAGATGCTGATGGTAACGCATTAGGGAAAGTTCAAAAGCAAGTTACGACAACACAAAATATAAATCTTTACGTAAAACCAACTTCTTCATCAAAGGTTATTTCGACTGTGGATAGTAAAGTGAAATTACCTGTTTATAAAACGGTAAGTGGCTACTATTTAACTGTAGCGAATGGTGTCCCAGGCTATTTCGTGGCTAATAGTACAGAGGACGTTGTTGTAGAAAAACCTTCTACTCCAGATCCAACTCCGACTCCAAAACCAGATCCAAAACCAGATCCAAAACCAGATCCAAAACCAGATCCAAAACCAGATCCAAAACCAGATCCAACTCCACCAACAGTTTCTGGGGATCTATTAGGTCGAGTGACAGTTGATAATTTAAATATCCGTCAAGAAGCTAACTCTACTTCTGCGGTAGTAAGTAAGCTGAAAAAAGGCGACTATGTTCAAGTGAACAGTATTAACGGTTATTGGGCACAAGTGACTTATCAAGGTCAAAAAGGGTATGTCCATAAATCTTATATAAAGCTACTAAATCAAAATGGTAATCCGTTGAAAGATCGAATTATCATTCTTGATCCAGGTCACGGCGGTAAGGATCCTGGAACTGTTGTAGGGTCTAATTCCGAAAAAGCTATTACATTAAAGGTCAGCACACTTGTGAAGCAAAAGCTAGAGGCTGCAGGTGCGAAGGTATCTATCACTCGTACAGGGGATACGTATCCGTCATTACAAGACCGCGTTGACTTTACTAATGCTAATTACGGTGAAATCTTCGTAAGCATTCATGTAAACTCAGCAGCAAATACTGCAGCACTAGGTACCGAAACATATTATGCAATTTCAACAGGTGATATGTTTAAGGAAGATATTGATTTAGCGACTTTTGTAAACAATCAAATCGTTAATAACTTAAATATGAAAAATCGTGGTGTTAAACAAGAACAATATTATGTTATTCGTAACACGATTATTCCAGCCATCTTAGTCGAGCTAGGTTTCCTAACAAATAGCGAAGACCGCGCTAAAATGACAGATGATCAATATGTTGAGTTATTCGCTGAATCTATCTACAAAGGAATTTTAGAATATTACTCAAAACAATAATAATGAAGAGCTACATCATTCAATAGTAGGCGATGTAGCTCTTTTTGTTTGATTTAACACTTTCCGCTTTAAATAGTATGATTATTGCAGAATTGAATTCTATTATTTGAAATTTTGGTATAATAATTACATATGTGTAATAGTTTTACCTAGGAAATTTTGTTAATATTAGTGGTAGAACAAGAAGGGAGGAAATAAGACATTGTATATCAAGAAAATTAGTCTTATATTATGCGTCCTTTTCGTTTCTGCTTCAATATTTACAATACATAGTGCACAAGCAAAAGGCGGTTTTGTAGATGTTACGAACAAGGATGACGCATATGAAGAAATCAATTATTTAGTTAATTTAGGTGTTATTAAAGGGTATACAGAAAAGGGCAAAACGTATTATAAACCTAACAACACCGTAACGCGTGGACAAGTTGCCAAAATGGTTGTTGTTGCATCGGGCAAAAAGCCACTAGTTGTGAATAAATCAAGCTTCACGGACGTAACGGCCGGCACGGAGCTTTCAGGCTATGTAGAACGTGCTGTACAGTCTGGTCTCTTTAAAACAAATACAAAGGGACAATTTTTACCAAACAAACCTTTAACTCGAGATGAAATGAGTTATGTGTTAACAAACGCGTTTAAGCTTGATACAAGTGAGCATGAAAATATCGATTCTCCTTTTGTAGACGTAGGTATAACTCATCCGTACGTTTCAACCGTGAATACGATTTACTATAATGGTATTACAAAAGGAAGCAATCAAAAATATAATCCAAATGAACAAGTGACACGTAAACAGTTCGCGTTATTTGTAGCGCGTGCCAAAGAAGAAAAATATCGCTTAGATATCCCTGTTAAAGATGTAGCTGCACCTGATTCATCACAGGTCATTGGCTTAGTTTCTGCAACAGCTGACGGATTAAATATTCGTAAATCTAAGGATTCTTCATCTACTACTAATATAGTAGGTACAGTAAACAAAGGTGGTAAACTATCAGTCTATGCAGTTGAGGGAGATTGGTTAAAGGTTTCCTATAAAGATACCTTTGCTTATATTTATAAAACATATGCGCAGTTTTTAGATGCAGATGGTAACGCATTAGGGAGTGTCCAAAAGCAAGTTGCGACAACACAAAATATAAATCTTTACGTAAAACCAACTTCTTCATCAAAGGTTATTTCGACTGTGGATAGTAAAGTGAAATTACCTGTTTATAAAACGGTAAGTGGCTACTATTTAACTGTAGCGAATGGTGTACCAGGCTATATCGTGGCTAATAGTACAACGGACGTTGCAGTAGAAAAACCTTCTACCCCAGATCCAACTCCGACTCCCAAACCAGATCCAACTCCACCAACAGTTTCTGGGGATCTATTAGGTCGAGTAACAGTTGATAATTTAAATATCCGTCAAGAAGCTAACTCTACTTCTGCGGTAGTAAGTAAGCTGAAAAAAGGCGAATATGTTCAAGTGAACAGTATTAACGGTTATTGGGCACAAGTTACCTATCAAGGTCAAAAAGGGTATGTCCATAAATCTTATTTAAAGCTATTAAATCAAAATGGTAATCCGGTAAAAGATCGAATTATCATTATTGATCCAGGTCATGGTGGTAGTGACCCAGGAACCAGTTTCGGTAAAACTATTTTCGAAAAGGACATTACATTAAAGGTTAGTACTATTGTCAAGAACAAACTGGAGGCAGCAGGTGCAAAGGTATTGATGCCTCGTACTGGAGATACGTTCTCTCCGCCACAAAAACATATTGACTTTGCACATGATAATTACGGTGAAATCTTTGTAAGTATTCATGTGAACTCAGCAGATAGTACTAAAGCAAAAGGTACCGAAACGTATTACGCTAAAACACCAGGTGATATGTATCAAGAAGATATTGAACTTGCGACATTTGTAAACAACCAAATTGTTAAAAACGTAAATATGGAAAATCGTAAGGTCAGAGAAAAGAATTTCATCGTAGTTGCAAATACGAATATTCCAGCCATTCTAGTCGAGCTAGGCTTCCTATCAAATAGTGAAGACCGTGCTAAGTTGACAGATGATAAATATATTGAATTATTTGCTGAATCTATCTACAAAGGAATTTTAGAATATTACTCAAAACAATAATAACGAAGAGCTACATCGTTCAAAAGTGAACGATGTAGCTCTTTTCGTTTGTAGTATTCATAGGAATTTTATTAGTACAAAAAAGCGATCTATCAGCGATTTGATATTTTAGCGGCGCAACGCACTTCAACCGGCGGAACCCACAAGTCTACCAGCGATACAACACTTTTACCACCGAAAAAAACATCCCAATCGACGCACTAAGAATTCAACCTTCATCCTAGTTATTTTGAATTTGCATTAAGTGTTCTATTTACGAATTGAGCAAAGTTTTGACGTGTTACTGTACTACTTGGTTTAAATGTATTATCGGCATAGCCTGTAGTAATACCAAGTGCATATAAGGCTTGGACATCTTTATAATATGCATGAGATGTCGGGACATCTAAGAAAGTATTATTTGTGTAGCCTTGTAGCTTGAAGCCGTTGACAAGTGCTCGTGCCATGGCAGCGCGGGTCATTGGTTGGTGGGCATTGATTTTGCCATTTTCTACTGCAATAATACCGTAGCGTAAGCCTGTTGCTAAAACAGCATAGCCATAATCTCCTGCTTTAATGTCACTTGCATTTAAGGTAGCTGAGCTTGATGCTGGAATCCCTAATGCTCGCAAAATCATTTCTGTTGCTTGTAGGCGAGTTAATGTCCCCTGCGGATTAAATTTCCCATTAGTTCCTTTCACAATGCCTAATGCATATAAGTTTTTAATATCATAATAGGCCCCATTTGACGAAGATACATCTGGGAAGAATGGAGCGGAAGCAATTGTCGCTTTGTTGGAACCTTTTGCGCGCGTGAGCGTTTTAATTTCTGCAATCGTTGCCAATTTTTCATCAGCATTTTTGCGATCATCGCGCCCCTCAATAAAGGATGTACGTATCGTATATGTTCCAACAGCTAAATTACCAGGCATAGTAATCTGATATTTTTCCGCATGGGCACTAATATCTTTTTGATCAGCATTGTCTTTTGTGGAATCAGCAGCAAGTCCTGGAATGTAACGTTCATGTCCAATACCAATAATTTTATCGTTTGCGTCTAAAATTTCTACTTTCAACGTACCGCGTGCAGGCACATTACCATTGTTTTTAACCGTTACAGTGGAGTAGAAAACAAATTTACCAGACGGTGCTACATAACTTTGCACCCCGTCAGAGTAAAGCGAAAGGTTATAACGGCGGGGCACATAGCCATTATGTTTTTCGGCTACCCAATTTAAAGCATGTTTCATAAATACTTGTGCATCCTTGTCACCATTAGTTGTTATATAAGCAGCACCATTTTCGTTATCCTGCCAATCCGCTTTATCATTAATATTTATATAATCATAGATTTTGAATCCAATTTGAACAACTCTGCCTTTTCCGTATTCAATCGCATGGGCTGCGCCAAATTCATTTTTTTTCATTGTTTTAGGTTTGTCTGTGTAATTGTAATCTGAGAAATATAAAATAGGTGTTGCAGAGCCACCTTGCCAAGGCTTCATGACTTCTACCCAGTCACGATCTGTTTTTGTTAGAGTAAGCTTGCTTTTGCCAAGCTCTTTTGTTGTATTTTGAATAATTGGATGAACAGTATTTATATTGCTTATTGTAGAATTTCCTAACACAATATCGTCAATAAAACGGGAATTAAAGACTTCAGTTAAATTATCCCACTCCATTACCCAAGAATCGACATCGTAGATCAATGGAGAAAGATCCATTTGACCGAGTTTAGGGAATTTTGTAGATTCATTACGGGCTGTCTGAAAGGCAAAAATTGCACCACCGCCATTTCGAACGTACATTTTGACATTTTCGCGTTGCTGATGATTCATCATGACTGTATAGGCAAAGACGATTGCATCATATTGACTTAAACTTTCTAAATTATTTAAGTCTTTTTCATAAATTTTCTCTACTTGAAAGCCTTGTTGCTGATAGAGAAGAAAAGCTTTCAGTTCCTTATTATATGTGGAGCTATAGTCAACCTTTTCAGAAACACGTTGGCCATTAAATGTTCCACTAGGGTGTGTAGTATTGGCATATTTTTCACTACTTTCAGAGAAAACGACACCGATTTTCTGTGCAGCTTTAGCTTGTGTTGGTGCTAAAAAAACTACGAGCATAAAAGAGCATGCTAAGAGTAGTGAAACGAATAATTTCTTCATTAAATCCACATCCTTATTTTTGTATTTTTCTTCAATTACGCGATTGCGTGCTGATGTTGATTTGTACTTAAGCCGTGAAATTTGCACTACTTATTTATCATACAACTAAATAATGGATAAAACATTAAAAGTTGGTTATTATCGTATGGCGATTTGAAATAGATTGTCGATTCATATGAGGTTAAAATTGTGTTGTCAGAGCGAAGAGGGACAACAGTTGGAGAAATTCATGTAGTAAATTTTGGGTATAAACTCGTAATTTAGGGAAAAAGAAAAATATTGCATAATTTTATGTAAAATCAATTCATTCCTTTCTATATGTCTACCTGTATTTATGATATAATAACTCTTGTTTTGCTTAGTAAATAAAAGAATAAACAATTATGATTCGCGATAGAGGAGGGCAATCACATCTTCTGAGATGTATGACATTTATGAATAAACTGAAACAAACTTTTGCAAAGATCAACAAAATTGATACGTTTTCGCCGTATTTCTTTTTACCTTTTATATTAATGCTCTATTTCTTTACAAGTCTTTTTGATTTCCACCGATTTGAATTATTTAATTTACGAGTATCAATTTGGCCAGCAGTATTTTTAGCAGTAATATGCTATTACATTGGTGTGTATATTATTGATAAGTTACAATGGACAATCCCATCATTTGGTTTATCCTTCTTAGGAAAATATGTTGTTCATTTTATCGTATTTTTAACTTTACTTGGTTTAGTTGCATATGTATTAATGATGATTAAAGGTGGTGGATTAGGAATTTCTGATGAATCTAATCGACGTAACCTTGATCCAAAATTAAACTTCTTTGCTCAATTATTATGGTATGGCATTTTACTATTATTATCATATAAAATGATTTTAGAAAAAAATATAACATGGAAAAAAACATTAATCTACGGCTCCATTTATGCTGCAGTAATGTTCTTATTCCTATTAATGGGTTACCGTACACCATTAATTATTATGTTATTTACTGGTATTATCATTTTCCATTACGTTGTAAAACGAGTGAAATTAACATGGTTCCTTACAGCTCTGTTTGTGATCGGAGTAGCCTTCTCAATGTTTGGCTTCCTTCGTGTTGTATCAGAGGATACAACGAAAGAATTTAATAGCCGTGAACAACCAGATGTAGAATTGACTGAAACAGAAAAGGAAAAGCTGTTATCAGTAGAGCAGCAAGTTAACTTAACACCAAAATGGATTCGTTCAATAAATGGTGAGAGTGTAACAGGCCATATTGTTTTAAGTAAAATTATCGAATATACGCAGGAGGAAGGTTACCTAAATGGGGAAATCCATGGAGGTGTCTTCAGTACAATTTTACCAGGTGAGCAAGTTTCACCACGTATGAGAGTAACAGAAGTTGTAAACTCTCTAGCTGAATCTGAAGGTAAATATATTACACGTCCTAACAGAACAACAACACCAACATTTATTGGTCAATTATTCTTAGACGGCGGTTATCTGCTTGTAGCGATAGGCTTCTTCTTATATGGTGTATTAATCTCATTAATTTATAATAAAGTGAAGCAAGGCGGTATCCGTAGCTTCCATTCAGTAGCTTATGCATTTGTCATTACCGTATTTACAGTGTCTATGCATACAGGCTTACTTGATTTAATCTTTATTTTAATGCTTGGCTTTGTCATAATTGCGTCAGCGATTATTAAAACAGATAAGAAAAAGCTTTCATATTAACAATAAAAGAGATGTCTCATTGGAGGCATCTCTTTTTCATTAGGTGTTCTTATCCGTCAGTTTGATGTTTCAATCCGTCGCATCGATTGTTTGCTGCCACTACACTTTCGCACAGAGAACATTTGCCGCTGCCGCTACACTTTCGAGCTCAAAAACATTTGTCGCCACGACGCCCTCAGGAAAGGTTCTCTTGTTTTGCTGAAGAACGATCTCCTAGCCTTAATAGCTTTAATAAATATAAAAAAAGTCGTCCTAACGCGATAGGACGACTTCTTTATTATTTTACTGTATTGATTACTTGTATATAGTCTTTGCTAACGAAAGCCTGCCCTGTATGCAGTTTATCAGAAAGGACTTCATACCAGCCGTTTGTAGCAGAGTTTGTAATGATAACAGGCATACCACTTCGTGCATATGTGAATAGTGAAGCAAAGCTAGTAGATGCGCCTGTACGAACGTTTAAGCCGTTTGTTGTTGTTAGACCGATTGTGTACGGATTATTGGCATCTTTAAAGCCTAACGCCTTTTCAGCACGGTAATAGTGTCCTGCAATTTTTGCACCCCAGAATGGATCAGATGCGTATTTTACGTTAAAGCCAAAAGCTTTTGAACCTACTACTGCACCATTAGCAAAGTTTTTACCAGGTGAACCCCCTGGAGTAATGTAGTTTGGCTGTAGGAATTTATCAACAAGTTCATTGATATTGTCAGCTACACTATCAAACTTTTTGTTTAGTGGGTTCGTATCATACACGTACAAACCAAATAAGTTATTTAAGTTTTGTGCATGATCACTCATACCATAAGCACTCTCATGCTGAGCAAGTGATAAAACAAGCATTGCGTTAATTTGGGATTTAGCTTCCACATCTTTTAATGTTTTCCCTAAACCTATTAACTTACTTTTCTTTGTAGCATCTTTATAGAGGGTGATTCCTGTACTCTCAACCTCTGCTAGCTTATTCATAATATAAGCATCAATTTCTTGTGCCGTATATTGAGTTTTGGCACGAGCAGGTAAAAATTGATAGTAGTTATAGGCCTCACCTTTTGAGGAGCCATTGCCATTTGTGAAATAAATACCGTTCCAGCTATAGTATTTCTCGCCTGGCTTCATGAATGCCGCCGCTTTTCCGTATACGTAGCTAGAAGAATACTTATTTGTTTTGTAATCATAGAGTGTATGTTTAATCTCACCATTTTCATTTGAATAGTAAGAACGGCCTTTGCTCATTGAAAATGGGATCAATGTAACATCAGTGTGTTTTAAGTAGCCGACTTGACCAGCTAATCGAACTTTTACTTGTGTTGCATCACTACTGATGTATTCCATTTCTGTATTAGCTGCCACAGCAAGCGAGTCATTAATTGTTTCAGATTTTAGTACTACATAATCATTTGTAACAACGTAGCCTGAAGACATTTTCAAAATTTTATCGCCTTCGACAATAACCTGTGTATTTTTTGTCATAGCTTTTTCAGCAGCTTCATAAGTAGCAAATCCTTGATTACCAATTAATGTGCCATTTGAAATTTCCTTAATAGCATATTGAGAGTTGCCGGTATTAGTATCGCCACCGTTTGAATTCCCACCGTCTGGATCACCAGCAAGCTCCATTAGACGTAAAATAAACGAAGATGCTTGTCCAATAGTAGCATTCTTTTCAGGCATAAAGTTACCATTAGAGCCTTGAATGATTCCTAGTTGTGCACCTATAGCTACTGCTTGGCGGTAGTCTTTAAATATAGCTGCATTATCCTTAAAGGTAATAGAAGAAGTACCTTTAGGAATGTTTAAATAATCAATAGCTCTCTCCAGCATAACCGCCATATGCTGTCTTGAAATAGCAGCATTTGGTTTAAATGAACCATCTCCGTAGCCTGTAATAATCCCAGCTGAAGCAGCAAGCTTAATTTCCTTTGCATGTGCATATGTATCCGGGACATCTTTAAAGACTATGTCGCTTGTCGCTTCAAGACCCATGGACTTAGCTAAATAAGATGCAAATTCTCCGCGTGTCACATTGTTATTTGGACGATAACTTCCATTTGCATCTTTTACTAATGCATTTTTAGAAATTAAATAACGCAGACCTTTTTCATGTGAATGCCCTGTCAGTTCATCAGCAGATGCCAGTTGGGGTTGCCAAAAAAGCATACCGATTACAGTCATGAGCAAAGCAATGATTGATAGTTTTTTCATATTTTACCCTCCTAGACTTCTTCATCATTTTAACAAAGTTATAGGGTCGCGATAAGGGTCAAATGTTAGAAAAGTCATAAAATGAGACTATATAAATAGTTTTCTTGACAATTCATATAAAACTGGAAAATAGATTAAATGTTCCATGGCTATTTTGTCATATTTTTGCTAATGTTATAGAAGTAAAACATGGAAGGGAGAGTTGAGGGCTCTATATTACTTAGGAGCGCAAAAAAAATGAAAAAAATAGCGAAAAATTTACTAGTTTTAGTTGTATTATTGTCAATGGTTGTTGGTCCGTTAAATGCTTATGCGGCACAAACAGTTAAGAAGGATTATAAACTTTCGAAAGATGTGCAGTATAAACAATATACATACAGCAGTACCAATACCAATTCTATTAATCATGTTGCCATTAATGTAGGTGAGCAGACAGAAGTACAATTAGGTATGCCCGCAAATGTCAATGGTAGAGAATCGACAGTAGCAAATGCTAACCGCCATTCACGCGAGGGGAATCGTGTAGTAGGTGCTATAAATGCAAGTTTCTTCGATATGTCTGCAGGTTTCCCATTATTTTTACTAGCTAAAGATAATGTTATTTTAAACGGTGGTGCTGTTTCAAACGGCTCCGACGAATATATGAATGTCCCGACAGCTTTCGGGGTTTCAGCAGATGGCAGTGGTGTCATTGACTATTTTGACTTTGATGTATCACTTTCTCACAAAGGTACAAACTATCAAATGTCAGGAATGAACCGTGCACGTAATATATATGAAGGAATTGTTTACACACCACAATTTTATAGTAAAACGACAAATACGAATGAATATGGTTTCGAAATCGTAGTAGATACAGGAGCTCCGATTAATGAAAATAAATTTGGTCAAACATTAACAGGGAAGGTTACACAAATTACACCATATGGATCGAAAGAAAAAATAGACATTCCTTCAACTGGCTTTGTCGTATCTTTACAAGGTGGAGATTGGAACAAAAAGCTAAGTCAAATTGCACTTGGAGATGAGTTAAGTGTTAACTTTTCGATTGACAAGCAATGGCAGGATGCGAAGTTTATCTTAGCAAGTGGTCCGTATTTAGTAAAAGATAATAAGCCTTACATTATGATGAGCACGTCTAGCTATCGTGCAAAAGAGGTAACATCACGTACTATTGTAGCGACAAGTAATAATGGAAAAACAGTACACTTTATTACGGTGGATGGAAAACAAAAACATAGTGCAGGGATGAATATGGTTCAACTTGCTAACTATTTAGTGTCTCTTGGTGTTGAGCGAGCAATTAACTTAGATGGTGGTGGCTCAACAACGATGGGTATTCGAAATTACGGTAGTAATAATGTCGTATTAGCGAACCTACCATCTAATGCAGGCAATACGCAACGTCTTGTGTCCGCAACATTACAAGCTGTGAGTACAGCACCAACTGGTAAAGGAAAATTTATTAAACATACAAATAGTACAAACTATGCAACTCTTTTAACAGGTGCTTCGTCTAGTATAGCAGTACAATATGTTTTAGATGAAAATTATACGACACTACCACTAGAAGGTCGTTTATCGCTAACGTCTGAGAATAATTCTTTAAACGTTAACGGCTTAAACTATACTGCAGCGAAAGCCGGTAATGATCGTATTTTCATCAACCATGATGGCACGCCTGTTGAATCATTCCAAGTAAAAGTAGTAGACGCTCCAGCAGCAATGAACGTTGAACCAAAATCAAAAACATTGGGTGCCGGCGAAACTGTCAAATTTACGTTGGATGCAAAGGATGACGGTGGCAAACCTCTAGTTTATAATGCATCACAAGTAAAATGGTCTGTAGAGGGAAATATCGGTACCATTTCTAATGACGGTAAGTTTACAGCTAAAAATCCTGGTGCTACTGGTAAAGTAGTAGCGACTTTAGGAACAAAACCTGTAGAGGCTACGGTGACTGTAGCAAAAGCATCGTTGTTTAAAGATATTCCAAGTAATTATGTGTACTATAAAGAGATTGAGTATTTAACAAAGAATAATATTATTACAGGTCAAGCAGATGGAACATTTAGACCAAATGACAAGCTTACACGTGCACATGCAGCAGTTATTATTAGTCGCGCATTAGGTTTAAATACATCAAATGTAAAAAACCCAGGCTTTAAGGATATCCCTGCGAATCACGTTTATTTTAAACAAATCGCAGCTATAGTTGAGTCGGGCATTATGAGTGGTAAAGGCGATAATACCTTTGATCCAAATGGCACTTTAACTCGTGCACAAATGGCGAAGGTTGTAGCATTAGCTTATGATCTAAAAGGAACAAGCAGCATTAACTTTAAAGATGTATCGAAGGATCATTGGGCATATTCATTTGTTCAACAGTTAGCTGCTAATAAAATTACAACTGGCTATGGTGATAACACCTTTAAGCCAAATGAAGCGATTAGTCGCGCTCATTTTGGATTATTCCTTTATAGAGCAATCCATTAATAATAGTAGTCCTTAAAGAAAGGATTAGCATTAAAAAAATAGCAAACTAGTAGTTTAGGCTAGTTTGCTATTTTTCTCTTTAAATAAAAAGGTTTTAGATAGGGCAGCTAGGCTTGTATATCTTGCAAATAGATATTTAATTGATATTTATTTGTAACGATATAAGTTGATTAGCGCGTAGGCTAGGCAACTCCTTGTGGATTAGCGACTAATCGGACGCTCCCAGGAAAGCGCTCAGCCGCAACGGAAATCAACCTTACGTTATGTTGATGAGCAAACATATCACAAGATTAGTAGCAACTTTTGAAGCTCATCTTATATTTACTATTTTTAAAAGAACGGAAATGTGCAATTGTGGTATAATCTCAGTATTAAAAAGTAAAAGGATGTTTTTTAATGAAAATAGGCATTGTGGGGAATTACGGCAATGATAATAATGGTGATGAATCAATATTATACGGCATTCTTCAACAAGTAAAACA
>Ga0209676_1000991_pt1 | contig 33666 bp, 36 predicted proteins | sample AraplaCvi_mLB_r2_FD_184282 | JGI IMG/M metagenome (GOLD analysis project Ga0209676, IMG submission 184282) | Arabidopsis root microbial communities from North Carolina, USA - plate scrape MF_Cvi_mLB_r2 (SPAdes) (version 2) | ecosystem: Host-associated > Plants > Roots > Endosphere | place: USA... | reverse complement strand
AAAGTTGGGAGGATCAGCCGAGTCCGAAGGCGACGGCCGTCCAGTAAGTGATACCAGCAGCGGCATAGGCGAGCAGGAACAAATAGCCAACCATGAACATCGGCCATTTCCATCCATTGGTCTCGCGACGCGTGATCGCGATCGTCGAAATGCACTGCGGCGCGAAGACGAACCAGGCGAGGAAGGCGAGCGCGGTCGCAAGGCTCCACTTGCCCTGCAGCCGCTGCCCGAGCGACTGTGCCATCGCTTCCTCGTCGTCGCCCGCGTCGATCGCATTCGCCGTCGCCATCGCCGACACCGCGACCTCGCGCGCCGCCATCGCGGGGATCAGCGCGAGCGCGATATCGTGGTTGAAACCGATCGGTTTGACGACGACCTCGAGCCCGCTCGCGATGCGTCCGGCGACGCTATATTCGACCTGGCTCTCGCCCTCGGGTGCCTGCGGAAAGGTCAGCAGCAGCCAGAGGACGACGGTGGTCATCGCGATGATCGTGCCCGCGCGGCGGAGGAATATCCACGCACGCTGCCACAGGCCGAGCGCGATGTCGCGCCACCGCGGCATCTGGTAGCGCGGCATTTCCATCATGAAGCCGGCCGCGCTGCCCTTCGCCACGGTACGGCGCAGGACATAGGCAACGACCAGCGCGCCGACGATGCCGGCAAGATAGAGCCCGAACAGCACCAGCCCCTGCAGTCCGACGGGTGTGCCGCCGACCGTGCGATTCGGGATGAAGGCCGCGATGATCAGCGCATAGACGGGCAGCCGCGCCGAACAGGTCATCAGCGGCGCGATCAGGATCGTCGTCAGCCGGTCCTTCTCGTCGGGAATCGCGCGTGTGGCCATGATCCCCGGCACCGCGCAGGCGAAGCTCGAGAGGAGCGGGATGAAGCCGCGCCCCGACAATCCGACCTTGCCCATCAACCCGTCCATCAGAAAGGCGGCGCGCGTCATATAGCCCGACGCCTCGAGCAGCAGGATGAAGAGGAAAAGGATCAGGATCTGCGGGAGGAAGACGACGACCGCGCCGACCCCCGCGAGCAGGCCTTCGACGACCAGCCCGCGCAGGAAATTGTCAGGGAAGGTCGCAACCACCCATTGCTGCAATACGCCGATTCCACCCTCGAGAAAATCGGCGGGCGCCTCGGCGGCGGCATAGACCGCTTGGAACATCACGAACATCAGCGCGAGCAGGATGGCCATGCCCGCGACCGGATGCAGTACGATATTGTCGACGCGCTGGGTCCAGCGGCGCACCGGGGTTTCGCTCAGGATTGCGGCGTGCGCGATCGCGCGCGCGCGTCGGTGGAGCGCGGCGTCGTTCGTTTCGGCCGGCATCGCAACGCCCCCCGCCGCGTGCGACCGGATCGCATCGTCGACCGCGGCGAGCAATTCGGGAAGTCCGCGCTTGCGTACCGCGACCGTCGGCACCACGGGCACGCCCAGTTCCTTCGACAATCGCGCGGCGTCGAGCGTCAGCCCGTCGCGTGTCGCAAGATCGACCATGTTGAGCGCCACCACCGTCGGCAGCTTCAGCGCGAGCAGCTCGAGCGCGAAGCTCAGATGATTGTCGAGGTTCGCGGCGTCGAGCACGACGATCAGCGCGTCGGGGCGCTTCTCGCCATCCTGCCGGCCGAGCACGACGTCGCGCGTCACCGCCTCGTCGAGGCTCGCCGGGGTCAGGCTGTAGGTGCCGGGCAGGTCGATCAGCGACAGCGGGCGGCCGTCGGCGAAGCTCGCGTGGCCCGCCTTCCGTTCGACGGTCACGCCGGGATAATTGGCGATCTTCTGCCGCGCGCCGGTCAGCGCGTTGAACAGGCTCGACTTGCCCGCATTGGGATTGCCGACCAGCGCGATCGAGGGAATGGCGGCGGTCATGCAACGTCCTCTCGGTCGACGATGTCCTCCACTTCGATCGCCGCCGCCTGCCGGGCGCGGATGATCACTTTCATCCGCCCGACGGTCAGCGCGAGCGGGTCGCGCGAGAAAATGCTGCCGCGGTGCAGCGGAGTGACCTCGCACCCTTCCATCAGGCCGAATTCGCGGAGGCGGCGCCCCTCCTGATCGGACATTGCGGCCCAGTGGATGCGGGCGATCCGCACCGCCACGCCGAGCGGCGACTTGTCGAGCAAAGCAGTCATTTGCGAGCGATTATCAATAACAATCGCGCGGCGCCAGTCCTTTATCGAAACGTGTCAACGCCTGGGCTTCTTCAAATCCTTCTGCGCCGCTTTGATCGCCGCAATGTCGCGATCCGCTTGCTCATGGCGAAGTTGTTTTTGCGCGGTTTTGAACTTTTCATATTCCCGCTCGGCATGCCGGGTCGCGTCGGTCATCGACACACTGCCGCCAGAGCGAAGAACGACGCGCCCCAAATTGGAAAGCTGTCCATCCAGCAATTCGCCAGCCTGCGCCATCGATGTCAGGCGTCCGATATCAGCCTGATCCTCGAAAATATCGAGAAGGATCGTGGTGAGCCGATTGAGCTCCTTGACCTCGCCTTCCGCGAGATAATTTTTGGAGGTGCCCACGTCGGCCTTGCGAATATTCTCGTTCGGCCAGCTTTGCAGGCCCATGTTGGGCTGGCCGGCATCGGCTCGAAGGCGCAGGACTTCAGCCGGGGTGTTCGAGCAAACGGCGTAGACCAGCTTGGCCTGCGTGTTCCGGTAGAAATCGCGCCACGCGGGCGACGTCCCGTCATAGTCCTGGCACATCGCGCAAATGGCGCGCAGTTCGCGATAGACATTCGCCTCGTCGGACCGAATATCGCGGATGATTTCCTTGAGTTCGGCGATGCGATCACGGTTCTCGGGGCTTTTCAGCTTGGCAGCGTCGATCACGAAGCCCTTGGTCGCAAATTGGACAAGTTTGTCCGTTGCCCATTTTCGAAACAACGTCGCTTGCTTTGAGGCTACCCGGTAGCCGACCGAGATGACCATATCCAAGCTGTAGAGAATTGCCGGCCGGCCGAGACTTCTTTGCATTTTTTGCAAAGAAGTCGCTTCGTCGAGCTCACCCTCTTCGAAGATGCTCGCGATATGGCGCGACACCACGGAAACATCGCGGCCAAAAAGTTCGGCGATTTGGGCCTGCGTCATCCACAACTGATCACCAGCATAGCTGATTTCTATATGTAGTCCGGTTCCGTCTCCATAGATCAGGAAGCGATCTCCGGTGGTCTCGTCCTCTTGAAGATGTACCGGTTCAAGATCCGACATGTCGCAAACCCCGATTTGAACAGAAAGAGAACAAATCTAGCAGGGGGCTGACTGCTACGCTAGTGTCGAATCTGCCTAAGGCTCACCGCCCCGGATAGCGCAGCCGCCCGACAAAGCGGGCAAGGCTCGGGCGCTCGACGCTGCGCGCGGCGCGGCGATATTTCCAGCTTTCAAAACGCATCACCTGATCGATGCGGCGTGCGAGGAAGGCGCGCGTGTCGGTGAAACCTTCGCTCTCGTCGTTCAGGAACACCGCCATCGTCGAGCCATAGACGGCGCCGAGGATCGCGCGCTTGCTGTAATGATTATAGTCGGTCGCGGTATCGCCGGCGAGCCGCCACATATGATCGGCGGCGCGCCAGCCGAGCTTCGCCGCGTGCGGGGCATTGGTCGGCAGTGCGAGCAGTGCGAGCGCACGCCGCAGCGATTCGCGGTTTGCGGCGAGCAGGTCGATCCGCGTCTCGACGAGCGTTGTGATCCGCTCGCGGATCTTCAGCGTCGCCAGCTTTTCGGCGGGCCAGCGCGCCTCCATCGCGGCATCGACATCGGCGAACCAGGCGTCGACCATGTCGCGACCGCCGCCCGGAAAGGCGAGGCGCGCGACGTCGGGATCGACGCCGACCCGCGCCGCCGCATCGGCGAGCGCGGCGTCACCGAAACCGTCGAATGCCGCCGATGCCGCGATCAGCGGTGCGAGCGCAGCGCGAATCTCGTCGAGCGTCGGGTCGGCAGGAAGGATCGAAGCCATAGCCGTCAGATAGGCCGCGCGGCGCGGTTCGGCAACCGGATCAGCACCAGCGCGGCGCCGACCATCATCCCGCCGAAAATATCGATGGCGGAGAGCGTCTCGCCGAAACCGATCCAGCCGGTGAGCGCCGCGAACGCGGGCTGGACGAGCAGCGTCAGCCCGATCACCAGCGGCGAGAAGCGCGGCAGCGACCAGATCATCAGCCCCTGGCCGACGACCTGGCTCAGCAGCGCGAGCAGGATCAGCGGCGTCCAGTTCTGCGGCATCACTGCTTCGCCGAGCGCGAGCGCGGTGCCGAGAAGGATCGGCACGCACACGGCCGAGGCGATCGCGAGCGCGGTCCACGGGCCAAGTTCGCCGCGCACGCGCTGCATCAGGATGACATAACCCGTGTAGAGCACCCCCGCGAGCAGGCTCAGAAGGTCGCCGACCAGATAATCGGGCGACAGTTCGTAGCTTTGCCCCATGAGCAGCGCCGATCCGGCGAAGGCGAGCAGAATCGCGGCCGCCTGCCAGCCGCGCGGCAGCGCGCGGGTCAGGAAGATCGTCCACAGGACGAGCAGCAGGCTGGCGCAATTGCCGAACAGCGTCGCGTTGGCGACCTTGGTCCGGAGGATGCCGAGGTGCCACGCGGCGAGGTCGAGCGCAAAGAAGATGCCCGCCGTCGCGGCAATCAGCAGCGCGGGACGCGTCGGCATCCGCCCGCCGGTCTCGCGCCATGCGAAGAACAGCAGCAACGGCAGCGCGAGCGTCATCCGCCAGAAGGCCGACGCGGTCGGACCGGTGTCGGCCATCCGGACAAGCATCGCGCCAAGCGACAGCGCGATATTGCCGCCGAGCAGTGCGGCGAACGCCCAGCGCGCGCCTTCCGCACCGGCCGCCGGTTCGGTATCGATGCTGTCCATCTTCGCTGTCATTTAGATTTTCTTTTGATACTTACCATTGTGCCGGCACCGTTGCGTCCATAGCTTCGCGGGCCATAGCGACGACTGCAGGGGCCGTCGCGAAGAAAGTAAGACGTGGAGGAACCATGGCCGTATCACTGTTCGATCCGATCAAACTGGGCGCCATCGAGGCGTCGAACCGCATCATCATGGCGCCGCTGACGCGCGGCCGCGCCGGCCCGGGTTTCGTGCCCAACGAGCTCGCGCGCGAATATTATCGCCAGCGCGCGTCGGCGGGGCTGATCATCTCCGAAGCCACCGGTATTTCGCAGGAAGGCCTCGGCTGGCCGTCGGCGCCGGGCCTCTGGACCGACGCGCAGGTCGAGGGCTGGAAGCCGGTAACCGACGCGGTGCACCAGGCCGGCGGGCGGATCGTCGCGCAGCTCTGGCACATGGGTCGCGTCGTCCATTCGGTGTTCAACGACGGCAAACCGCCCGTGTCGGCGTCGGCGACGCAGGCGCCGGGAAAGGCGCACACGCCCGTCGGCCGGATGGAATATGAGGTCGCCCGCCCGCTCGAGCTTGGCGAAATCCCGCGCGTCATCGCCGATTATGCGCATGCCGCCGAAAATGCGAAACGCGCCGGCTTCGACGGCGTCCAGCTGCACGGCGCGAACGGCTATCTGATCGACCAGTTCCTCCGCGACGGCAGCAATCTGCGCGACGACGATTATGGCGGTCCGGTCGAAAACCGCATCCGCCTGCTCCGCGAAGTGACCGAGGCGCTGATCTCGGTATGGGGCAAGGACCGCGTCGGCGTGCGCCTGTCGCCCAATGGCGATACGCAGGGCGTCGACGACAGCGCGCCCGAAAAGCTGTTTCCGATTGCCGCCGCGGCACTCGACGCGCTCGGCATCGCCTTCCTCGAATTGCGCGAGCCCGGTCCCGACGGCACCTTCGGGCGAACCGATGTGCCGAAGCAGTCGCCTTCGATCCGCGCGGCCTTCAAGGGGCCGCTGATCCTCAACAGCGACTATGATGTCGCGCTCGCCGAACAGGCGCTCGCCGGCGGCACGGCCGACGCGATCGCCTTTGGCCGGCCGTTCATCGGCAACCCCGACCTCGTCGAGCGGATCAGGAACCGCGCCGAATGGGCCGCCGATAACCCGCAGACCTGGTATTCGCCTGGTCCGGAAGGCTATACCGACTATCCGGTTTTGCAGACCGCGTAAGGCTTGTGTGATCCGGGCGGCCCGAGCCGTCCGGATCATCCCTTTTCGGCAAGCGCCTTGTCGACGATCCGCGCTCCCATGGGACCAAGGATATTGCCGCCGAAGCGGAACAGCGCGAACGCGGCGGCAAAGAGCAGCAGCGGCTCGATAAAGAAGGCGACAATTGCCGCGATCGCCAGGCCGAAGACCAGCGCCATGAAGCCGCCCGAGAGCTCGGCCTGACCCTTAGGCCCCAGCTCGATCGAGCGTGGCCCTTTCGAATCCCACCATTTTGCCGTGACGATCGTCTTGCGGCCGCCCGCTTGCGGCTGCGGCTGCGGGCGCTGCGCGGTGCGCGCCGGCTGCGACGGGGGTGCACCCTTCGGTTTCTGGCTCCACGGCTGCTTGCGGTTCATTTCGGCGACGGCCGCCGCCATACGCTCGTTCGGCGGACGCGGGGCATCGCGCTGCGGCGCGGCCTCGACCGATACGGGTGCGGATTCGGCCGGCGCCTGCCGCGCCGCGGGGCGGATCGGCTCGACCCCCATCTGGCGATCGTAAAGGTTCATCCGCTCGGCAGCGGTCGGCGGTATCTGGCCGGTTTCCCTGTCGATCACCACCAGCCGTCCGCCGCGCTCGACGACGGAAAAGCGGCTGGGAGGGGGGCGATCAACCAATGCCGAATTGTTCCTTCAGGGCCAGCATGGCGAGCGCGGCCTTCGCCGCCTCGCCGCCCTTATCCTTGCGCGTCCTGTCGGCGCGCGCAAGCGCCTGTTCCTCATTCTCGACGGTCAGGATGCCGTTGCCGATCGCGAGCCCGTCGAGCGTCAGCGCCATGATGCCGCGCGCGCTTTCGTTCGATACGACTTCGAAATGATAGGTTTCGCCGCGAATCACGACGCCGAGCGCGACATAGGCGTCGTAGCGCCCGCTGTCGGCGGCGAGCGAAATCGCTGCGGGAACTTCCAGCGCGCCGGGAACGGTCACCGTGTCGTGGCTATGCCCCTCGGCCTCGAGCGCGCTGCGCACGCCGTCGAGCAGCATGTCGTTGAGGTGGCTGTAGAAACGCGCTTCGACGATCAGGACATGCGCCATCAGGCTTCTCCGGGAATGGGGCGTTCGCCGACGACCGACAGGCCATAGCCTTCGAGACCGACGATATTGCTGTGGGTGGGGGTGAGCAATTCCATCGCATGGACGCCGAGGTCGGCGAGGATCTGCGCGCCGATCCCGTAAGTGCGAAGGTCCATGCCGCCGGTCGGCGGCGGCAGCGCCTCGGCATCCGCCGAGCCCGGGAGCGGGCGCATCAGCATCACGATCACGCCCGAGCCCGCTTCGCCGATCGCGTCCATCGAGCGCTGCAGGCGGCGCTTCTTCGGACCCGGACGCCCCATGATGTCGTCGAAGATCGACACCGGATGCATGCGGACGAGCGTCACGCCCTCGGGATCGACCGGCCCCTTCTGCAGCACCAGATTGACCGTGCCGTCGATCTTGTTGCGATAGGATTTGAGCCGCCAGTCGCCGCCATAGTCCGATTCGAACGGATCGTCGGACACGCATTCGACCAGCCGGTCGCTGCGGTTGCGATACGCGATCAGGTCGGCGATCGTGCCGATCTTCAGCCCGTGGCGGCGCGCGAAGGGGACAAGATCGTCGAGCCGCGCCATCGTGCCGTCGTCGTTCATGATCTCGCAGATCACACCCGAGGGGTTGAGCCCCGCGAGCCGCGCGATGTCGACCGACGCCTCGGTGTGGCCGGCGCGCACGAGCACGCCGCCGTCGCGCGCGATCAGCGGGAAGATGTGGCCGGGGGTGACGATATCGTCGCGGGTCTTGCCCGCATCGATCGCGACCGCGACGGTGCGCGCGCGGTCGCCCGCCGAAATTCCCGTCGTCACGCCCTCGCGCGCCTCGATCGAGGTGGTGAAGGCGGTTTCGTGCCGCGTGCCGTTCTGGCGGCTCATCAGTTCGAGCCCGAGCGTGTCGACGCGCGCTTTGGTCAGCGTCAGGCAGATCAGGCCGCGGCCGTGCGTCGCCATGAAGTTGATCGCGTCGGGGGTCGCCATCTGCGCGGGGATGACGAGATCGCCCTCATTCTCGCGGTCCTCGTCGTCGACGAGGATGAACATGCGGCCGTTGCGCGCCTCGGCGATAATCTCTTCGGGGCTCGCCATCGGCGACAGGTCGCTGCCGTTCGCCAGCCAGTTCTCGAGCTTGCGCAGCGTCTCGGCGGTCGGGTTCCAGCCGGGCGAATCGAGGTCGCGCAGGCTGTTGGCATGGAGGCCCGCGGCGCGGGCAAGGCCCGAGCGCGACATGGACCCGTCGTCGACGATGGCGCGGATGCGCTCGATGAGCTGTGTAGACATGTCAGCGATGTCTCACACTGTAATGTGACTGTCAATCAGGAAATCACATCGGACCGATCAGTTCGGGCCGAAGGTCGGTCCGAATTCGCGTTTCGGCGCGTCCGCCTTCGCATTGAGCAGCGCGAGCAGCTGGCCCGACCGGTCGTCGCGCTTGGCATAGTCGCGCGCCGACATTCCGGCGATATGGTCGGCCTTGTCGGGGTTGGCGCCGCGACGCACGAGCAGGCTGACCATGCCGCTGTTTTTCGCCTGCACCGCAAGAATCAGGGCGGTTTCGCCGCGCCGGTTCGTCTGGTCGATCGGTGCCTTCTCCTTCAGCAGCTCGTCGGCGCCGTCGGCGTAATTGAGCAGCGCGGCGTGCATCAGCGGCGTGACGCCCTGCCGGTCGCCGATCGAGGGATCGGCGTCCTTGGCGAGCAGGAAGCGCAGCCAGCTGGTGTCGCGCCGCTTGGTCACGATGATCAGCGCGGTTTCGCCGGTGTCGGGATTGCGCGAGTTGACGAACGACGGGTCGCCTTTCAGCGCTTCGGTCGCCTTGGTCCCGTCGCGGCTCTCGACCGCCTGCAGAAAGGCATAGCCGCCGCGATACTGTGCCTGCGCGGGGCTGAGCAACAGGCCGGCGGCCACGACCGGCGCGACGAGGAAAGAGGCGAGGCGGAATTCCGCGCGGCGAAACATGTCTTGGCAACCCCTGGGGCAATTTGTCCGCCGCTCGCGCGACGACAATGGTTGATTTTCGACGGCTGGCCGACCAAGGCTGGCCGCATGACGAATATCGCAAATATGGGACAAAGGCTCGTCCGTGCAAGCCTGATCCTCGCTTTCGGCGCGGCGCTCGCCGGATGCGGCGGCCCGGGCGAAAGCGCGCCCGCGCGACCGCCGCTCGAAGGCGCGCGGATCGGCGGCGCCTTCACGCTCACCGACCAGAACGGCAGGACCGTTCGCGACAGCGATTTCGCCGGCAAATATCGCCTCGTCTATTTCGGCTACAGCTTCTGCCCCGACATCTGCCCGGTCGACCTGCAAAAGCTGATGCGCGGCCTGTCGCAGTTCGAAAAGGCCGACGCGGCGCGCGGCGCGAAAGTCCAGCCGCTGTTTGTCACCGTCGATCCCGGGCGCGACACGCCCGCGGCGCTCAAACCCTTCGTCGCGCGCTATCATCCGCGCCTGCTCGGCCTTACCGGCACCGCCGAGCAGATTGCAGCGGTCGCAAAGGCCTTTGTCGTCACCTACAACAAGGTGCCGGGTTCGGCGCCCGACCGCTATCTGATGGCGCACAGCCAGCTTGCCTTCCTGATGGACCCGGAAGGCAAGCCGCTCGCGCTGCTGCCGCTCGACGATCCCTCGTCCGACGTCGACGAGGGCGCGCCCGACAAGGTCGCGGCCGAGCTGGCGAAGTGGGTGAAATGACCATGAGAAAGGCGCAGCCCTTCTGGGAAGCGCCGCTCGCCAGCCTCGATGCGGGACAATGGGAGGCGCTCTGCGACGGCTGCGGCAAATGCTGCCTCCACAAGCTCGAGGACGAGGATACGGGCCGCATCTATCCGACCAATGTCGCGTGCCGCCTGCTCGACCTCTCCACCGCGCGCTGCGGCGACTACAGGCATCGCCGCCGCCATGTCCCCGACTGCCTGACGCTGACCAAGGCGAAGGTCGCCGATATCGAATGGCTGCCGCAGACCTGCGCCTATCGCCTGCGCGCCGAGGGCGAGCCGCTGCCCGACTGGCACTATCTCGTTTGCGGCGACCGCGATGCGGTGCACCGCGCGGGCGAGTCGATCGTCGGCTGGACGGTCGGCGAGGATGTCGCCGGCCCGCTCGAGAATCATCTTGTTGAACGCGTCGTTTGATCCCGCGGCCGACGGGCCGCACATCCGGGTGGGCGACGAGGCGTGGCCGGTGCGCGTCGTTCGCCATGCACAATCGCGCCGCTATCGCCTGGTCTTCGACGGTGCGCGCGGCGAACTCCGGCTGACGGTTCCGCGGCGTGCAAGCGAGCGCGCCGCGCTCAAATGGGCGGGCGAGCAGCAGGCGTGGCTCGTCGAACAGGTCGGCAAGGCGGTGCTGCCGGTGCTCGTCGGGCCCGGCGGATCGGTGCCGTTTCGCGGTATCGAGCGCCGGATCGACTGGGCCGCCGCTGCGCCGCGCGCGATCCGGCTGGGCAGCGATGCGCTGAACGTCGGCGGGCCGCGCGAAACGGTCGGGCGGCGCATCGAACGCTGGCTGAAGGGGCAGGCGCTCGACCTGATGGAACGCGAAAGCCGTGAAATCGCCGGCGCGGCGGGCCTGTCGGTCGGCCGCGTCGGCGTCGGCGATCCGCGCAGCCGCTGGGGCAGCTGCACGCACGATGGCGACCTGCGCTACAGCTGGCGGCTCGTGATGGCGCCCGACCATGTCCGCCGCGCGACCGTCGCGCACGAGGTCGCGCACCTCCGCCATATGGATCACAGCGCGGCGTTCCACGCGCTGGTCGACGAACTGCACGACGGCGACGTCGCGGCGGCGCGCGGCTGGTTGCGCCGCGAGGGCCGCGGGCTCCACCGCTATCGCTTCACCGCCTGAGCCGGCCTAGTTCGAAGCGTCGGCGGGCGGGCGCTGCTGCTGCGGCCGGACTGCCGGCGGCGTAACGATCTTCGGCTGGCCGCCGTTTCGGGGCGCCGCGCCATTGTCGCCCGGTCCGCGCCGCCCCGTCTGCTCCTCGATCCATTGCTGGTCGAGCACCGGGCCATCGTCGGGCGCCTCCTGCGGCGGCGGGACGCCTTCGGGCGGGCGGCTGTCATACGGCAGCTCGATCGGCATGCCGTTTTCGTCGACCAGCCCTTCCTCGCCGGGCTCGCCCATATAGGCTTCATCCTCGTCCTCGAGCTGCCATTCGGGCAGCACGACTTCGGTATCGAACTGCTCGACGGGACGCCGCGCGACCGCGACGCGCATATAGTCGGCAAAGGCCTTCGCGGGCGCGCGGCCGCCCTGCAGCCCGCCGACGGGCTTCGCGTCGTCGCGGCCCATCCAGACGCCGGTGGTCAGCCCGCTCGAAAAGCCGAGGAACCAGCCGTCCTTGTTGCTCGACGTCGTGCCGGTCTTGCCCGCGACGGGGCGCCCGATCTGCGCCGCCTTGCCGGTGCCGGTGTTGACCGCGGTCTGGAGCAGGTCGGTGATCCCCGCGGCGACCCAATGATCGACCAGCGTGTTTCCGCGCTCGGCGGGACGCTGGTAGAGCAGCTCGCCGCTCGCGGTCGTCACCTTGGTGATGCCATAGGGCTGCACCGACACCCCGCCGCGCGACACCGCGGCGAAAGCGGCGGTCATGTCGATCACGCGCACCTCGGCGCTGCCGAGCACCATCGAGGGGTGGGTGTTGACCGGCGTCGTGATGCCGAAGCGGCGCGCCATGTTGGCGACCGCCGAAAAACCGACCTCGTCGCCGAGCTTCGCCGCGACGGTGTTGACCGAATAGGCAAAGGCGCTGCGCAGGTCCATCGTGCCCGAAAAGCGGCCCGACGAGTTGCGGGGCGACCAGCCGTTGATCGTGACAGGCTCGTCGACGACCTGGTCGCCGACCTTATAGCCCGCCTCGAGCGCGGCCATATAGACGAACAGTTTCCACGCCGACCCCGGCTGGCGCAGCGCCTGTGTCGCGCGGTTATAGTTCGACGCGACATAATCGCGGCCGCCGACCATTGCGCGCACCGCGCCGTCGCGATCGAGCGAGACCAGCGCGCCCTGCACGCCCTTCGGCGTATCGGCCTGGATCGCGGCGGTCGCCGCGCGCTGCATGCCAAGATCGATCGTCGTATAGACGTCCAATGCCTCGCTGCCCTCGTCGATCAGCATGTCGAGCTGCGGCAGCGCCCAGTCGGTGAAATAGCGCGCGCTGTTCTGTCCCGTCTCCTTCGCGAGCTGGACATTGGCGGGTTCGGCGCTGTCGGCCTGCGACCGGGTGATCACGCCCGCGTCGACCATGACGTCGAGCACGACCCCCGCGCGGCCCAGCGCCGCCTGTGCGTCGGCAGTCGGCGAATAGCGCGACGGCGCCTTCACGAGTCCCGCGACCACCGCGGCTTCGGACAGCGACATCTCGGTCGCGCTATGGCCGAAGAAGCTGTTCGACGCGGCGTCGATGCCATAGCTGCCGCCGCCGAAATAGACCTTGTTGAGATAGAGTTCGAGCAGCTCGTCCTTCGAGAATTTCCATTCGAGCGCGAGCGCGAGGATCATCTCGCGCGCCTTGCGCTTGAAATTATAGCTGTTCGACAGGAAGATGTTGCGCGCGAGCTGCTGGGTGATCGTCGAGGCGCCCTGCAGGCGCCGGCCGCTGCCGCGATTCTGGACCGCGACCACGGCGGCGCGCGCCATGCCGACCGGGTCGATACCGGGGTGATAACGGAAGCGCCGGTCCTCGACCGCAACCATCGCGTCCTGCATCACCTGCGGGGTCTCGCGCAGCGTCAGCCAGCGACCGTAATTGGGGCCCAGCGACAGGAAGACGGTGCCGTCGGCGGCGCGGACGCGGATCGTCTGGCCCGCGGGCGATTTCTTGAGTTCCTCGAAGCTCGGCATCCGCTGGACCGCAATGCCGACCGCAACGGCGAGCGCGACGAGGCCGACGACCGCGAGGCCAAGCCCCCAGCGGAATATCCGGCGCAGCCAGACGCGCCAGCGCGACGGCTCGCCCGGTCCGGACGAACCCCCGCGTTTCGCGCTAGCCTTTGATTGTCCCGACGAAGCTTGCTGTCTTTCGCGGCGCAAAGCTGTGTTTTCCTTCCCTCACTGCGCCCCTGATGCGTCAGTGCCGGCGGGTTGGTTAACTTTCGCCGGTCTGCGCCTCATCCTGCCCGCGGTCGGCGAAGTCAAGCGCCGCGCTGTTGATGCAATAGCGCAGCCCCTCGGGTCCGGGGCCGTCGGGGAAGACATGACCGAGATGACCCTCGCACTTCGCGCAGCGCACTTCGGTGCGGACCATGCCGTGGCTCGCGTCGCGATGCTCGGTCACCGCTGCGTCGCCGGCGGGGGCGGTGTAGCTCGGCCAGCCCGACCCGCTGTTATATTTGGTCTGGCTGTCGAACAGCGGTGCGCCGCACCCGGCGCAATGATAGACGCCGTCGCCCTTGTGATCGGTATATTTGCCCGTGAAGGCGCGCTCCGTGCCGCCTTCGCGCAGCACATGATGCGCCATCGGATCCAGATCCTTGCGGATGGTCGGGTCGGTCATGGAATTTCTCCTGTCTGCGGGGCCCGGGGGCGCCGTTTTCCTGTCCATAATATCGGTCGACCGGCGCGCTGCTGCAAGGGGCAGAGGCCGGGGTCCAGGGCGCGTCAGCTCCCGCGGATGCGCGTCGCCCGGGAGGCTATTCGCACCAAGGGCGGGAAAAGTGACGCCGCCGTCGTCATCGGCCCCGCGGTGCGCGGGTTTTCGCCGAGGCGCCAGACCAGATTGGCAAGCGCGAAGGGGCGCGACATCCGCGCGGCAAGTTCGCGCTGAAAGGCCGGAGCCGCGCCGTTGCCGCCGCGCTGCCACGCCGCGACCGCCGCCTCGGCGCTCGCGATCGCCAGCCCCATGCCCTCGCCGGCGAGGCTCGGGATCACCCCCGCCTGGTCGCCGAGCCGGAACAGGCCGGGCGCGGTACCGGTGGCGCGCCAGCCGTAGGGGACATGGCCGATCGCATCGACGGCGCGCGACCAGTCGGCGTGCGCCAGCCTTTCGCCGAGCTGCGGAAGCGCATCGCCGAGCGTGCGGAGCAGCGCCGCGGGCTCGCCCCCCGCCGCGTCGAGCCGCGATTTGTGCACCGCGAGGCAGAGGTTGCCGCTGCCATCCTCCTGCCGCACCAGCCCGGCATAGCCGCGGTCGAACAGGTGCAGTTCGACCGCGTCGCCGACCAGCCGGTCCAGCGCGGGGTGCGCCGGCAGCCGCAGCCGCAGCCCCATGACGGGATCGCCGGAATGCCATCCGGCGGGTTCGCGCGGAAAGCCGCGAAAGCCATGCTTGCCCGCCGCAAGGAACAGCGAGGGCGCGACGAGGTTTGCGCCGTCGCGCGTCTGCACCGCACCATCGCCGATCGCCGTCGCATGGACGCCGCGTTCCAGCCCTGCGCCGGCGGCGACCGCGGCCGCTTGCAACAGGCCGTCGAGCCGGTGGCGCGACACGCCCGCGGCTTCGCCGGGCAGCATCGTCTCGCTCCGTCGCGACCCCGCGAACAGCCGCAAGCGTGCCACGCGCTGTCCGCCGAGTATGGTGCGGTCGACGCCGAGCGTTTCGAGCCGCGCCAGCGTTTGCCAGCTCAGGAACCCGCCGCAGAGCGCATCGCCGGTTTCGCGCGCGCGTTCGATCAGCAACAGCTTCGCCCCGCTCCGCGCCAGTCCGATCGCCGCCGCCGATCCGGCGGGGCCGGCACCGACGACGATCGCATCGGCCTTCGTCATCGCGTCACCGGATCCGCTCGACGCAGAGGCGCCAGGGAAAGCTGCGAAAGATCCGGTATTCGCGTGCCGTATCGGGCAGCGCTTCGGCGAGCATCGCCTGCCATTCGGCGCGGCGAAAGCTGCGCCCGACCGACAGCTGCCCGTCGCGCCGCACGATCGGGTCGACCCATGCCAGGGTCGCGAGCAGCGGATAGCCGGCAAAGGGCAGTCGCCGGCGATGCAGGTCGTTGACCAGCCAGCCGCGCGCCGCCTCGCCTTCCATGAACTGCAGAAATCCGGTCCGCTCCGCCGCTGTCATATGATGGGCGACAAGGCTCGACACGACGATGTCCCACCCCTGCCCCGCCAGACTTCGATAATCGCCGGTGATCAGCCGCGCCCGGTCGCCGAGCCGCGCGGCGGCCACCGCCTCGCTCTTGCGGTTGAGATCGACGCCGACGAGGTCGAGCGCGATTCCGTGGCCGTCGCCCCAGCGCGCGATCCGCGCGAGCATGTCGCCCGCGCCGAAACCGACGTCGAGAACGCGCCACGGCCTTGTCCCGACGCCGCGCGCGCGGACCCGCTCGAGAAAGCCCAGCGTCGGCCGCGCGGCCATTGTCAGCGCGTTGATCCGCGACAGGTCGGCGAGCACCTTCGCATAGCGCTCGGGCGGCAGTTCGGCGGCGTCCATCTCCTCTTCGCGGACGATCGGGACGCGAAGGCTGGCGAAGGGGTTCATGCCCGGAACCGGATCGCTTCGGCGGCGAGGCCGGGACCGAAGGCGATCGCGATCCCCTCGCCGCTCGCCCCGCGTGCCATCATCGCCGCGAGCACGAACAGGATCGTCGCCGACGACATGTTGCCGAAGCGGCCGAGCACCGCCCGGCTGTCGGCGAGCGCTCCGGGCGCTGCGCCCAGCGCATGCTCGACCGCGTCGAGCACCGAGCGCCCGCCGGCATGGACCGCAAGCAGCGGCGGCGGGTCGGACTCGCCGAACAACTCGCGCTGCACGTCCGCGCGCGCGAGGGTCTCGCGCAGCCGCCCCGGCACCTCGCCCGACAGCGTCATCTCGAACCCGCGGTCGCCGATGTCCCAGCGGATCAGCTCCTCGCTGTCGTCCAGCGCGAGGCTGCGCCCCTCGCCAAGCTCGAACCCGACCGGCGCGGCCGAGACGATCCCCGCCGCGGCGCCATCGCTGAACTGCAGCATCGCGAGCAAAGGCTCGGGCGCATCGGCGAGGCTGAGGTGGAGCGTCGACAGCTCGACGCTCACCACGAGCACCACCGCGTCGGGCTGCGACCGCACGATATGCCGCGCGGTGCGCAGCGCCGTCACCCCGGCATAGCAGCCCATGAAACCGATCAGCACGCGCTCGACGGTGGCCGAAAGGCCGAGCCGCCGTGCAAGAATCTGGTCGATCCCGGGCGCGACGAAGCCGGTGCAGCTCGCGACGACCAGATGCGTGACGCGTGCGGCGTCGAAGGCGTCTCCGAGGTTCGCGATCGCCTCCATCGCCAGCGCGGGTGCGTGGCTTGCATAGGTGCGCATCCGGACCGACGTCGGCGGCAGCTCGGGGGCGTCGTAGAAGCCGCCCGCGGCGACCGGCGACCCGCCGTCGGCCGTCGGTGGCAGCACCGACCAGCGATGGTCGATCCCCGATCGCGCGGCCATGCGTGCGAAGAGCGCGCGCACGCGTTCGTCGGTCAGCCGCGGCGTCGCCCAGTCGATGAAGGCCTGATGGATATCGTGCCCCGGCACGGCGGTGGCGAGGGCGTTCAGCCGGGCGGGCGGGCTGTCGTTCATCGCGCGGGTGTGACCGAAAAGCGTCGCGCTGACCAGCGGATAAAGCCGTGGCGGCTGCGCTTTCGCCGCGCTGCAATCTCCGGCATTTTACGCCGGCTTAACCCGGCTCGACTAAGGCGAAGGCGTGAAGCAGCGCCTCCTTCCCGGGCTTGTCCTCCTTTTCGCCGCTGCGCCCGCCGCCGCGGCGCCGTGCCAGCTGTGCGCGCCGGATATTTCCGGCGGCGCGGCTTCGGCGCGCGAGGCCGAAATCCCGCTTCGCATCGATGTCGAAACGCGGCTCGACATGGGGCGCATCGCCGTCGGCGCGATGGGCGGCGAGGTCGAACTCGACCCCGCGTCGGGCGCGCGCCGGCTACGCGGCGATCTTGTCGATCTCGGCGGCTTTGCACTCAGCGGCACCGTGACCGTACGCGGCGAGCCCGGCGCCGAAGTGCGCGTGATCCTGCCGGCGAGCGTCGATCTGGAAAGCGGCCACGGTCGCACCGCGCGGGTGACCGGGCTTGTCACCGACCTTTCCGCCGCGCCGCGGCTCGGGCCCGACGGGCGCCTGCAGTTCCGCTTCGGCGGCCGGCTGCAGGTCGCCGCACTCGACGACGGCGACTATCGCGGACGCATTCCGGTGACGGTCGAATATCAATAGCGACCGGCTGACGGCGTCGGCTTCGGGGTAGTGAGCCGACTTTCCGCCAACCCGTCGCCCCCGCGAAGGCGGGGGCCGCTGGAAAGGTAGCGCAAGGCCGACAACGGCCCCCGCCTTCGCGGCGGCGAGGCGCGACTTATTCGGTTGCGTCGCTATCGAGCGAGGCGCGCTGCGAATCGAGCACAGCGATGCGCTGGCGCATCGCGTCGGCGACGCAGGCGGCGTCGCCGCATGCATCGCGCTCGCTGGCGCGCCAGCCGTTCTGCTCGGCGGCGATCTGCTGGCGGAGCGGGCCGGCGGTGCGATCGAGCTGGCGATAGGCACGGTTCAATTCGCGGTCGAGCGCCGCCAGTTCCTCGTCGCCGCAGATCAGTTTCTCTGCGCGCGCGGCGGCGAATTTGCAGTTGAAGCTCGGAGGAATCTTCAGCGACGGGGCCGGCGCTTCTTCGGTCGCCGGCGGAGTCGGGCGCGCTGCTGCCACCGGTGGCGCAGCCTGCGGAGCCACGGCGGCGGCGGGTTCGTTCGCCGCGATCTGTTGAGCGCCGTCCTGCATGAAGAGCATTGCCGCAAGCACGGCGACCGCGACAGCGAGGCCCGCGATCAGCAGCGAGCGTACCGATACGCTGGCCGGTGGCGCCGAAGGGGCGGCCGCCTGGGACAGGATCGTCGCATGAAGATCGTCGGAGGCGGCCGTGCGCGGATCGGCGTCGGGTTGTGGTGCGGGCGTGCCGGCGGGCGGACGGCCGCCTGCCAGCTGGTGCGCCTTTGCCGCGATGCGCGCAATCGAATCGTCGCGTTTTTCCAGCCAATCGATCCATTGCGCGCTTGCCAGATGATAGGCGAGGTCGTCGGGAACGATCTCCTCGAGCCGCAAGGGAATGATGGCCTTGTGCGCGCTGTCGGCCAGGATGAGCTCGCGCTTCACATGCGGGCTCTTGTCCGACTGGCTGCAAAAGAGAAGGAGTACGCCCGCGCTATCGCGGATCGCCTTCATGATCGCCGTATCGAAAGCCTCGCCCGGCCCGACGTCGCGCGGCGCGATCCAGCAATCGACCCCGTGGCGTGCGAGCGCTTTCTCGACATGGAGCGCGACGTCATATTTGCTCGAATGGTGGCTGATGAATAGCTGCGGACGCTTCGGTTCTTCCATTGCTGTCCCTTTTTCGTGCGTGCGCACCGATGTAAGCCGTCAACTCCGGTTGGGAAGCCGAAATTCTCCGTCGCCCCCGCCTCGGCGGGGGTGACGATTGTGGCCTCAATGCGCGCGATGTTCGCCCTTGACCCAGCGCACCGTACCCGACGAGGCGCGCATCACCACCGTCTCGGTCGTCATCACGCCGTCGCGGCGGCGCTTGACGCCGCGCAGCAGCGATCCGTCCGTCACACCCGTGGCGGCGAAGATCACGTCGCCCTTGGCGAGATCCTCGAGGTCGTAGACGCGGTCGAGATCCTCGATGCCCCATTTCTTCGCGCGCAGCCGCTCGTCGTCGTTGCGGAACAGCAGGCGACCCTTGAATTGGCCACCGACGCAGCGCAGCGCCGCCGCGGCGAGCACACCCTCGGGCGCGCCGCCCGATCCCATATAGATGTCGATATTGGTTTCGGGGTTCGTCGTCGCGATCACGCCGGCGACGTCGCCGTCGGGGATCAGCGCGACGCCGCAGCCGATCGCGCGCAGCTCGGCGATGATCGCCTCGTGGCGCGGGCGGTCGAGGACGCAGACGATGATCTGCTCGGGCTTGCAGCCCTTTTCGCGCGCCACCGCCTCGACATTCTCGCGCACGCTCCGGTCGAAACCGACGACGTCCGGCGAATAGCCCGGGCCGACCGCGAGCTTGTCCATATAGACGTCGGGGGCGTTGAGCAGGCAGCCTTCCTCGGCGATCGCGAGCACCGCGAGCGCGTTGGGGCCGGCCTTGGCGGTGATCGTCGTGCCTTCGAGTGGGTCGACCGCGATGTCGATTTTCGGTCCCTTGCCGGGAGCATTCCCGACCTTTTCGCCGATATAGAGCATCGGCGCCTCGTCGCGCTCGCCTTCGCCGATGACGATCGTGCCGTCCATATAGAGCGTGTTGAACGCGGTGCGCATCGCTGCCACCGCGGCGGCATCGGCGGCTTTCTCGTCGCCGCGGCCGATCAGCTTCGCGGCGGCGATCGCCGCGGCTTCGGTGACGCGCACCATCTCGAGCACGAGCACCCGGTCGAGGTTGCTGCTATTCGTCATGTCCACCACTCTCCGTCTTTACTTGTTCCGCCCGGTCGGCATGGTGGGCGCCATATGGTCGCCCGCGCCACTTGTCGAGGACACTTCGCCCGCTTCGCCGCCGCTTTCGCCGCGGCCTGTGTCATTGCCGTGACGATGTCCCCGGCCGCGACCGCGCAGGTGCAGGGCCCACCCGCGCCGCCGCCGCCGAAGTCCAGCGCCGACGAGGCGGCGCGCAAGGCGAAGGAAATGGTCGACCCGATCAGACGCTGCAAACCCGCCGAGGATGGTTCGATCAACGTCTGCGCCTCGGATACCGAGCTGCATCGCCTGTCGCCCGAATTGCGCGCGATCGCGAACGAGGGCCGCGAGGCGCCGCCGAAGCTGCCGCGCGCCGAGGCGAAGGCGATGACGCTCGACAAGCTGCCCTACAACTGGATTTCGATCGGCGGCCGGATGAAGCGCGGCCCCGAATATAATGCGCTCTTCGAAGCGACGAAGCGCGCGACCGATCCCGAAACGGGCACACCGGCGGCGCCGGAAGAAGAGCCCTAGGCTCCTCCCTGCGGCGCAGCCGTGGGGAGGGGGCCGCTGCCGCAGGCGGTGGCGGAGGGGCCGCGACGCCGCGTTATGCCCCTCCGTCAGCGCCTCATCGCCACCCTCGGACGAGGCATGTGACTTGTCCGACCTGATCCGGGGTCCATGACGTCAGCGCTGCGGTGGATCCCGGATCAAGTCCGGGATGACGAAGGTCCGCTTTCGACCGAAAGTTGCCGTTGCGCCTTAAAGTGTCCGTTCGCATCGAGCGAAGTCGAGATGCCCCTCGGGCCAGGCGTTTCCTCGATGGGTGTCTCGACTTCGCTCGACACGAACGGAAAGAGGGGAACGGTTGAAACAGCCGAAGGCTGACCTACCCATCCCCGTCACCCCGGACATGATCCGGGGTCCCGCTTGAAATCAGGCGCCTGCGGATGCGTCAAAAAGCGGGATCCCGGGTCAAGCCCGGGATGACGAAGTGGGGTGAATGCAACGACCGCTTACCACCCCCAAAGTCGCCATCGACAGGCTTTCGGGCGGGGGCCTATAATGCCAGGATCGGCATATGCATCGGCGCGCCGACGACATGGTCGGACGCGGCGAGGATATCGAGCGCGGCGCGGATCGCGCTCGCCGGCCCTTCGTGCGTGACGAGCACGATCACGACGCCGCTGCCGTCCTCGCTGCCGCGCTGGATCAGGCTTTCGATCGACACGCCGGCGTCGCGCATCGCCGTGGCGATCTCGGCGAGCACGCCGATCCGGTCCTCGACGATCAGGCGGACATAATGTTTGCCGACGCGCGCGCCGGCATCGGCGGGCGGTGCGGCGTCGAGCGCGTCGACGGGCATCGCGAAGGCGGGGCCATATTCGTCGCGCGCGATGTCGATGATATCGGCAACGATCGCCGATGCCGTCGGTCCCGCGCCCGCGCCGGCGCCTTCGAAAAAGAGGCGGCCGACGAAATTGCCCTCGGCGACGACCGCGTTGAGCGCGCCGGGCACATAGGCGAGCGGATGGTCGGCGGGGACGAGGCACGGCTGGACATGCTGGTAGAGGCCGCCCCCCTTGTTGCCGCCATCGCGCTCGGCCATGCCGATCAGGCGGACGCGGTGCCCGAGCGCCTCGGCCTCGCGAATGTCGGCGGCGATCAGGTTCCGGATCCCGTTCGCGGTCACCGCGCCGATGTCGAGCTTCGTCCCGAAGCAGAGCGCGGCGAGGATCGACAATTTGTGCGCGGCGTCGATGCCGTCGACGTCGAAGGTCGGGTCGGCCTCGGCATAGCCCTCGGCCTGCGCGGCGGCGAGCGCGTCGGCGAAGCTCGCGCCGTTCCGCTCCATCTGCGTCAGGATATAGTTGCAGGTGCCGTTGAGGATGCCATAGACGCGCGCGATCTCGTTCGCCGACGCACCCTCGCGGATCGCCTTGATCACCGGGATGCCCCCCGCGACCGCGGCTTCATATTTGAGCGGCGTGTCCTTCGCCTCGGCGAGCTTCGCAAGATCGAGCCCGTGATGCGCGATCATCGCCTTGTTCGCGGTGACCAGCGCCTTGCCCGCGCCGAGCGCGTGGCGCGCGAGTGTCAGCGCCGACCCGTCGGCGCCGCCGATCATCTCGACGACGACGTCGACATCGTCCGCGGCGACGATCGCGTCCATATCGTCTTCCCAGCGATAGGGCGAAAGGTCGATGCCGCGGTCCTTGTGCCGGTCGCGCGCCGACACCGCGACGATCTCGATCGGCCGCCCCGCGCGCCGCGCGATCAGCTCGCGATTCGCCTCGAGCAGGCGGACGACGCCGCCGCCGACGACGCCGATCCCCGCGAGCGCGACACGCAGCGGCGGGCGGGGAGCGGTCGGGGCGGAATAGGGCGACATGCGGAGACTCCGTAAAGATGCGGAGCCGCGCCCCGCCGTTGCGAGCGCCCTATCGGCTTTTGCGCCCGAAACAAGCCCGACCCGCCTTAGGCGCGCCGAAGCTGATCTTTATCCTGTCATGTAAAGGTCGGCGCCGCCTCCGACGTCGGTCGGATAAGCCGGTCGGATAGTCAGCCCACCGGCTTGCGCGTACGCGTACACTCGCCGAGCGCGCCCAATATGACCGCATAGTCCGACGCCGCCTTGCGCCGGTCCTCGGGCGCGGTGCCGGCGAGCTTGTTCAGCGGCAACTGGCGCGGGAGCCCGCACGCGAGGCGGTACCAGGCGAGCGTGTTGCGTGCAGGGACCGCGGCCGACCCGTCGACGATCTCGCCGAACGCCGCCGCCCAGCGCCGCGACCCGTCGGCGGCGGTCAGTACGGTCAGCGAAACGGGCTCGCCGGTGCTGGTGTTGAGGAACAGCTGGGTCTCGCCTTCGCCCGGGAGCGTGCCCGGTACGTGGAAGCCGTTGGCGATGCCGGTGATCGCGGGCGGGGCGCCGGGCTTGACCAGCTCGGTCAGCACCGCGCGCACCTGCGCCTCGGTCGCGGCATCCCACGGCAGCTGCGCATCGGGCGCGATCAGCCGGACGCTGCCGGTGTTGTTCGTGCCCGCCGCGGCCCCCGCGACGGGGCGGGCAAAGAGCAGGACGGGCTGTTTCTTCTTCAGCTTCGGCGGCTTGCCCTTCGCGTCCAGCGGCAGGTCGACAAGGTAGGAGATTCGCGCGGCGAGCGGCGCCGAACCGCGAATCAGGCTGACGACGTCGGCCTCGACATAGAATCGGGCGTGGCCCGCCGCGACTCCGGGCGCGCGGTCGGCTTTCAGCGCCGTCGCCTTGTATATGCGCGCGTGCAGCGCGATCGGCGCCGCGGTCGCGAGGTCGGCGACGTCGGCATAGCTGTAGGGGCTGGTCGCGGCGGGGGTGGTTGGCGCCTGCATTGCCGAAACGCTCGGGATTCCAAGGCTTAAGGTCAGAATGCCGGCGATGGCGGCGGGGCGGGGGAGGCGCATGATCGATCCACTTTCCGTCGTTTGTGACACCGGTATCGGCGTTGAAAACCCCATCATGGGACAGGGCACATTAACCGCTGATAAAGGGTTTGCGAATGTGCCGCCACCGCGATAGGACGTGCGGCGAAGTGTCCGGCAAAAACATAATAAGCCGGATGCAGCGCCGTCGGGTCTGTGAAAACGCATCGGAAATCATCCGGGCATTTGGCAACCGTCCCGAGGGTTGGGAATTGGTGTCAGGATGATCTAGCAAGGAGCGTCGTCCCTGAATGGCTTATGGTGATAATGTCGACCCTAAAAACAGGGTAGTGGCGATTGTCTTGGTTGGTCTGTTTACGGCAGTTCTGGGCTATGGCCTGGTCAACGGCCTGAATATCAGTATCGTCAAGAAACTCGCCGAAAAATTGGATGTGGTGGACGTCGAAGAGCCGCCGCCGCCGGAGGAACCGCCGCCGCCGCCGCCGCCGGACAACAAGCTGCCGCCGCCGCCGCCGGTCGTGACGCCGCCGTCGCCCATTCCGCCGCCGGTGACGACCAACACGGTCCAGTCGGTGCCGAAGGCGCCGCCGACGCCCCCGCCGCCCGTCTATACGCCGCCGGCACCCCCGGCGCCGCCGCCGACGCCCGACCTCAGCCAGGCCGGTTCGCCGAAGGGCAACCCGGGCCGCTGGGCGACGAACGACGACTATCCGGCCCGTGCGATGCGTGAAGAGCGCGAAGGCACGACCGGGTTCCGCGTCACCTATGGCGCCGATGGCCGCATCACCTCGTGCGATGTGACCTCGTCGAGCGGCCACGCCGATCTCGATGCCGAAACCTGCAAGCTTATCCAGCGCCGCGGCCGGTTCAATCCGGGCAAGGATCGCGCGGGTAACCCGACGGGCGGCAGCTACAGCAACCGTATCCGTTGGCAGATCCCCCGCTGATCTGACGCGACGATATCTTTGATCTTACGAATTCTTTGAGAGGGAATTTCCAGTATGTTTAATCTGATCGCAAACGCCGCCGCTGCGGCGCCGGCCGCCGCTCACGAGGCCGGCCTCACCCTGATGCCCGCATCGATGTGCGTGAAGGAAGAAGGCACGAACCCCTACGGTCTCGTCCCCGCGCTCTGCGAAGGCGGCATCGTCTCGCAGCTCACCTTCCTCATCCTGCTGATCATGTTCGTCGGCACGCTCTACATCCTCTTCACCAAGCTGTTCGAACAGAACAAGGTGATGAGCCAGGGCAAGGCGGTCGACGCCAATTTCTGGCGCGCCCCGACGCTCGCCGACGGCGCCGCGAAGCTCGAAAAGAACAGCGCCTATCGCCAGGTCGTCGAAGACGGTCTGCGCGCCAACGAAGAGCATAACAAGCTCACCGATCCCGTCGAAGCCCACGACTGGATGCACGGCACGCTCGAGCGTTCGCAGAACCACATCAACTCGAAGCTCAACTCGGGCCTCGCCTTCCTCGCGACCGTCGGTTCGACCGCGCCGTTCATCGGTCTGTTCGGTACCGTTATCGGTATTCTCCGCGCGCTCGTGAAGATCGGTGCGTCGGGTCAGGCCTCGATCGACACCGTCGCCGGTCCGGTCGGTGAAGCGCTCATCATGACCGCCATCGGTCTGATCGTCGCCGTTCCCGCGGTGCTCGCGTTCAACTGGCTGCAGAGCCGCAACAAGGCGATCGCCCGCCGTCTGTCGATCTTCTCGAACGACGTTCTCGGCTCGATCATGTCGAACGGCCAGGTGAAGCCGGCCTCGACCACGGTTGCCAAGGCTGCTGCTCCGGCCGCCGCGCCGAAGAAGGCCTGATTCGGCTCCTGGATTCCCGCCCTCCGCCGCGCGGCGAGGGGCGGGGTCCGCTGAACCGGGCCTTCATGCCAACGGCATGACGGTCCGGCTCAATGACAGAAATTTTGTGACAGGATGCTAATCCTATGGCGATGAGTGCAGGAAATAAGGGCGAAGATGCCCCGATGTCCGAAATCAACACGACGCCGCTGGTGGACATCATGCTCGTGCTGCTGATCATCTTCCTCATCACGGTTCCCGTGGTGCTGGAGACGGTGAACCTCAAGCTGCCCGACGTGGTCTTCGAACCGACGACGACGAAGCCCGAAAACGTGCTTCTGTCGATCCGTTCGGCCGACACCGACGGCGATGGCGAGCCCAATGCCGACAGCAGCGCTTGCGAAGTCTATTGGGGCCAGACCCCGGTCGATTCCCGCGAACTGCTCCAGCGCGGGCAGGAAAAGCTCGAAAAGCTGCTCGAGGACATCGGCGGACCGCAGAACATCACCGAAGAAAACTTCCCCGAAGTGCATATCCGCGGCGACGTCAACACGCCGTACCAGTGCATCGGCGGTGTGATCTATACGATGCAATATGCCGGCTTCCAGAAGATCGGGTTCATTTCCGAACCGGCTCCTGGCTCGGGCACGGTGGGTCGCCTCTAAGGCGATCCGCCCAATCATGAAGGAATAATCCTATGTCCATGGCAGTTGGAGATCGGGACGACGACGAACCGATGATGGACATGAACACGACGCCGCTGATCGACGTCATGCTCGTGCTCCTCATCATGTTCATCATCACCATCCCGGTCCAGACCCACGCGGTGAAGATCGACCTGCCGGTCCCGACCGACAGCCAGAGCAATGTCGACCCCGAAAAGAACAAGGTGATGATCGACCCCGCGGGGACGATCACCTGGAACGGGACGCCGGTCGACCTTGCGCAGCTGGCGCAGTATCTGGAACAGACCAAGGCGCTGCCGGTCGAACCCGAACTGCAGGTCCAGCCCGACCCCTATGCCCGCTATATCGTCGTCGACAATGTCATGGCGGTGATCAAGCGCAGCGGCGTCGGCAAGCTGGGTTTCGTCGGCAACGAGCAATATGCCCGCGTCTTCTGATCGCTGATCGGAGCCGTCAGGCAAAAAAAGGGGGCCGCGAAGCGATTCGCGGCCCCTTTTCATTGCGCGGTGTCCGGCTCAGCCGCGTTGCGAATCGAGCATTTCGTGGTCGACCGCGACCTGCTGCGCCTTGGCATGGCTTTCGATGAGCAGCCGATAGGGCGGGAATATCCTCGTATAGACCTCGGCCCACGCCGCCGCGTCGTCGCGGTGCCACGTGCGCTGGAGTTCGGACGCGACGGCGGCGGTATCGATCGGAACGACGCCCGCCTGCACGACGCGCGCCAGCGTGATTTCCTGCGCCATCTTCGAATAGGTGCCCGACGCGTCGACGACCGCGAACACGCGATAACCCTCCTGCACCGCGCTGATCGACGGGAAGGCCATGCACACGCTGGTGATCGTGCCCGCGACGATCAGCGTCTTGCGGCCGGTTGCCTTCACCGCCGCGACGAAATCGGGATTGTCCCACGCGTTGATCTCGCCGCGGCGCGCGACATATTTCGCGTGCGGCGCATTTTCGTGGATTTCGGGGATCAGCGGCCCGTTGGGGCCCTGCGGCACCGATGCGGTGGTGATGACGGGCATCTTCGTCAGTGTCGCCATTCGCGCGAGCGCCGCCGCATGATTGCGCAGCACGGGCATCGGCATGTCGGCGACGGTCTGGAACAGACCGCTCTGATGATCGATCAGCAGCATCGCCGCGTCATCGGGATCGATCACCGGCCGCTGGCCGTCGAAATTTGCGGGGGTGGACATCGGATATTCCTTTCGGGAGGTGGCCCCGCCGGGCGGCCCTGGCCGCGGCGGCGGGGCGGATAGGATCAATCGGCCTTGTCGTACGAGAACTGGATGCCCGCGGTGCCGCCGGTCTCGATGAACAGATTCATGAAGGCGGGAACGGTCGCGCTGCGTTTCCAGTCGCGCTGGAGCTCGCAGAAAAGCTGGGGGACCGAGATCATCTTCCCGCCAGCCTGTTCGATGCGGCGAAGCGCCGCTTCGTGCGCGGCGAGCGAGGTGCCGCCGACGGCGTCGACCGGGACATAGACCTCATAACCCGCCGCGAGGGCGTCGAGCGCGGGAAAGGTCAGGCACGCCTCGGTCCACAGCGCGGTCATGATCAGCTTCTTGCGGCTGGTCGCCTCGACCGCCTGCCGGAACTCGACATCTTCCCAGCTGTTGATCGTCGTGCGGTCATAGGTCGGATAGCCGGCCAGCGCCTTGCGCACCTGCGGTACCGGCGGCTTGTTGAGCCCGGTTTCGACATTCACCGTCGAATGGATGATCGGCAGGTCGTAAGCGACCGCCGCCTTGGCGCAGCCGACGATATTGTTGAGCAGCAACTGCCGGTCCATCGAGGCGATCGAATTCACCTGCACGGGCTGATAGTCGATGATGATGAAGGCCGAATTCTGCGGGGTGAGCAAATGGTCGGCCTGGGGGTCGCGGATCGTTTCGCTGGTCATGTCGGGTTCCTTTCTTCTGTTGCGTCCTGTCGGACCCGGGATCGGCCGGACGCCCGCCGTCCCGGAAAAAAGACCCGGCTCCTCGTGCGAGGAGCCGGGTCCGGGGGTCATGCGGCCGATGCGAACCTGCCGCTGTTGAAATCGTCGATCGCCTGCTCGATCTCGGCCTGGCTGTTCATCACGAAGGGGCCGTAACCGACGACGGGTTCGTCGATCGGCTCGCCGGTCAGGACGAGCAGCGTCGCATCGCCGTCGGCGCGGATCCGGACCGAATCGCCATCGCGGCCCAGCATCAGCATCTCGGCCTCGCCGACCGCATGCTCGCCCTCGACCGTCGCATGGCCGCCGAGCACGACGAGCATCGCGGTGTGTCCCTCGGGCAGCGCCAGCGTGATGTCGGCGTCGCGGGCGAGGCGCATGTCCCACACATTGATCGGCGTGAAGGTCTTCGCCGGGCCCTTCGTCCCGCCGAAATCGCCCGCGATCACGCGCGCCACGCCCGCGCCGCCGGGCAGGTCGACGACCGGGATATCGGCGCTGGTGATCGCCTGATATTCGCCCGGCGCCATCTTGTCCTTCGCGGGTAGATTGACCCACAGCTGCACCATCCGGAACGGCCCGCCGGTCTTTGCGAACGCCGGCGAATGATATTCCTCGTGCAGGATACCGCCGGCGGCGGTCATCCACTGGACGTCGCCGGGTCCGATCACACCGCCGTTGCCGGCCGAATCCTTGTGCTCGACCTCGCCGTCATAGACGATCGTCACGGTTTCGAAGCCGCGATGCGGATGCTGGCCGACGCCGCGCCGCTCGGTCGTCGGGCCGAAATAATGCGGCCCCGCATAGTCGAGCAGCAGGAAGGGGCTGATATGCTGCCCCAGCGAGTTGTAGGAAAAGAGCGAGCGGACGGGGAAGCCGTCGCCCACCCAGTGGCCGCGATCGTTGCCGTAGCGGCCGAGTATCCTTTTGCGAACCGTCGTGGTCATCGTTCATCTCCTGGCGGAGCGACTCCGAACGAGTGCTCCGGGCTTGGGACGAACATGATCCTGCGACGATCGAGGCGAAAGATTGCGAATCCGGACACAGCGTCCTATCAGCGGGACGATGCAGGATCTCAACGATCTCTATTATTTCGTGCAGGTCGTCGACCATCGGGGCTTCGCGCCCGCGGCGCGTGCGATCGGCCAGCCCAAGTCGAAGCTCAGCCGCCGCATCATCGCGCTCGAGGAGCGGCTCGGCGTCCGCCTGCTGAGCCGCTCGTCGCGCCGCTTCTCGGTCACCGAGGTCGGGCAGGAATTCTACCGCCATTGCGCGGCGATGCTCGTCGAGGCCGAGGCCGCCGAACAGGCGATCGCCGAACTGCGCGCCGAACCCCGTGGGGTGATCCGCATGGCCTGTCCCGTCGGACTGCTGCAATTCCAGTTCGGCGACCTCGTCGCGCGCTTCGCGAGGGACAATCCGGCGGTCGAGGTGCATCTCAAGAGCCTCAACCGCGCGGTCGATGTGATCGCCGAGGGGTTCGACCTTGCGATCCGCGTCCGTTTTCCGCCGCTCGACGACACCGGCCTCGTCATGCGCAAGCTCGACGACAGCGAGCAATGTCTTGTCGCCAGTCCGGCGCTCGTCGCCGCGCCGCTGGCCTCGCCCGCCGAGCTCGACGGGCTGCCCAGCCTCGATCTCGGGCCGCCGCGCGCCGACTATCACTGGGAAATGACCGACGCCGGCGGGCAGCGGGCGAATATCCGTCACCGGCCGCGTATCGTCACCGACGATATGGCGACCTTGCGCGCCGCTGCCATCGAAGGCCTCGGCGTCGTCCAGCTTCCGACGCTGCTCGTCTGGCCCGACATTCGCGCGGGCCGTCTGGTCCACGTCCTGCCCGACTGGCGGCCGCCCGCGGCCGTGGTACACGCGGTTTTTCCGTCTCGGCGCGGGCTGCTCCCCTCGGTCCGCGCGCTCCTCGATTTCTTCGCGCACGAATGCGCGGTCCAGCGTTCGGTCGCGCGCAGCGCGCTGGACGGCTAGGGCAATATCGCGCCCCGCCCGACTATGCCCTTGGAACTCGCGGCAAATCGGGGCATCGTCGACGAACCGGGATCGAAACGCGCCGTGACGACGTTTCGATTCCGATCCGGATCAAAGGGAGCAGCAAGATGAAGATGGGTTCGCACCGCAAACAGGTCCTCGCGGGAGGGCTCGTCGTCGCCGGCGCGCTGGCGCTCGCCGGCTGCGCCGGCATGGGGAAAAAGGCGACGACGACGGCGCCGCCGTCCGATGCCCATGCCCAGCTTTATGATTCGAAAGGCGCCGACCGCGGCCGCGCCGACATCTATCGCGACACCACCGGCCTGCGCATCGAACTCGTCGCGCGCGGCTTTGCGCCGGGCACCTATGGCATGCACGTCCACGCCGTCGGCCAGTGCAACGCGCCCGATTTCGCGAGCGCGGGCCCGCACTGGAATCCGACCGGCGCGCAGCACGGCCGCGAGAATCCGATGGGCGCGCACCATGGCGACCTCCCCAACCTCGTGATCGAACCCGACCAGATCGGCCGTGCGACGCTGCGCATGGTCGGTTCGCGCTTCGAGGGCGACGGCGGGCTGCTCGACGCCGACGGCGCCGCCTTTGTCATTCACGCCGGTCCCGACGACTACAAGACCGATCCCAGCGGCAACAGCGGCGGCCGCGTCGCGTGCGGTGTGATCGTCCGCGGCAGCGAATAAGCGGCTATCGGAGCGGTTCCCCCGGCGCACGCCGGGGGCGCCCTCCGGCCGGTCAGGCTTCGGCCGCGCGCTCGGCGATCGTCGCTTCGGCCTGCGGCACCGCGCGATAGGCATAGATCAGCAGCGCGAGCGCGATCGGCGCGACGCCGATAAGCGACAGGATTCCGGTGCGCAGGTCGCCGACGGGCTTGCCGTCGACCATCGTTCCGGCAAGGTCCGAAATCTGCCCGACCATATAGGGGCCGAACGACAGGCCGACGAGCGTTGTGCCGAGGAAGAAGGCCGCGGTCGCCGTGCCGCGCATCCGCGGCAGGACAAGATCCTGCGTCGTTGCCGCCGCGGCGCCGAGCGCCGCCGCGCCGAGCATGCCGGCAAGGAAGTTCATGACATAGAAAAGCGTCGAATTTGCGGTCGTATATCCGACCCAGATCGGGATGATCGGCGCAACCACGCCGAAGATGATCATCAGGATGCGGCCCGCCGGGTTTTTTGCGCGCAGGTGATCGGCGACGCGGCCGCCGATGATCACGCCGACGAAACCCGCGACCGCACCGTTCGCGCCGAGGATGAAGGCCAGCTCCTGCTTGGGCAGGCCGAGCACGATCTCCGCATAGGGCGCCGACCAGAAGGCGAGTCCATAGGCGGCGAGTGCGACGAGGCCATAGCCCAATGTCGTGCAGATGAAGGCCGGCGTGCCCCAGATCAGCCGGAAGGTCGCGGGGTCGTGCGCGCGCAGCGTGCATGCCCAGGAAAAGACGGCATAATAGCCGAGTGCGACCGCCGACCATTGCGGAAAATTGCCCGTCAGGCGGATCATCCACCATGCGAAGGCGGCGATCGCGGCGGCGAAGCCGAGGTTGATCGCGAGCGCGGTCACGCCGCGCTGCGCCGCGCCGATCAGGGTCAGCGGCGGGACGATCATCGACAGATCCCTGCCGAACTGGCGGAACGGCGCCGGCGATCCGGAGGGCGCGCCCGTTCCCGCCGCCCCGTCCATCGCGCCGCGCACGGGTTCGCGCAGGCTCGCGACCCACAGCGCGACGATGAGCCCGGGGATGCCGACCGCAAGGAACGCCGCCTGCCAGCCGGCCAGCCCCATCGGCCCGCCCGCCGGATACGCCTTGTTCCACGCCTCGACGATCAGCGCGCCGATGAACAGCGAGACGCCGCCGCCGAGATAGAGCCCCGAGGAATAGATGGCGAGCGCGGTCGCTTTCTGCCGCTTCGGGAAATAGTCGGAGATCAGCGAATAGGCGGTCGGGCTCGCGGTCGCCTCGCCGACGCCGACGCCCATGCGCGCGAGCGAGAGGGTGAGCTGATTATAGGCGAAGCCCGACATGGCGGTCATCGTCGACCACAGGGTCAGGCCGATCGATAGCAGCTTCACGCGGTTCCAGTTGTCGGCGAGCCGTCCGAGCGGGATGCCGAACAACGCATAGAAGACCGCAAAGGCGGCGCCGCCAAGGAACCCCATATCGGCATCGGTCAGCCCGAGGTCGGCCTTGATATCGACCGCGAGGATGCTCACGATCTGCCGGTCGATGAAGTTGAGGATATAGACCACGACCAGCACCGACAGCACGTACCAGCTGTAACCCGTCGCCTTCGGCTCGGCTGCGGGCGCCGCGCCGGTCATATCTTGTTCGGCCATCTGGCAACCCTCTCCCTGACCCTCTATCTCGTGTTCCGCATGGCTAGCAGAGCCGGGGCCGGGCGCAAGTTGAAAGTCGGTTCAACTTTGCGGGAGAGATGGACGATATGCGCAACGATCGGCAAAATACGAAACCCGCGATCCTGTTCCTCTGCCTCGGCAACATCTGCCGCTCGCCGCTCGCCGAGGGCGCGGCGCGCGCGGCCTTCGCCCGGGCGGGTATCGACGCCACGCTCGATTCGGCCGGCACAGGCGACTGGCACGTCGGTCATCCGCCCGATCGCCGCGCGCAGGCCGAGGCGCGCCGTCGCGGCGTCGACATATCGGATCTCCGCGCCCGCCAATTGTCTCCCGACGATTTCTACAGCTTCGACCTGATCCTCGCCGCCGACGAAAGCAACCTGCGCGACGCCCGCGCGATCCGGCCCGCCGATGCGACCGCCGACCTCGGGCTGATGCTCGATTTGTTGCCAGGACGCAGGGGGCAGGGCGTCACCGACCCCTATTACGGGGCCGAGGACGGTTTTGCGTCGACGTGGGATGACGTCGACGCGATCGCCTCGGCGCTGGTCGCCCGATTTTCCCCGAGCGGATAGCGCGCGACGGGATGATAGTGCGAGCCGCCATGAGCGAGCTCGCTTTCGTAAAGCGCGACATGACCGAATTCGAACGCCGGGCTCGCGAGATCGTTGTTGAGCGCCAGAAAGGGAGCGACCGGACCCGATCCGCGGTTCAGCCGCGCGAGTGTGACGTGCGGGACGAAGGCCCGCGTCTCGGGAGTCACGCCCACGCGTGCCAATAGCTGGTCGACCTTGCGGTGAAGCGCGGCAATCGGCTCGTGCGGTTCGACGCCGGCCCAGATCATGTGCGGCCGGCCCTGTCGCTCGAACAGGTCGATCCCTGAAATCCGCGCCGCGATCGCGGGGGCGTGAAGCGCGCCCAGCGCGGCGGCGATATCTTCGGCCTGATGGCGATCGACCTCGCCGATAAAGCGCAATGTCAGGTGCAGCTGCTCGTCGTTTTGCCAGCGCGCACCCGAAATGCCATGCATCGCCGCGATCAATATATCGCGGACCGGGCGCGGCGGGCGCAGCGCAACGAACAGGCGGTGCGAGGACATGACGGATAGCATAGGCGGCGATGCTCGCGCCTGCGACCCCCGACTTCGGGCCGGGCAATAATGTTGCCGGAATGTTGCCGGTGTCCGGTTTCGCTTGAAACACGAGGGCAAACCCCCGATATTGCAGCGTACGGCCGGTATGGGCTGGCCGGTTATGGAGATGAAAAATGGCGAATTGGAACGACCCCAAGATGGCGGCGTCCGGTTTTGGCGCCGGCGCGAACGCAATGGACCAGGCCGTCGATGCCGGCCTGCGGTCGTACATGCTGTCGGTTTACAATTATATGGGCTCGGGCGTGCTGCTCACCGGCATCGTCGCGATGCTGGCGTTCAACAGCGGCTTCACTGCCTCGATGATCGGCAGCCCGCTGATGTGGGTGGTGATGCTCGCGCCGCTGGCCTTCGTGCTGGTGCTGAGCTTCGGTATCAACAAGCTCTCGACCGGCGCCGCGCAGGCGCTGTTCTGGGTCTATGCCGCAGTGATGGGTCTGTCGATGTCGACGATCTTCCTCGCCTTTACCGCAACGTCGATCGCAACGACCTTCTTCGCGACCGCCGCGGCTTTCCTTGGCCTCAGCCTTTATGGCTACACGACCAAGAAGGATCTGTCGGGTTTCGGCACCTTCCTGATCATGGGCGTCGTCGGCATCCTCGTCGCGATGCTGATCAACCTGTTCGTGCAGTCGACCGCGCTCGGCCTTGCGATCAGCGTCATCGGCGTGCTGCTCTTCGCGGGCCTCACCGCTTATGACACGCAGAAGATCAAGAGCATGTATTTCTATGTCCGCGGGACCGACTTTGTCGGCAAGTCGGTGATCATGGGCGCGCTGACGCTCTATCTCGACTTCGTCAACATGTTCACCTTCCTGCTCA